>JGI24021J15306_10002385_pt1 | contig 20200 bp, 10 predicted proteins | sample Ectturendosymbi1_FD_15306 | JGI IMG/M metagenome (IMG submission 15306)
TTTACGAGTAACGGAAGGAGGAGCGATGAGGCTGATGGATGGATTGCTAAAGATAACGCAGTTCTTCATGAGCTTTATCGTTCTGTGGTCACAAAACGAGAGTCCAGCACCGTAAAGCTGTCAGTTTTAAAATTGGTCTTGTTACGATCCTACCTATGATTTTGAATCTTGGGTAATGACCGACATAACATCTCAAGTACACGCAGCAGAGAGGGATTTTTCTGATGAGTCCGTGGTGTGACACTTCGCGACAAAGTGCGCAGCTATGAAATTCGCAGAACCCTGAATGTGGAACCACATCTCCTCGGAATTGAGAGAGCACAGATATCAATATATCTGTTTCAGTCATGTGCCCAGAATTCCCCTAAGAAAGATTGGCGAGGCAAGTCCAGCTGGTTAAACCCATGGAAAAGCGGTTCAGAGGTCATCCAAGGCCTAGGTGTAGTGAATATTGTACATCTCCGACCTTGCTTTGTCTCGTCTTGGTGTGGAACCAGAAGAACTATCTGAAATTACTGTTGATCTTGAGGTATTTCGAGTCCTCCTAGGGCTGCTGTCCCCGCGACCCTCCCTAGAGGAAAAGCGGGCAGGAAAATGAATGGAATGAATAACGTTTACCTCATTTAGTTTATTCACCGGTGTTTAAAAGTGCTCGCTTAGCAAGTAAGCAAGTTCCTTAGACGGCTAGAAATGATTAATACGAACGTAGAGACGGCTGGAAATGTTTTTTTCTATAAATCATCATATATTTCGCAGGAAATAAAGATGCAAAAGCTCTTTTTAGTTAGTCCAGGCACCGCCGTTGTTGCTTCAGAGTTATAACGCGGCCCGCAGGTTACCTTATAAGTCCTCATGTGGTCCACGGAGCAAGTTGTGTTTGAGACCCCAGCTGTAGAGAATGACCAACAAAAGACTTGCGGGGCACGTCCTGCTGGCTTACACCCACGGGAAAGTGGCTCCGAGGTCGTCCAAGAACTAGGTGTAGTGACTGCAACTCAGATCTTGCTTGGTCCCACCTTGGTGTGGAGCCAGCAGAATTATCTGAATATACTGTTGACCGTGAGTTATTCCAAGTCTTCCTCGGGATGCTGCCCCAGTGACCCTCCGTAGAGGAAAAACGGGCATGAAAATTAATAAAAAATGAATTGAATAACCCAGAGCATGCAGTCGCAGTTATTCTTGATTTAGGAAAAGCCTTCGGCACAATGAATCATAATGTTTTCCTATAGAAATTGCAATGGTATGGAATCAGTGGTATGACTAAATACTTTGTTCAAAGCTATTACTCTATTAGATTTCAATTTACAAACTCGGGTAAACAGAGTCTTAACGCAAAAATTTAACATGTGGTGCACCACAAAGATTTAGTCTTGGGACTCTGCTATTCTTACTCTTGGTAGTTATTGTACTTCAAGCCTCTGCTTTCCAAAGTGTACAATTCGCACATGACACTTCACTTTTACAAAACATCTACTCGTATGAGTACACCAAAAGCTGCTGTTAATGGCCAACTGAAATAAGTGAATGACTTTTTGGCATCCAATAATTTTACTTTAAATTGCAATGAAACTCAGTTTATGGCATTCACCAGTCGTCAAGAGTATAAACAATTTGAGGTTAATGTTGTCGCTGGAGTTATTGCAGAAGGGAGCCAAGTTAAATATCTTGAAGTCTGTATTGATAACCAAAGTCTGTATTGATAATCAAAAATCTGTACCATGGCATCAGAAAATAGGCCATATGTGTAAAAGGTTGCACGTGCTTCTTATGCTCTACAAAAATTGCGGGCCTTTCCACAAATCTCTACCCTTAAAACCGTTCATGCCTGTTATTTTCTCTGTTTGCTATTTGTGTATCTTTACTTTTTTCATGTTCTTTCCTGTGCAGATCCCATTTATACCGCATAAAGCTACATTACGTTGCCTTTTTTGTTCTTTTTTCTTTTGCACCTCTTTAATTTCTTTTTTGACTTTTTCATTTTCATGTTTTGTTTAAACATTTTTTGACATCAAGGACGTACGCAAGGGGGGGGTTGGAGTTAAAACTCCCCCTTAAGTTTGATATTTTACCAATACTGTATTACCTGCGCAAAGGAGATTAATTGTTTTCGCATATTTTTGCTTGTTAATTTGTCGACTTAATGCAAATACCACGGAATGATGTTGCATGCAAAATTCAAGGAACATTGTAAATGGGCCAAAAAGCAATAATTTGGTTTTGAAAGGAATCTTGGTTATCGTCTGCCTCCAGAAACCATCTCATCACTTTTTGCAGACCTTTCGTCCACTACGCATGTTTAAAATTGTGTTCCGCGATAGTTCAGTTTATCCAAAACAATTGTCGGTTAGAAATATATAGCATGATAATGTATTTTGTGGTAAGCAAAGGGCGTGTCTTTTCGCTTGACAGCTATGTAGAACTTATAGAACTAAGACTGCAAGCGTTGGCACCAGAAAAATCCTGAACACAAGTTTTGTCTAACTGCCGGTGTTACAACCTAAGAATCGCAACGGACAAAAATTTCAAAAGTGATGATTTTCAATACGCTATTTAAACTTTTTCAGCATTGCGCAATTTCTTGGTAGGGTGCGTTTTAACAGATTTTAACAATTTTTTTAATTTCTTCAACTGCTGTTCGTTTCTTAGCCTTAAAATAATTTTTGTTATGACTTAATACTGTTGCGATTGGAAAGCCCTAGCGGCAAGCGCGCAAAGCTTCACACGGTGGCAGCAAGCAACAATGAAGATCACGCGCCGCGATCACTCTATTATCGCTTCTTTGCGCCACATATATGTGTGTTATTCTTCGCTCACATTCCGTTCGTGGTGAACCGCGCATTCAGCGCAATGTCAGCGGAGAGGTTGCAACAATACTGTTTTACCATGTTTAAAAATTACCTTTCCCGTATTTTAAATTAATTTCCTAATAAGGCTTTGAAGCATATTGTGGCATTGTCTGACCAACTTGATTTAAGCCAATGGTTAATTCAGGGCTAAATTTGGATAAAAACAAAAAATATTTTTTGATTCAAACGTGGGCAAAAGCGAAAAATATTGCTTCGCTTGTTTTGCAAATGGCCACAAAAACTGCTGCTGTTTCTCTGTTGGCACGTTACTGATGACAACAATGTTTTTACAAAACTATATGGTTTCGGGACGATTGCAGTGAAATACTTGTTTCAGCTACTTTACGTCTTGTGATTAGGTTATTTTATAGGGCAAAATCTTTAACGTTTAGGACAATCTTTAACATCTCAAAAACTGCATTTAATGGAGCGCACAATGTGCTTGTGTTTAACCCGTGACGGTAATGGGTAAACAGTAAATGTTTCATTAGGGTAAATTGCTTCAGAAATGCACGATTGGTTAATTAAGCACAAAATGTAAATTCCTGTAACGCTGATTTCGGTCGTATGCTTGAAAAAAAAAAATTTTATTGGCGTGATGTTTTTAAAGGTCTGTCCAGCAATTTAGATATAAATTAATTTTTCAGCAAATACTCAAATGAATACCATTTCTTCATGCAGCGACTTGTAACCCTGCATTGCTTGTATTTCAAAAGAGGAGAAAAAGGAGCATTATTTGCATATTCGAGTAAACAGGTTTAAGCTAAATACCAGGAAAGTATTTCAGTGTCGAAAATGAACAATCACCAATAATTCCCAAAAAACTAGCAAAACTCCAGAACAGCCATTCTTCATTCATTAACAAAACATGAGTTGTATGCAACAAATTTGTTTTGTTCAAGAATAAACTTAGGTAGGTAGAAATTGATACGAGTTTCACAAATATTGAAAATAATTAAAATATAATTTTACGAAAATGACAGCGAAAAATGTTCACAGGATAATTAACAGCGATTGTTATTTCCACCTTCAGTTTCTGCTTTCGGAATATTTTTCATTTGGTGAAATATCCTATAAAGCAGTAATATTTATGCGATTGCACAAAGGTACTTCACTCAGGCATTTTAGTATTTATAAAAACTTGGAGGTTTGTATCCGACCCTGATCCTATCAGAGCGTAATGCCACATGAATGGAATTGCGAACGCATTACAAGCCACTGTGAGCTAAGTACAAGGAGTTACTGTGACGTTTTACGTGTATTTCAGAAAGCATGGATTGCATGTTGAGTTATGAAGCTATTTTAATATTGATACAAGTCGAAAAATTGCGAAAAGAGCTTACAGCATAAAACATTTTCAATGTTTAATAATTATTCCTAATGTCAAGCTCTTGCACTCTATTAAGTATCCAATGTTGCACACAAATTCATACCGTCGATAATGTGATCAGGTTGCACTTCCTCCAAACCAAGCGAGTGTACAATTGGTGTAGTGAAACTGGATGGAAAGCAAATTGCAGTAGAAACCGGACACCAAAGTGGAAGCAGGTAGGATAGCAAATCTGTGTCTTTATGATTCGCCAAAACTTTTTTGAGCCCACTTAGTTTGAATCAAGTCCTTGTACATGTTCAAATGCAGGAAAAAGCAAATTTTATTGTGGAAAACATACACAAAAATTGCTTAGACGTGTCAAATCTCAGTTACATCACACGCAGTGTTTCACTTCGAGTTAAAACCGTTCCTGATACAATTCAAGTGCAACAAATGAAGTTGCTGAAAATTTCGATTTCGTTAATTTGGTTTAGTGGCTTCAATATGAGTTTTTTGAAACTTCAATAGCAACTGTTTTTTATAGTTTTTTATTCATGTACGAAAATATCACGCATAATTTGAAAAACAATGTATAAACTATAGCAACGATAGATATAGTACACAAAAAAGGTATTTAGTATACCAACAATGATGTACACTCTACGACCAGTGTACAGTCTACAAACAGAGTTTATGCAGCGGGCCACCGTTGTTCTGTACATATTACGCAAACAATGATGTATAGTACATCAACAATGTGTATGCAATGTACATACAGTAGGCCCACGATGATATATATAGCAGTATATTAACGATGTATACGGCATTCCAACTAAGCTAACACATATGGTACATGAACCATGCTAACGTACCTCGTAAATAACATACCAGCGTTACTAACTACATGTTAATTATTTTGCATGCCACCCATGTAGTTAAACTCATTGGTATACTATAGTATGTAGTTGAACAATGTTAATTAAATCCTAATTATGTAGCACAGCACACAATGTTCATTAAAAAGATATTTGAAAGACGCACTTCTACAATGTGTATTGTACGTTTGGTTTTGATTCTCTATTTTGTTAGGCGCTGCATTTACGTACAGTTTAAAAATTCATTATCGACACCACAACTAAAATACAAAAGGTTGTAGCCAGTGGCGTAGTGAGGCTGTGCCGCCCGGGGCCGACCATAAAAATGCCGCCGTTTTCACCCCTCAATTTTGACAAGAATTTTAATTGAAAGAAGATCATTTTTCGTGCTTATTTAAAGGAATAAGGATTAACAACATCTTGAAGATCGCAATCAAACACCCACAAACTGAAATAGGTCTTGTTTCTTATTGTCGATTATGAGTCTTGCTTTTTCTGCTTGTCACCACCTTCCTCATCATTACTTTTCCTATTTTTGTGCTTTTTTTACATATGCATATACGGACCCAGCATGTTTCGTCAAATATTCTTCCTGTTGGTTTTCAGTCTCTGGTAAACACACTGCTTGGCTTTTTAATAGCTTCCTGATTCCAGGGGGTTCAAACGAAAAAAATTAAGGAATGTGATGGCGGCATACCTAATTTAAAGATGTGAACATTTATGCATGTTAACATTTCGTGTAGTATACCCGTCTTCAACTAAAACAAAGTATATATGCTGCACATAGCAGGCTATAAAAGCAATAATAATTAAAATTATCTCAGTCGTGTAAAGAATGTTTCATTGTTCACTTCACGTTTCAGTACTGGTTTAATTCATTTAGAATATATAAAAGGCTTCAAACGTTAACTCCGTCAGCACTTGCTCGTGGCCCTCTATTCCAGAAATTATTGCTGGAATTAAAAAATCAGCAATTATTGCTGGGCCCGTTTTGATAAAACATGTCAAATAGGCTTAAAACTGGTTCTAGTTGAGGAACTCTTACTTGCAGCTTTCATCGTGATATGCACACTTGGTCTGGCTGTTGGGTTTCTTCCGATTACACCTGCACAGGTATTCCTTTACTTCATTCGTTAAAAACAGACATATATTTCGAAAACTGTATTACTAAACCATGCCACGTGGGACACAAGCATTTTCAGTGCTCAGCAGTGATTACAACGTCAATTACGCTCGACAGCAACTGCGTTGAACAACTTTATTCGTACAGCTATTGCCATGTTGTGCAACTGTTTCGATTAACGTTCCTTTTAATAAAAGCCTTCACCGCAGTCATATCTAAACATATCGTTTGCCCTTGCGTTAGGTTTTCAGACTAAGGCTCATGCCTCAAATTCATCAAAATGAGAGCAACACCTTTTCTAAGCTTTTCTTGTTCAAATGAAAATTTCTATGACAGCAAATGGCAGGTATACCGTTGAACAAAGGAGACATATACAAAATCCACGTTTCCCATGGCTTGCTCTGGTTCACTGTAGTTGCAGTTCAAACCTTCAAGCTGGGCTCTAAGTTATCCACGCAAGCGCAGCAACTGCGCTATTCCTCTTCAAAAACGTCATTTTCTGATACCATTACGTAATGTAGAAAAACAGCAGTTGCATTGAAACTGAGCAACATTATCTTTGCAGAATTCTTCACCTTGATCGCCAAAATTTAATGTTGATAACCCCACCTAAAGACTAGGAGGGTACAGCTGGTCGCACTTATTGAAAATATCCCACTGAACATTACAACATAGCGTGAGATGTTACTAGAAGTGTTTTTTTTATAATTTTGATGACGGCAATTTGCGGCAAGCCAATGCTTGAAATACGTTTTTTGCCCGGGCATTTGAAGTGAACGCTCTTGCCTAAGGAGCACTACGGTGATTCACTCCGTGGCCTTGGATTAAATCCCACAACATTCCAATTGATAGGTGGCACTCAACGACTGAACTATCGCCGCCCCAACGAAATGTTTGTCGCCAATGCCTAGGTGTCAAGTGATGTTATGATGTGTCGTTGGGACGTTGCTAAGGAACCAACGATAGGAGAAAAAGGATTAAGCTAGCCTTGACCATTAACCGTGATTTCATGCAGATTCTTTTTTACAAGAGTTTGAGAGGAGGGGCAATACAAACGGCGAACTACCGCAGCAGTAATGTTTACTAGCTTGCGGTCAAATGTCATCTCTTTCCTTTGTTCAAAGGACTTTTGACTGGGATGATGGGGAAATGGCTCTGGCTAGAGAGGAAGGTGTAGGGACGAGGGCACAATTGCTCCCCAAGTAAGTGAGTTCAAAAACCTTGATTTTAAACAAACACTTGAGTACTTCAGCACATTGGATTTGACCCAGACTTTTGTGCGAATATTTCATCAATTACCTCGCTCCACAGCCGCATGTCTTGTATTTTAGGCTAGCCCCCCAGCCTAGGGCTTCTAAACACAAAAACTGAAAAGAATTAGAACTTTTAAAACTTCATTTTAAAATAAGAAGGGAGAATTAGAACCTTTAAACTCCTTCCAAAATTTAATTTTTATCAACAAAGTGCCACCCCCCAGAAAGTTCCGCCTGGGGCCCTGCACCCCCCCTTGCTACGCCACTGCTACCCAACATTTTCATCAGAAGAAGCAATATCAATTAGTTCGGTGAAAAACAAGTACGAAAACATGTTTGGTAGCAATATGACCGGTTAATTTGCTTAACACTTGCAGTTGGGGATCATTGGATTATACTCCTCGAGTGTTCGAGTTTGACGAACTTCAACAAACATGGAATCAAACAACTTCAAAAAGAGAACCAAACACTACTTTGTACAGTCGGATCACGTCTTTGTTTATTCACTCTTAAATGAAAACGGAATCTTTGCTTGTTATTGTTCCGCTTTGTTTCAGTTTTCCAAGTCTGCAAATTCTGAACTTTTTGAGACCTTGCTCACATTTAATTATCTGAAGTTATAAAGCTCTCCTGCAATTTTTTCGTTTCTCTTTGAACATTACGTCCTTGAGTTTCACTGACTTTTTGAAATCAATTGAGATAATACCGGCAAGCACTTTGAAATCAAAACGGGTTTTACTATCACTTGCTTCGGTTTCCTTTGAGCTTCGCTTTCCGATGTTGGATTAACTGCAGCATGCATCCTTTTCTAGATAATAGAGGTTTTGAATGTGGGTGTTTGACGCAGAGTTCCGAATTGCAATTTTCGTCGCATCAAAATCGTTTTGAATGCCAAACGATTGAAAATACTTGAAGTAGCTATTCTAGTGGGATAATTATGCCATTCGTTAATATAAGAATAACAACAGGAGATGAAACTTGGAAAGCAATTATGAACTATTTTGTACAAACATTTTCCTTGGTCGTATTGATATATTTGATTAATTTGAAAATACTTGATACCTATGTTTTGGCAAGTTTTAGCAGCGAAATTTAGAATATGTCATGTAGCGTAAATTTTGGTTAGGCGAACAGGGCATTCTTATTGGGGAGATGATCCTTTGATAAATTGTCCTTCTGTTCAACTACTTTCTATCCGATTAGATCTAACGATACTGAGATAAAAGCATGGGTACTGATTTAATGTTCCCTGTTTCAACTATTTACCATAGTGCACTACAAGACCAAAACCCCTTGTCTTTCGCTAAAAATGTAAAAAAGATTGTCAGGAAACATCATTTGATTGTTTTAGAATGGCCCGTCAATTCCTCGAATCTTCTATGATTCAAGTGTGATATTAGTACGCTGAAATAACAAGCAATGCCCCCAAAACTGTTAAAATATTTGCCAAAGTGCGTAAAGGAAGTTATAAACAGTTAAGGATGTCATATCATTAACTGAAACTTACAGTTTGTGAATTTTATCGTTTAAATCAAAAGCAACTCTTTTAAATTGAGTGCATCTTGCATATTCGGAACATTTGCCAGTGCTTTCTTTTAGAAAACATATAAATTGTTGAAGAGTTAATGAAATGTGGCTTTAAAGTGATATATAAGCTTTAAAAAAATGCATAAACTAAGTTCGAAACTCTCAAAAGGCAGGCCCACTGTATCTCTGATTCAAGTAATTTCCACAAGACTGTGAAACCTAAGATGAAAAGCAAAAACAAATTTTAGACCTCAACGAAAACCCTCACCTTCAGAATCGCTTTTTGCTGGGATCTCCAATAAGTGGTTATAGGATTGGTTCACAGAAAGACTTCACCCTCTTGTTCTTCACCTCTCGATGGGGCAATTCAATAAATGTTTTTTGGCCACGAAATTGAAGTATGACTTCTTCATGCGATGACGTAGAATACTCTCCACTTTCATTCACTTTTTTGTAAGGTTTTCGGACCATAGGTTGCAGAGCAAGTTTAACTGGTTTTGGAAATGCCCTCACAGTTGGTTGTCGACATGACTTGCGTTTTGCGGGATATTCACGAAAGCTTATATGCGATACTTGTAACTTATCTGGATATGTGTGCGAACTGACGCTGCCTGTACGTCCTAGTTTTGGTGTACATAAACGACGTGCTATTTGAGAGTGCGTGCCTCTCTGTTGGCATAATGACGTGAACAGGGGTGGATTCTAGAAATTAAGGGCCGGAGGTAAATTCTCAGAAAGAGGGCCCAAAGTGTTAGAAGTCACTTGATTCTAATTTTTTTTTGTCTACACCAGTGTTTTTCAACCGGGGTTCCACGGAAACTCATGGTTCCGCCTGAACTTAAAAATAAACATAGATGCGACATATCTACCCATCTGATTATCTGATTTAAAATAAAAACTAAGATAGACGCTTGAATCATCAATGAGCAACGCAAACATTTGCGGAAGGTTCCGCTGCAGCAAAAAGGTTGAAAAACACTGTTCAACACTTTGAAGTTGTTGAGAGACCCCCTTCGGCACATCAGCAGGTACTTTATTTTAAAAAACATATAAATCGCTTCATAGTTTATTAACTGTGGCTCTAAACTGGTATATAAGCTTTTTAACAAAACAATGCATAAACTAACTGCGAAACTCTCAAAGGGCAGGCCCACGACATCTCTTAATATTGGCGACCCCTCGTTGGTCTTACCTAATATCCACCCCAGGATGTGTATATATTTTGCATGTCGGTATTATTTCTATGCGTCAGGCTTAACTCTGTTTTTCAATAAAACCTTTCCAGTTTTGATGTTTGGCAAAGCGAATCGGAGTTCAGTCAAGGTTTTAGTCATATTTTATTCCAGTCAAGTTGTTTGAAGTGTTGAGAAAACCCAATGCGCACAATGTAAAGGATGCCAAGGTAATAGTAATTAGTCCCAATTCAGGTGGCGATTACACACTGCAGTTGCGAGGAAGAAGTCAAACAGCTGCAATCCAGTGATATGTGAATTAGATTTCAGTGAGGACCTGCCCTGTAATAATTCGATTAGGTAAAATAGGTTAAAGCCAAGTTTGCTACAAAATGTTATCTGCCCATTAAAGCTCGTCAGGCTGCGTAAGGTAGAGTACATTTTAAAACCAATATTTGCTAAAAGATGAACAAATGCAAGTAATGGCTACAATCAAAACAATATTCTTATTGGCACCATACATTTTGACAAATATGTATGTCTGCATGCAGCACGTACTTACCTAGAATGGTGTGAAGCTATTAGACCAATAGTTGTACATAAAGTCTAGTGTCCATCAACCTTGGACCCCCAAGAATATGTTGACATTTTTCGCATTGTGTAAGGTTTCTGCAGTTCTACTCACCATTCAATGTTATATTGATAAGTTAAGTGTGATTTAAAAAATTTGTAAGCGATCATTGAGAACTTGTTTATCTCATAAAAGGGGGCGAAAACTGGAAATGCCCTTTCAGAATCTCTCTGTTTCACGGAGCAGTGCAAATTATTAATTTGGATCAAAATTGATTTTCCCCAAGACCTTTGATGCACATCTACGTTATGATAAAAGAAGATTGATTTGTCTACTTTCATAGTCTTAATTGATTTCCTGACTGAGATTGTTTCACAAACTCTTCGTAATCGGTGGAAATAACACTGGTTTCAAAATGTTGTTTTTCATTTTTCTGTTTTCATTTTGATTTATGCATAAGCTAAATAACTGCAAATTCACTTACGAAAAGAAAACAATTTTCCAAATTTGGAGACAATATGTTTTTCCTGTGGTCAATATGATCTTCTCTCTTAACGGCTACCTTGTTGCGGCACTCGAGTTTGTGTGTTTCTGTGACCCTGAGAGCTATACTTGTCAGGTAAACAGCTCCTGGTAGGGACCCCATGCCAAATTGGTCAAGGGGTAACGGCACGGCTAATTGCACTGCGTGCTATTCGACTGGGACCAGGCAACTGTTCTGTGGCAGACGTCGCTTTCAATTTTCATGGCACATAACAAACTCTGAATTCCACAGTTGTAAGTGGCAGTACCAGGCTCTAGAATGCCCGTGATTCGTTACTACCAAAAATGCCCAGAGTCATTTTGACAACTTTCCGTATAGTGAAAAAACAAATATTAGTGCTCTTTTGCTGGATATGTAACTTGTACTTTTTATTGAAAGGAAAATTTTGCTATGAACATGTTCGTATCAAACTTTCATGTGCATGCTTGGAATCCATGTGGCACTGTGGCATGAGATTTTTTACGCTATACCTACAAATATCTTGGTATTTTATTTTAGGCAAATTCTCCGCATGCATAATCACGCGCACAGGTATTTGTTTGCTGGCACATTACAGCTGAAAATGTTTATGAAGGTCAACTTGGTTATACAGCGCACTGTTTGTAGACACATTGTATTAGAGTGGGGAAAGTTCCGCCTAAAGATTTTTACACTGAGTGCAAACTCCAACAGAGCGGTTTCTCTTGGACAAAAATCTTCACCTGACAAAATTGTGTTTTTGTTGCTGATGGTGAATGATGCTGTTCCGGAATATGATTTTGCATCTGCACTTGTGGCCCAGTCAACTCCTCCGTCTGTGTGCGGATACCATCTGCTGACATTTTACATTTCGTAATTATTGCATAACATTCCGATCTCAATTTGGTGCCCCCAAAATGCTGCGCCCAGGGGTAAATGTCTTGTTACACCACTGCTGAAACAGTCAGTGCGATCGGTTCAAACAAAACATTTGGCTAACTATGCAGTTGTTGTTGCACGGACGTGATCTTCCTGAAGACAAATGGGAGGAGGTGTTGGCCGAAGTTGTTCACGCCGTCCGATCGCTTGTCTGCGCCCCACGAAAGACCATTTCCTTTTCCTGGGAAAGCCGTTTATGATTCTGCACTACCGTACCTTCATGGCTGTTGACGCCCGAAACTGTGCTGCTGCGTCGACATGTATGAAATAAGGGTGACTCCCACTGCGATCCGCAGAAACTTGTAGACGGGAACCCTACCTATTCGTTTGTGCGTTTATCAGATGGCAAGGAAATCACGGTATCTACCTTCGATCTGGCTCCGTACCCTACCTCTCACGACGAAAGCGAGGACCCACCTAAGACTAGCTCCACCCTCCAGGAATTTGACAATGTTGGCGACAGCATACCAAGTGAAGCAGTAGAAGAAAGCGAGGACTCTGTTCCGGAGAAAACTGACAGCGAACCAGCATTGCTGCGTCGGTTTATTCGCATTCAAGTCCCCTTGATCGTTATGTTTCCAATAACGTTTAAATTATAAAAACTTGAACGAGGGAGATTGTGGAGATTTGTGTGTGCTCTTGTTCTCGTCTCGCCACGCTTATTTTTGAAAGGCTGATTAGTGCCGAGACAACTTTGGGAAGTTGGCTTGCACATATTGCCGCCGCTATAGAGTCGAACGTGCCGTCTCACAGTCCGTTACCATACTTTTCCATCCCGCGGCCTGGTGGTAAGTACGTTCGCTTTGGTGCTGGTAGGTCTGGAGTTCGAATCTCGTACCAAGACCTTGTGCATTGGTACTGCAGGCTTCTTATCCGGCAAACAATGTGCGGAATAGCTGCGTGGGCTACCAGATTGCTAAAACACGAGTCAAATGTTGCCTGATCCTGTAAACAGTCCGTTGGTAACTACAAGACCACTGTAGTTTTCAAGCGCCATCGAAACACTATCTCAAAAAAGTCTTGTACTTTACTGTGCTTTCTTCTGCAGATGGTGGCTGGTATTTCTACTGGTTAAAGCCTAGCGTAGCCTACTAGAGTCGCCTCATATAGGTTTCCCCTGTTATACATGGGATTACTCATACAGCGCGATATTTTGCTGCATTTGAGTTTGGTACCACCATTACAAGGAGAGTTTCACAGGAACAGCCACGAGTTTCAAGTAGGAAGGTGATGTTGCATGGTGAGACGGTGCATGGGGGTTAACCTTTGCAAAGCTTCTCCCGCGTTTCGGCGAATCAAACACATGAAGCATGCGGCAGAACACTCAAACACCATAGGTTTACATCTTTAGGAAAACTAAATATCTAACGTAAGAAACTGAATTTTGAAACATTTTTATCTACTTAGGCAGGTCAATTTCCATCAAGAGTGACAAGAATGGTTAATCATTAAACGTACCACAACCAACTGTAAAGAAAATTAACTTTATGGTACATTTCTGATCACTGGACAACAATTTTGTTTCTGTTACGCAAGTAACAAGTAATTTTTGTTACAAGTAAATTTTGTAACAAGTAAGTAACAAGTAAATTTTGTTTCTGTTACTCAATTAACAGAAAAACAGAAAGAGTCACTACCCGACAACACGTCGGGAAAATGTCAGGGCTGTGGAGCCGTCGTAAAAATGACACAGCTCCGGCTCCGGAGCTCTTCTTTTCATTAACATGACTCCGGCTCCAGCTCCGAAGCTCTTGATTTTTATGAGTGTGGCACCGGCTCCAGCTCCGGTTTCCATTCGTTTTCACACATTAATATTGTCAATTGTCTCGGTTTGCCTGAAGTTGAATGGAAAATGAATTATAACAAGTACACAAAACTAAACGAATATACCAAATCTGTTTGAGCAATTTTATCTGGTAATTTTAATTTTTTAACTTTTTTTTTAGTAGCGCCCTTGCCATGAGGAAATCAACGAAAAAACGACAACCACAAGTTCAGACGATTCAGAAAACAGTTACTAGCGAAAAAGTATCTCAAGATAACGGAAATATAAACAATTAACACAAATGCGAAGATGTGTTGGAAAGCCCTTTGTTATATGAAATAGTACACCGTCTAGCGCGAAATTCACCTACGACGTTTTTAAAATAACAGAAAACGTGTGATTTCGCATCTTTTGCACTCATAATAGGCAGTGATAAATCACATAGAAAAGCGCAATTAAACGTACAAAGCTTAGGAGATAATAAGACTGTTTACCGTGGTGATAACATGGAATTTGTTTCCACAGATGAAAACTTCAGGAAAAGTCCAGGCTTGTTTGCATTGCTTTTAGTAAACCCTCCTGAAAATGTACTGCTATGCAAAACAATGCTAGATGGCTACCAATTAGTTCCAACTTTCATCTAATGCTACGGCTAGTAAACTTAAGTTTCCTAGTGAATTTTGCCAGTAATCTAGTAAGCCTTGCTAGTAAGTCTAATGGTTTCTAATAAAAAGTACTATACTTCACAATTTCGTGCCGTGCATTTCACGCTTAAAATCTGCAAAGGTATCATATCTTAATCGTGCTCGTTGCTAACAGCATGATTACACAGTTACAAATGCTATGGGTGTTATATTATATACCTACATCTCCTACATGACAAAGATACATAGCTATATATTTTAGCAACCTTTCACTTATCGAAAATTAAACGCTGAGAGTTTCGGAAATTTTATTAATGTAATATTGACTGTTATTTATGTATCTTCACCTTTTGTTTCTCGTTCTTTCCTGTGCCCATCCGATTTTTCGACATGTCAATATCATCCATAGCTTTTCGTTTTGTCTTGCTTTAAATCCGCATCAATTTTTTCTTTACTTTTTATACTTTGTTTAAGTATTTATTCGACCATGCCAAATATCCTCAATTAAATTTGACCCACTCCTTTGTGCACATAGGCATGCTCTCTACATCTGTAAAGTTACTTCATCATGTTCTAAGTTTGTTTGTTTGTTTTTGCATTTGATTACCAACTATTGCTTTCTTTTAACACTACACATAAAGTGATAAACCGGATTGGTTGACTATTAGATGACCACGATGGTCCCTCACCAATCGTGTATAACACAGTGACACGCGTGTTTGCATTAATCAGCTGTTTTGCCGTTGTGGATTCAGATATTTTGATTTCCACTGACAATTGGCTTCCTTATTGCGCAATGGCCGTCAGTACTGTTTCCTGTTTAATAGCTGAGTCACATGAAACGATAATAATACTCAATATAGCTCAGTTCTTTTTAGATTGCTACACAACTACGGCCCCGGTTGGATCATTGTGACTAGAAAGTAAGAGGGTGTGGCATTTTAACGTTTTTTTTATTTCTACAACTGTGTTTCTCAACCATTTGGCTGAAGAGAGCCAAATCCAGACCAACGATTTTGCTAGTGAGTCGAACAAAAAAATTTTAACACAAGTCATCTGACACGTTTCTTTATTGAACTAGCGAAGTCTGTTACACAAACTATTAGAGGTGTTACTGAAAGATTGCTTAGAGCCACACAAAGGATCTTGGGAGCTGCATGCGGCTCTAAGAAGGGTGTTGGAGAACAATATTGTTCCACAAGTAACACCAATCATGCCAGCTACAATGCCATAACCTTAGCGATGATTAAACCATGGAAACATCAAAGGCTTGCGGATCCATTGTTGCAGTCTGAGTCGTAACTCTTAACTACCTCTGGTGTAAAATAGTCTATTGGTGTAAATAGTCACGAGTAAATGGGAGAGAAACAGTTTACGGCAGAGTTATTTTGATTCCTCAGTTAATCTCTACCTTTGTTTTTTTACCCTCACTTAATCTCTTTTTCCAAAGAAGTAGTGTATAGCAACTCTCTGTTTAATAATCACCTCCAACAGCATTGTAGAAAACCGACCAACCGCAAATGTCAAAGTTTGTCACAAACGCACTTAGAAAACATACTGTTTCGTTTATAAAGTATTGCACTGATTCCAACCAAACCTCCCAATTTGTGCCGTTAATTTTTTGCAGCAGAAATAAGGGCCTGTGGTCGTCAGTAAGGACAATTTCCAGCATTTCCCTAAAAAATTATGTTTGTATTTTTGTTTTAGTTCAACGAACGTTTTTTACTATGTCGCTAACAAAAGATATGTATAGATAGAAGAAAGAGCGCGAAGGATTGCAGTGAATGACGACGAGCATTCTATTTTTATGGCGTTAGATTTGGTTAATATTACGTATAATATGTGGCACATAACGCCTGAATCCAATTTTCAGATTATACGAGGCTCATGAGGTACTCAACAAATATGAAATGGGAGTGTAGTCAGATAACTTCCCCGCTGCCTATTTTATTAATTTCATTGTGACTGTTTTTGTTCCTGATATCGGGGGAATTGAGAATTAAGTAAAATTTTTATGAATTGGAACACCTTGTTCGGAGAATATAACGAGCACGTATAGTGCCAATTTTCATGACATCAGTCGTCGCAAAACTTCCGAAAAGACCCCCAATTGAAATAGCCTAGGGCCCCGAAAATGAAAATTCGTCTCTGACGAAAGCTCATCTTCCTTAGTGAAGGAATCTACTCTCTTAAACTTAAACATTTCTTTTCTTGTAGTGTGTTTGGCAAGTGGACAGCAAAAGTGGAATTGTTCCACGTAGTCCTCATTCGCACGGTATCGCACGAACAACATGAATTGTGCGTCGTTTCCTAAATCTGCAGTCTCGCCTAACTCTGAAATCAGATTTTCACTTCGCAGCAGCAACAATTTGTTTCAGAATATCAACTGAGAGTTCTTGGATACGCCAGTTGATGGTGTTGTTTGACGAATAAGCATAGCTAACTTATTATCTACGGCAGGAGTGTGCAACCTGTAGCCCGCAGGCCAAATGTGGCCAGGAACTGAAGCTTTGAGGCCAGCGGAAAGGTACAGATTTTAAATAGAGTGGGGCCCGGCGGTCAAAAGCCTAAATTTTTTAAGAGAAAGATAGTATGCTATTTACTTACTCTTATGACCACACCAGTTCACCCGCACCTGGTATTCACTTTATCCAGACCCCGTTTGTCTACAAGCAAGCATTACGGTTGCAAATCTTAATGTCAGATCATTGACCTGAAGAAGTATCGGGAGTGTTATCGGTTGCTCCGATCCTGGGCCTGAGCGAGGCTTCACTGGTGCCTGGTTACGTTAGAAAACCCCGACTAGTCTTAACTAACGCAATAACGACAGAACTTTTCAGACTCAGCGTCCAACCGCAACTCTGTTTAAACTGCATTGCTGTGCTGTCCACACCTCGTGGAACAATGGTAATTTAATCAAACAAACACACAGAGAACGTTGATTAAAGGTTATTGCCAATCTTCAGTAGGTGGTCAGCGATTTGTCTCACCCATAGAGCTTGACACATGCAACTGTGGCCAGTGGACCAATCTGGTTAAGTGCGTTTGGCCCGGCAGTGCTGCTTGGTTGCACACCCCTGAGCTACGGCATCACTGCACATTATCCTGGCTATTCTCACGGATGCTGGTAGACCAAGCTCTCTCCTGCCGTACAAGGTGCCTTTGCTCTTGCACTTTTTCAAGCAACAGAAACAGAAGCACGCACTGCTTTACTATGGGAGTACGTTTTTACTCCTGAGGTATAACGACGATAAGTACGACTTCACGTTACCTGTTTTTTTTTCTCTTGAAATAGCTCAAGGATTTCGTCAACGTATTTTACATATTTTCACTCGATTAAGCTTCTTTGGGAGATCCGTGAGCAAGGACTTCTAAGCATAACACGAACTCTGGCCGAATTTCATCGTTTACCGCGACTGAAGTAAATCTAAGTTTCAAGAAGTCATTATACGCAAACGCCTGCTTTAGTTTAGAAAGTATAAACTAAGACAACAAAAACAAGCTACTGTTTAGATAACAACTTTAGGCGTAAGCTTCTGACCACACTACCTCAAAAGTATAAATGCCACATGGAACATAAAATTTTTGACTTTTTCACGCTGGTTAGGTGCATTTCGCTGTACGAACGAAACAGTCGATTGTACGAAGTTGATAGAGTTATTATTGTGTAAGGGCATTACAGCAAACTTATTTGCCCCTAGTGCTTGCGGACTCATCCAGAGCCTTCCGCCGACTCATTTGAGTCCGCGGACTCTGGTTGAGAAACACTGATCTAGCAGATCTGTGTCATCGGAGAAGTTGTCATAAATGATGTTTTGTCACCAACGGAGCAGTTGTCATAAATGATGCTGCTGTAATCAAAATTCGGTGATATGTTTATTTTGTAGATAGTAAGGAGAGTATGACGAGGCAAGGAATTAAAGAATGAGGGAAGACGAACCCTTTAATGCCCACAACTGTCGCGATCATGGCTTTTGAAGTTATGATCGGCCATAACTCATGCACGGATTGCGCTGGAGAGTCATGTTAAGACACCTGCAGATACGGAAGACAACAATCCACCCGATGAGTTTGAAAAGAGCTACTTTTACATTTGACATTTTTGAGAAAAATCAAATTTTTTTATTTTCCGGGGGCAATTTTTTTGCATTATCCGGAAAAATTCAAAAAGTTCTTTCCACGCTTCCATGTGAGCTTTCTCGAAGCGTTTTATTGGCATAGACTACATCTGAAGATACCAACTAACAAAAAATTTCAACCAAAGTAAGTCATCACTAGTTTTGGGGTGGAATTTTTGGAAAAACGATGTGGGGTGTCAAAGGATTTTCGGATGACGTGATGGGGGAGTTGAAAAAACTAAAAGAGGTAGATAGTGTTTTTTTTCTTGAAAAGGAAAGTAGGCAAAAATATGAATCTTTGGAGCCATTGATGGACTTTCTAGCGTTAATAGTTCGCAAGTTATGGCCTAAAAGCAACAAATTGATTGGCTAATTGCCCAGACACACCCCCATTTATATATAAGAAATACGCAAGAAAGGAATCATTCGGTGTTAACTTGTAGCAAAAATCTGGCTGGCACACCACACGGGTGTGAGTATGCGAGTGAACTGGCTCAGGTCATGATGATGTTGAAACTTTCAGCCATTCTCAGATTTCTGCGAAAGGCAACAAAGGAGTAAATCATTGGTTTTGACATCATATGGAGATGTCTGTGCAGTCTTGCGTAAAACAGCAGAACTAATGTTGTTAGTGGTGCATGTAGATGTAGAACAACAAGCGCAAGTGTTAGTAATTAACTAATTCTGTCGTTAACTGGACGACTGGCCAAGACAAAACCTGGCAACACGTAGGATGGCTGTTGCTGAACAACACTGACATTGTGCGATTTGACTTTCCAATCAATTGTTTAAGGTTTCGACCCACGTCACAAAATGTTGTACAACCTGCGAACCAGTACAACCTGCGTCTAAATCTAAAGAATGCGTTTCGTGTTCATTCGACAGCATTGCATGAAAACACATGAGCAAACGATGAATATGCACTTTGCGGTTTTTCAGAAAGCGCGTGGGAACGCTCTGCGTCGAGAGGCTCCACGTCTTGCTGATGCATTAGCAACCCAGTCCGGGGTCTTCCGTGCCATTTAATTGCAGTAGGATAAATTGATTCGGTAACAGAAAATTCAAACCAAAAATCATCATAGCGGAAGATTTTCATGATATAAAGATACGTTGAGCAGTTGAACTGGAAACACAAACACAAGGGACAACTTTTGCAGCCGTAGGTTATAACATTGAGCAGCATTTGTGGCCTCACATTCGTCAAATCATAGCGCTCGCCTTGCCTATTTGCTTCAGCTAGATACGAGCTGCGTTTAAAATGACAAATGCCCTGAAACGTCGTATCGCTTTGTCAGTGCATTTAAGAAATGTTTCATTCGGTCCTAAACTCGTTTCATAGGATCTACATACTAGACCAGCTGTATCAAACCATCAGGCTCGTAGACAGGTTTTGAGGTTTTGGGGAGAAAATACGTTTTAGGGGGGATAGATTTTTGTTTTCATCATTTGTTCAAAACGATTTTTTCTAGGCACAACAAAATTTGGAGGCACAAAGAAAATTTTGGGCTTTGCCCCATAATGCCTCTCCCTGGCCACTGCCCTTTGTCCAAGCC
>JGI24021J15306_10002386_pt1 | contig 20198 bp, 9 predicted proteins | sample Ectturendosymbi1_FD_15306 | JGI IMG/M metagenome (IMG submission 15306)
GATTTACGCATAGGCCAAATAGGCCATGGCCTAGGGCCCCGCGCAACTCTTTCCTATGACGACTCAATATTAACTTAAAATTTGCGAAACTGCGCAGAGGCGTAACTTACAATTTACTTTGAAACGAGCGAAAATGCTAAAGTCTAGATCAGTGGTTCTCAACCTTTTCGCTGAAGGGAGGCAAAACCAGCCCTACGGTTTAGTTAGAGCTAAAAACAAAAAATATTTTATTTTAACACAAGTAAATTGATACGTTTGTTTCATTGCGGAACAAATTCTGTTCCACAAACTAGAGGTCTTATTAAAGGCTGCTGAGAACCGCACAAAGGGTGCTTGGGAGCCCCATGCGGCCCTCAGAACCGCTGTAGAGAAACACTGGTGTGGATAGACTCTTACCAGTATCGTAACAATACGATAATATTGTTTGCTATGCAATAGCAGAATGACAATACTGTATTCATCAATCAGAGTGCAGTGTCTGGTGGCGGTCTAAAGAATAAAACAGAAAGAGCAGTACTTACTTGATCTTCAATCTTCCACTGACAAAAATCTCGCAACAACGCAACACCCCCAGACACTGCAGTCCGATGAAAAGCAGCATTGTCAGGATTGGATGCTACATTTTGGTTGTTATCAACTAGACTGTCCGTAAAGAGCGATTGCTTGTTGAAGGTCTGTATGTTAGTTAAATCAGCTAGAATAGTTTCTCGTGAGTTTTACTTGGAAAAACGTGTCTACATTGGGCTTACTTCATATGCTTAGCTGAGGGCGTTGTGACAATACTTTGCAAGACTTGTCTTCGTGCTGTTTACCATCAGCCTATACCATTTCCAAGCAATACAAAATATAGATTAAAACACTATAATTAAATCCTGCGTCCAGTGGCGTAACTGACTGGGGGGGCAAGACAACCTCCTGGCAAGTTAAATGTAAAAAGTGGGCCCCCTTTAGTTGACATTTTGATATTTAGTATTCTTTATTTTGTTTTTTTGCGTTTTTCGGGGTGTTTTCGTTTTTTTAATCTAAATCTTCAAGCAATAATTGACATAATCAACCGTTTACGGATTAAAAAAGGCTGAAAATCTTTGAAAAAGGGCTGAAAAGTTTAATGGAAAAAAGACATCCGATTTTTTTGAAATACATACTTTGCTAGATTGCAGTGAGAAATCACTAGATCACTATATGAGCCTAAAAACACTAGATCTACGGAAAAATCACCAAGCGTGGCATCAGTGATGTTGAATCCAAAACAGAGCGAACTATCGTCATTAAATGGAGCATTAACTAACCTCATGAAATGGAGAATTCGGTTATGTGTAACGTATATACTATTCTCAATGCAGTGAAGGGGACTTCTTTTCAGTTTGGAACGATAACCAAGCACACGTGAGGGTAACAAATGTATGAAAGAAACTTAAAAATTGCGAATATGACTTGTTTTCATACTACAATGATACGAAACGTGGGAAACAAAAACAACAGCCAGTCAACATCAGATCTGAGCGGCGAAAGTCAGACGCTCTGTTGAAGAACGATGATTAACTCGTGATTCTTATGTTTCATTAAATTCCAAAGACGTCTCCCTAGCAATCGTTAACTGCACACTGATTTATTTCAATATGCATAAAATACAGGGAAGCGGAACGAACTAAAGCTAGCTGGGGGTGAATCATGTGAGACTCAAACAAAATCGCTCATGTTTTCGGGTAACACGTCAGATTTCTTTGCTACAACTGAAATGAATTTGGACTGCTCCTTTTACACAATATGCTTTTCAATTCAAAATGATCATGGCAGTAAACACACATTACCGGCTTTTGATGAATCTGTGGGAAGTTTCAAACATTCTACATAGCAGCTAAGCAGCCTGTTATCATTGATACAGAGTTCTCGTTACGATGAAGTTCCTTTCTTGGGATCAGAGTTTATTGCACTGAACGATAGTCTTGGAAACAGTGGTTAAATACCAATCCACGCCACACAGCAAGAAGGAATGTCACAAGACTACCACATGGCAGCATTTCTCAATCCCAACACACAACTGCAGATAACAGGACATGTTCGCAATTTTCTTTTCGAGAGCGATAATTCATGAAGTACAGGTGATTTTTCAAATATCAGGCCAAAATTCTGCGACACTTTTACACATCTACAGCAAAATAGCTACGATCTTTTGATATGCAAACCAAGGTCAAGCTGCAAGCTTCTACACTGAGGACATGGCCTGGGTGTGAAGTCTCGAGACTCTTTTCATGGTAATCAAACAAAAACACAAGGAAATTCAGCAAAAACGCGATGCCTTGTTACTTATCAACCTCTTCGAACCAAAGGTTTACACCAGGCTGAGTTGAAAAGCACATGCAGCGTGTTGTAGATACGCTAAATCGCGAAAAATTACATCCGTGGAAAACAGCTTCGCAAACTTCTTACCTGAAAACAAACCTTAAAACTTGTTTCAAAACATTTGAGCTTGGAGCCCAGACCAACAGTAAAAGTAATACAAAAACTTGAATTGGTTAAAAACCATGTATAGCCGTACAATACGCCATTCATGGCGTATCTTGCAATAAAAACGAACCAAATTCTGATCCAGATAAACAAGCGGAAGTGATGGATCAGGGGCATTTTAATGAACAGTAACATGTTTCCAACCGGCGGCGAATTGAAACACTTAATCACTGGGAACCTATGGATAAAATCTGTAAGACCTGTAAAGTTACGAAGAGAAAATAAAAATCTGCGATGCAAAGTTCAGATACACTACGAATCCCATTTGTGAACAAACTAACAAGAATATGGCAAAATCGTATTCCTTACATCAAAGGTATTTACTTTCCTTCACGTCAGCCAGTCAAAGAGCGACAAACCGATCAATTGCACGTATTTGTCAGAATTCGATTTTGTTTGCTCAGACTTTGTAACAGGAGCAGACGCGGCGCAGACTGCTTTTTTTCACGACTCTTCGAACGTGTGATATGATTGCGAGCAATCGTAATCAAACAAACAGGTGCATTTGATTTCGAATTGTTTCTTCACACGATCGCTTTTGAGGTTCGGGCGCTGTATTTGCAAAGATAACGAACCGACTGAATATTCGTCATATTCGTCAAGACGTGCACACGCGATGAGACAGAAATCTGTTTCGTATTAAAAAAAAAACTTAACGCTGAGTATCAAACACGACGCTCAAAAATGTGTTGCAATAAACAGAAAAATGACGTTGCTGCGCAAATCAGCACAAGTATGTAATTTCTTTCGGGCAGTCGTTCATATAATGCGCAGCACAAAATCAGCAGCAAAGTAAATCTCTGTGGCAGTAATGGCGATGTCTGTGGCAGTAATGGCGATAAATCAGGATCCTTGCAAGACGACGTGACACAGTATCCAGGAAATAAAAACGTTGAAGCAATTCACGAAGATTTAGCTACAACTCGTCTTTTCTAGCTAATTCAGCTAAAAACGACTCGCCGTATATGACTTTGGCCAACTCTTTATCGACAAAACCTCGTTTGATCAAATCTCCAATGAGTTTCTGCAAAAAAAAAACGTTAGAAAAATTAAAACAGGACTGGCTTTCTAATCCCTCTGACACAAGAGCGTATAATGAAACAAGGAAGAAAGTGATATTTGTAATCAGGGCATTTGTTTGCAGCATGACGTACAATGGTGTTCGTGTTCGATATGGTGCCTGTGGTGCTGGGAAAAATCTAGTCAATCCGCGAATTTTGAAAAAAGTAGTTATTGGTTCGATCTGCCTATATCCAGACACTTTCACCTAAAGACCATCTGTGATTCTCTGGAAAAGCGCGGCTCCATTGATCTTTCTTCCAACGATCGCAGAACGATGACGTTTTCAAAATTGATTTGAGCTCATGGGCGTCGGAAGGATTTTATCCAGAGGGCCAATAGTGGATTTTCCAGAGGTAGCCAAGATTTTTGTAGGGGTGGGGGGAAAAGGGACGAAATTTCAATTAAGTCACTCCGAAACTTAGAAAACAACCTTTTTTGTGAAAATTTATAGAAAAATGTTAAATTTGAAAATCCAGGGGAGAGCCAACCCCTCCTGCCGCCCATGTTTGAGCTTTGAACTTTTTGTTTCAGAAAAAGTCCATAATGAGAAAAGTCCGTAACATAAAACCACAGATGATTGTCGCGATTTGACAACAAACATCTTGCCTGCGATCTGGCTGGGAGGGGGGGTGTTTGAAAAAAAACGAAATGCAGGTGATTACCTCTTTCAGTAACTCATTAAGAAATGCGAACAGCAGTGCTCATAATATTTTTTCGAAAGCACTCAAAATGATTTGAGATCCGGCAAGCAAGAAGTAACAAACCTTTTCCTCCTGTCGTCTCGGTGTTTCAAGGGCAGTGTGGAGATCACGCAGCAAATCATCGCATTTTTTCGAAAGTTCCTTCAGCGCCTGATGAAATATACACAAGCTGATAACGACACAATTTAAATTAAATGCGGGGCACCCCCGGCACAAAAAATGGGCGATTCAGCCAGGACTTCCACGCCGTGTACGATTTGCACCCCAAACAGGGCTGTGGAGCCGTCGTAAATATGACCCGGCTTCGGAGCTCGATTTACATGAACATAGCTCCTGCTCCGAGGCTTTCTTTTCTCGTAGCCTGCTTTTTTTTCGCTGAGACATTTCGGTCATTTGTCTCACAGCTGGATCATAACTCGCCGTAACAGCATTTTTTGCCTGTATTTTCAGACATTCTGACCGACATTACTTAATTATTTTTCCGTCATTTCAAAATCATTTCGGTCTATGACCAACAAAAACCCAGGTCAAAGTATGGCTCCGGTTTCTGTTCGTTTTCACACAGTAATATATCCAATTGTCTTGGTGTGCCTCAAGTTAAATGGAAAATGAAATATATCAAGTACACAAAACTAGAAGCCTCTACTAAATTTTTTAGAAGGTTGGTCTAGTAGTTTTTTACAATCAGCGCTCTACCATGAGAAAATTAGCGAAAAAACAATCACAGGTTCAGACGATTCAGAGAACAGTTACTAGCAGAAACGTAACTCACGATAGTAAAATAAACAAACTCTGGAAAGGTACTCGCTGATTTTGCTGTTAATACCCGGTGACCTTTTGTTATTTCTTATGAATTAAGAAAACAGCAGTTTGGAAAACTTATTTGTGCAAAGAGGGCAAAACACACAGTCGATTACCTTTCTCGTGTCTTCTAACGTGCACACATTTGGATGAACATAAATGCCAAGATGCGTTTAAAAGCCCTTTGTTGGGTGAAATAGTACGGCTTCTAGCAAGAAATTTACCTTCGGATTTTTTAAAATTGTTGAAACTTTTTGAATTCTTATCTTTTGCACTCATAATAAGCAGTGATGAATGGCAAAGTAAAGCACAATTTAACCTGCAGAGCTTAGGAGAAAGTATAACTGGTTAGCGCGCTGAAAACATAAAATTTGTTTCCACAGATAAAAACCTCAGAAAAGTCCACATTTGTTTACACTGCAGCTTTATACCCTCCTGAAAATGTATTGCCATGTAAATTCGCTACCAGTTAGTTATTACTTTCATGTTACGCTACTGCTTGTAAACGTAATGTTTCCTAGTGAACTTTGCCAGTAACCTAGCAAACCTTGTTAGTAAGCCTAATGGTTTCTAATAATTCCTACTTCACAATGGCGTGCCGTGAATTTCACGGTTAGGTCTCCAATGGTATAATATCTGAATCATACTCGCTGACGACAGCTTAATTACACTGCTACAAAAGCTATGGATGATATATACCTACTCTTTGTAGCTTAGCTCTTTTTAGATCGCTACACTACTCCAGACCCGGTTTGAATATTTTGACTAAAAATTAAGATGGTGTGGCAGTTAACGTTTTCCTTACTTCTGCAAGTGACACCACACCTTTCCAGCTACGATGCTACAGCCTTAACGATGTTTAAACCAAGTAAACATCAAATACTCGCAGATCCATGTTGCAGTCCGGTGTTACAACTCGTAACAATCGCGTTTAGTGTGCTATAAACAGCACTGTTTTCGGTAAAGTAAGTCTAGTTTTCAATCAATTTGGCAAAACCGTTTGTATCTAGTAAGAGGCCCGGAGCTGACTCTCAAATCGCCATAGCTCCAAATCTGGTCTTAGATTTTAAATTGAGCTCCGGGTCTCCGGCTCCTAATTTTTAATTTGAGCTCCGGCTCCAGGCAAAATGCCCAGCTCCGGCTCCGCAGCCCTGGCCCCAAACCATAAAACACGGTTATAGTCGTCGGTCACAGCCCTCTGTTGGTCGCTACAGAGCGCCAAGGAGTAGCTTGATCAGAACAACGTCCAGAATTGCCACCGGTGAAGCAAAAGAGTTGGCAGAAGTAAATTTAGCAGCTTGCGTTACGAAGAATGACAACGATATGCTGAATCAGCTCCTGGTTTCATACAGACATAAGCAGCACGGATTTCCTGACACAGGAACTTTCGTCATCTTTTCCCAATTGAGCCACTATCACATATGCGTAATAAACGGTTAGTTATCACCCAGTACATTGCAAGATCATGCCCTTGTACTGTGCATCAAACTGCATAAAAACGTCTGTATTATGATTATGAGAACCAAGCATGACCCACCAATCTGATGTTGCTACTTAAAAAAGGCAACGAAAAGTGCAATGAGTACATCAAATTTTTTTGAAGTATTCCCTGTCAATCAACAGTCTTTTTCACTCAATACAGCACCCATCTTTCTAATTCCCGCGCAGATGAAATACAACCCACCTCCTCTCAAACAAACGAGCTGAAACTGATAAGACGAGGTATATTAATTAGAAAAAAGAAAACAACATCTAAAAGTTTTGGTACAGAAGATGGCCAACTCTTCTCTCAGAAAACTACATGAAACTTTACTAACTCAGAAACTCTTTATAAAAGTGTCTCAACACAAATTAGGGCAATCACTGTGCCAAAGATTCTAAAATGAATTCCAGTCTAGCCAACGAGCTACACAAAATATCAAGCGGCAACGACTTGGTTGATGTTAAAAGGGTTAAAAAAAGTAAATATCAAATAAAACGCACGGAAAGGTCAATAAACTGAAACATTGTAAAGGTGCGCTCATTGCAGAAATTGAGCTGATGGTGCCTACCCAGCAGGCGAAATATTTACTCTTCATAAGATCGTAGTGTATTATTCTTAGCTGTGAAATGAATTCTTTCGATAGACAGCGACTATATCATAATATTTGTTAAAACAGAAATAATATACAAAAATTGTTGCAGTAAAGCGACTTTAGAAGAATCCTTTAAATGCTCTGAAATCATAGTCCACCCACTTCGAGGCCGGCCTTTCGCACAATCTTCACGTCTTCAACATCAACTGTTCCATCTCCATTGGCGTCGAGTATCGCAAACAAGTTGTTCAGGACTGTCTGGGATTGGTCACTGTGGGCGGGCAAATCAAGTTCGTCAATAAATCTCTGCAAAAAATAATATCAACGTCAGTGGTTGAAGCACTCGTCACGCGTTTTTGTTCCCGCTACAAGCTCGTCGACGTGATAGTTTAGTAATAGAGAAAATTTTAGTTTTTTTAACACTCCCGTGCACTACCAACAGCCTCGTCGAAACCGTCGCCTTGATGGTATCAGGACAACCAACACCTCAGGGCAACTCCCACTAATGTCCACTCTAAGCCGCAACTCCGGAAATGCGCATTAACACGACATCACTTGTGCAGAGAAATCTCATTCTCGTGCACTTCCAATATTCCAAATTTACAAGTAAAAATCGTTCACATTTTTGGGCAGAAGCAGAACCCTTCTGAACATATCGCATGGCCCTTTCAGAAGCTAACTGAATTAAATATGAGCTTTGTTCGTATTTGGATATTGTTTTATGTTTATTCTAATGATTTCACAAAGTTTGTAATTCATTTAGAACTCGGCTAACTCAGTCAATAAAAAAATTGGCTCAGTATAAAATGTCCTTATAGGGAACACTATCTGCCACCCAGCACAACTGCCAGTCAACCACCCAGGATTGTGCGTTTTACACGTCACCCACACGACCTATTAAATTCAGTTTACACCATCGCGTTGTGGCACGTGGAGGAGTTCTCGCGGCATGGCGGTTGGGAATCACTGTGCTACGGTACTATTGCTTCAACATAGTGCAACAACAGTTAGTTGCAACTTTGCTGTTGCTGCCATGTAACTCACAAATTGAAGGCTAAGGTAAAGCAATGCATAGAACCTGAAATGCACGGAAGTAAACACCAGGTTTGATGAGTGCGTGGAATGAACACGGTGCAAAAATATGTATGAGAAAATTGTGCTGTGAAAAAACTTGAAAAGGCTCATAAAAAATTAAGCTTTGCAATGGCTTATGAATGTTTATGATGATGTAATAACCAGGGTCGGATTAACACCAAATGGGGCCTGATGATGTAATGCATAAAAGGCCATTTTCTCGGCATTGGTTTATCCCACACTCATTCGCACTCAGACCGACTATACAGTAGAGGCTTAATATCTGGCTGGGCCTATTTCAGGAATGGGTCTAATGCTGCAGCATCGGTAGAACCCACCTTAATCAGGCCCTGGTTATGACATGGGTACGACATTCTACTTCCAGAAGTAGTAAAGTGAAGGTTCTTTAAAGTGGTCAGAGGACGAAGAAACTAGTTGTACACATTTGTGGATTCACTATTTTTGACATGAAAGCAGTACCTTGTGAAGTTCCAATGACTTTAACGCCCATAAACGTAGATAATTAAACATGTCTTGGGTGGCAGTTTAGCGGGTGGCTGAAGTCATGGAGCCGCCTTAGTATTTGCTGCACGCAAAACTCTGGGATTAGAATGATGCGCAGTGATTTGCGCAGCATCATGACCGATTTCAAAATCGGATCAGCTCCCACTCGATTAGAGGTCAAAAACTGCAGTCTAGGGCTGGGTTCAAGTAAAAAATATTCATTGTTTAAGTAATAAGTAATTTCTAACAGATTACTTAAGTATCTTAAATAATTCAAGCAAATCAGGAACATCGACATTTAGACTTAAAAACATGAAAGCACATGAAAATCTTTGCAATTTTTAAATCACATAATGGGCGATTAGCTTTTTGTTTTCCAAACAACTTCGCACAAGACACAACTGTCAATCACCAGATCACTCAATGAAGATCTAAGCCTTAATATATTTTTTTATTCACTTTAATGCTTGTACCAGACACGAAGTCCATCGAACACAAGCACACACTGTCTGCACAACGCAGATTTATAATAACAGACACGAATGTTTTGTAGCGGCGTTGGGTTTAGGACCACAGGATTGCAGAGACAACTGTTCGCTAACTCGTAACACTTCGTGCAATACTACATCCAGAGTAGGACACAAAAATTGCATGGTAAGAATGAAGAGTCCAACCCTGGCCAAGGCCAGATGAATATGAACATTCTGGTAGCACTTGACTAAAGCATCTTTCAGATTCCACCGAAGAAGTTGGAATACAATCAAGGCAGATTTTCAATTTTCTAAGCATTTTAGGGCATTCTTTATAGTTAGATGTTGCTGAACTGTTCAGACAAATTCGCACCTGTTGACCGCGATTCAACTTAATGGAATGCGCTTTTAGCTCAGTGGTTCTCAACCGCAGCTCTCGAGCACCTTTGTGCGACTCTCAGCAGTCTTTCAATAACACCTCTATTAGTTTCTGTGTCAATTGTCTTGTGTTTGAAGTTTTTTAGTGCGACTTTTCTCTCCAACAAAATCGAAGATCTGGGTTTGGCTTCCTTCAGCGAAAAGGTTGAGAATCACTGTTCTACAGCTCCAAATCGTAACCACGATCAACAATTGTGACTCAACAAGCGCTCTGCACAGGCAAGAATTCTATTCACCTCAATGGTTTACTTTATGTGTGATAATTAGGGCAACCAATTTTTTGACCTAAAAACTTAAAATTTTTACTTTATAATTGACAAATTTTGACTTTATTTTGACCTACAAATTTTCTGCGTTTGCAACTGCAAAATAATTCAGCCTTAGTTGTTGAGGTTAATTCAGAAGTGCATTCATGCACTCTATGCTTCGAAATTAAAAAATATTTGGCTGTTTAACTTCGGGGATGATATATTGATAAGTACATTAATAATTTAAGTAGAGTCAAACCTGAGAACATCATAAAGCTGAAATACTATAGGCATAATGGATTGAGCATTTACCAAAACAAGTACCGTAAGACCTCACTTCTCGCCTAGCATGCTTATCCTACACAATATTCAATCATCCAGTAGTGGGCAAAACAACATTATTACGTCAGAAATCGCAATAAACCCACTATTATTACAGAATTGAAAATAAACTTACAAAAGCATATCAATATCTGTTCTTGTAGTTTCAATAAAATATCGATATTTAAGAGAAAAAACTGTGCTGTAAAAAAAAGTTTGACCTAACGATAAAGTTTGACCTAATGATAAATTTTGACTTTTTTTGACCTAATAACTTGGGATTCCCTCATGGTATGAACGTGAAATTTGGTCTGTGGACGTTTCATAAACTCTAGAAACGGCAGAAAAAATTTTGACTTTATTGATTTTTGGTTGCCCTAGTGATAATGCATGTCATGCATAATATTGCGTTTACAGCAACAAACCTGACTTCTAAAATTTTAACTTTTCAAAAAGCAAATTACTTGAAATATTAAGTAATAGCGGAAGTACTTAAGTAATAAGTAAAGGTTTTCAAGCAAGTAATTAAGTACAACTACTTATCTGAACTCAGCCGTACTGCAGTCGTTGCAAAGCGAAATTTTTCCGATATCAAACTGCGGTGGTCCCAAGTGCAAATAAAGCTGCTGAACCCAGAAACAAACAATCCACAAAGCAATTCAGAAAGGAAGCGAGGGTTGGTGAACTTAGTGTCAGATCATCATTTTCGAGTTGAACAGATCAAGTGGCAGGTGCTCAAACGTAAGCAAATTTGCTGATTTCGCAAAAATAATCGAAGCAGAAGGCCACGAATGCTACGAGATGTTTGATGAATGTTGCATAAAATTCTGCACTACGTGTAGAGAACGCGCAGCTGATGGTGCCACGCCACCATCTGCATGGAAATTCATAATAGATGTCGAAGCAGGAAGTCAAGCAGTATGGACCGTAGCAAGGAAAATGACAGGTTCCTCATATTTCTCATCTCCATACGTACCGCAAAAGCAATTTGCTCGATAGTCTTCCTGTCTAGCGCACCACGTTTCGCCTCCAGGTACACGTTGACCCTGTCATAAAATAGCCACTCGTGAGCTAAAATTGTTTGAAGTTTCTAGAACAGGGGTCACCAACCTTTTTGAAACTGCGAGCTACTTCTTGTGTACCGATTAATGCGAAGGGTTACTAGTTTGATACACACTCCTGAAAAAAAAATTTTGCTCAATTTACCTTCAATTATTTGAGTATTGATATTCGTTAATGTGAAGACATTGATCATGCTACTTTTACTTTCAGAACAGGCCTGCGGGCGACCTGGTGCCGCGGGCACCACGTTGGTGACCCCTGTTCTGGAGTGTGATTTGCGAAACTACCACACCGACCTACCCAAAAAGGATGTAAAACAACCATGAAATGGTTGTCCTTCAAACTCTATTGTTTTTTATGTCCATAGTTGCACCTATGCTCCGCGCTTCATTGATAAAGCCACAAAGGCCGAAATTGAAGAGCCTGAGCTTGTCTTTAAAACGCTCAGGAAATACAAAAACTGGTGTGGCCATGTGGTGAAAATTGTATTGGTCTGGTGCGGCTATGTCCAACCCGCGGGCCGCATGCGGCCCAGTAAGCTTTTCATTATGGTGCGTTTACAACACAATGACAGCCTGTCTTTACTTCTACAAATTCAACTTCGATATATTTGACGCACTGGTCTTTACTGCCTGGTGGGAACAAGCTGTCGATGCCATCGACTTCTCGCACTCAGCCGCAAGGCGTGGAGCACCATCAATAACCTTACTGACAGGTCTGGACACTCCTCCCATCTGTGTCCCGTTTCAGCAAACTCCACCGCTTCACAACTTGTGAAGAACGGGGCACACAAAAAAAGGAACCGCGAGGCTACAAGGCTCGTGAACAAGGAAGTGTCCGACCTACGGAAAGTCCAAACACGTATGAGAGATAGATCTCTGGCCCCTTCACGGCAGAGGAGGCTGCTAACGCCCTCAACCGCCTGGAGCTAGGAATATCCCCGGATTAGTTTCTATTTTTCTGGAGTTTACACTCCACGCCAGCTCTCAAAACCTGGTTATGCGGTTTCTTCCCTTCCTGCATGCGCCAATTCAAAATTCCCGGGATCTGGAGAAGAGCACTAATAGTTGCGATCTAGAAGCCTGATAACACACTGGGGTTCTCAAAATGTTATCGCCCTGTTTCTCTATTGTTTGTCCCCTTCAAGATCCTCGAGAGACTCATCTACACTTGTGTCGAACCAATCATTGATCATTTACTCCCGCAGGAACAAGCGAGCTTCGTCGACCGTAGATCAGGTCACCTTGCTAACGCAAGACGTCAAGAATAGCTTTTCGGCTATTCTTGTCAGGCAGCCAGGCACATGGTCCGTATGATCATGGAGCTGATTCGTAATCGCAATTTCACGCTTACAATAGGTGACAACGAACGGAGCAGGTTACAACGCCTCAAGAATGGCGTCCCACAGGTATTCGGCTTAGCACCTCTTCTTTTCAACATCTATACCTGACTTGCCAACCACCGTCTCCAGAAAGTGTGCATTTGCTGACGATCTAGCAATCATGCATTCTGATGGAGACAAGCAATGGAAGTTGTGCTCAGCAAAGACATGGCGACCATAGGTAAATACCTCTAAACCTGGAAGCTGAAGCTCAGCACTACAAAATCGGTGCTGGCAGTCTTCCAACTCAACAACAAGGAAGCTAAACGTCAGCTGAAAGTCAACTTCAACAACGAAACCCTGCCCTTTTGCTCCGAGCCCAAATACCTCGGAGTAACGTTGGACAGGATGTTCACGATCGCCGACACCTCGAGGCACTTCACAAAAAGCTGACATCATGCGTCGCATTCACGAGGTGTCTTGCTGGCTCTGGCTGGGGTGCTGGAGCAACAACGCTGCGAACAGGCAGCGTACACTAAACAGATGCCTTACAATACCCTGTTGTTCCATTAGCATTAAATTCACCATCGCACTTTGTGAGTGATTAAGAGTACCATGCAGTCGTTACCATTGCAGTTAGTATGCAATTGCTCTCAGTATCTTTGAACTAAACTTTGGTTTGATAACATCAGGGTTCACACACATTTTTAAAAATCATTTTCCGTACTTTTTCAATATTATATTCAAAAAATTCAATACCATTACTTCTCTCAATTTTTCAAAATTCTTAATCATGGAACTCAATTTTACACATTGCATAACACTGCATTACTTTGGCTTCAGTAAAATTCTGCTCAGATATTTAAGATTTCTTTTCCATTTAGAATTTCCATACTTTTTCAAAACCTAATGTACATTTTGGCCAAATTCAATACTTTTTCAAGGTCCAGAAAACCAATTTTGAAATTCAATACTTTTGCAATACTTTCAATACCGCGTGGGAACCCTGTAAGATGAAAGGGAGTCATTCAAAGTGCGACCCTCACGAAGATAATGACATAATTTTTGGCCCAGGAAGGCATTTCGATTGGACATGGCTGGTCTGGTGCAAGAGAACTTGAATAACAACAAAATAGTCATTGACTCGATGACACATCAGCAAACCGAGCGGCCTCTCAAGTATATTGTTAATATTATTTAACCAAAAATTGGCAGCGGGTGAGATGGTCTCTCGATCACTCTCCCAAACACTGTTGCAAGATGTTGCCGTCTCACTAATTGCCTCTTTTCTTGCATGCATTGCGTCCCTTACATGTTTCGTGGTTCAACACGTTCATAGATACTTTGCCATACTTTACCAACGATGAAAACTAATGTTGTCGAAAAGTCTAACACGAAAAACACAGGTGTGTATTTCGACTACTCAAAATTTTCCAGGCTACAAAACAAATGTTATGTGCTGGTGACTGTCACACGTAAATTTAAGCTTAAAGAAAGTTCATGCCAAGTTTTTCACCCGCTGCGTTTTTATTGCCGTTTTTCAATTGCAAATCTCAGAGAGGCATGAAACTTTGACATCTTTTTTAATAGTATCGGTAGGCAAGATCAGTGCGTGATCAAATTTTTTGAAAAGTATCAACCACTTCCTTGCGCTGAAATCGCAGTGGCCTTGTCCGTTCACTATCTCCAACCTATACAGCGACTATAAAGCGAACAGTGGGAAGACAACAGGGTCACTAACATGAGCAAATCAGCACACAACAGTCATAGCGATGACTCTGACAACATAAAACAGGAAGACTGATCTATGATCCTCGATGGCAATACCAAAACTTTTGCAAGTATTCGCCTTCACATCAATCTATATTGTAAAGTCAGCGAGCTGGTTAAAATTTCTGCGTTGTTTTTCGAAGTCTTGCGGCTTGTTCTTATCAAGACTTACACAAAATTGGAAGATGTTGCAGGTTTTTCTTCGGGCTCTTGTTCTTTTTCAGAATCTGCAATAAACAGCATGATAGCAGGCACGCCAAAGACCTGTTTTACCAAACAGATATTTTGTGGAGACGAAACCGAAAGAAATAACTACTCGCGTTTCATTTCATCTCCGAAAAGCAACATTAGAGCATCACAAAAAAACAAATGCTAGGTACAACTCAAGGCATAAGGTTTTCAAGACATTTCGAATAGTTTATTTTTACTGTAATAGTACTTCAACTTTTTGGCCTTGTTGCCCCCAAACGAGATTCTTGAATAAGTTCAACATCAATGACCGCCTAAACAAATTCACTCACATTTAAGAAATAATTACTGCAAGCAGTAACATTATTATTCGAAGGCCCTCCAGGCTTTGTGCGATGAGGATAACAATAGGCAGTGAGAAAATTTAAAATGCTGCCGCAATTAGCAATGCTTTAATTTAACGTTTCCATTACTTAACTGTTACAAATGGCACACTTAGGTCTGGTTGATATCGGAATGTGAACCAAATACGTAGAATATTTCTTTGTATACGTTTGTCGTGCTCTTAATCCTAGACACTCTCGGAAGCCACTTGCCAAGAAAAAGTTGGCATGTTTAAAGTAGATCCAAACGGACTGAAACAACTGCTAGCACGACTTAGGATTTGCAACAACTTCCATTTCCTTTCCAGAACAACCAAGCCGTCCATTGCTCTAGAGAGGATCCCCAGATTAACTGCAACTTCTGTATGCTACGAAGTACAGGTTTCACGATAATAAGTCAAACTGGTGATCGTCATGAATTGAACGTAAAAGAAAGCAACAACTAAAAGCTATGTTTGCTGCTAGCTTTCGAGGAATCAGCCGACCGGGCTTTGCTTTAATGACTTTGCGATGACTCGGACTTGCACATATCTGTGTTCAAGGTGACGCAGTCGAGTTTATCAGCAACCTTTATTACGCATTGTTTTTTCAACAAAAAAAATCCGCCAAGGGGAACCCAATGCATTAACCTAATACACCATGCTATAGGGGTATCAACAACTTTTTCAAAATGCTTGTCAGAATGAAAATATTCCCACAATAGCTGAATAACTTGAAAAAAACGCCCCGATGCACTTTCACTAATTCAAACTTTTCCTTATCTCTTTTTTAGAAAGTCACGAACTATTCTGATGGTCACTTCCACTTGTTCAGGTCAGTACGGCGAGAAGGTATACGAAGACTATGGTGTCAGGAAATGCTACTCGGTAATCTACAAGTCTCTAAATGGATGGAAAGACTTTGTAGATGTGGGGATTCGTGTGCTGAAAAGTTGGCAATAACATTATCTTGTTGGATGCAGTAATGCTGAAAGGGCGCGGACGCTCGTGTCTTGCAATCAATCTTTAACTTGCGCGGGTCAAAATGCCTCTGCTTTGAAATGGGGAGTGAGTTCATTGACCAAAATCATCGAAAGAGTACGATAATGGTTACCAAATTATATAAACAAAGAGGTGATGGAAAACTTCAGAACGAAATTTCGACCAAGCCCTAAGGTGACTCACCCAGACACAGCTGAACTTTACCGACTAACAAAACTTTATCAGTGGCGTGCATCAAACGATGGGTGACACAGCACGGATCAGGGATTTCCTACTGATTTCACACTTCCAAAAGTTTATGATGTCATGTGACTGAGTCGGAAATTGCGCATCAAATCAACCAGGATTGATGCGAACCCACAACTCGTATCACAGCCAGAACACTGAATTTATTGTAAATAAAAAGCAGAAAAACAAGTATTACCTGCATTTTCGTTTTCATCATTGCCTTCATTGACAGAGTCGTTATATATATCCGTCGATTGAAAAGATACTTTGTCCAAGGTCAAATTTTTTTTGTGCTTTCCGCATTTTTCCGGAGTAAGGTCGATGTACTTGAACGGAGAATGCACGAACCAAATGTTGACAGCAAGGTTGTTCCCGAAAGAATTAACTTGATGCACCCTTGATGGCAAAATAAAAACAATATTCACAAACGCTCCCAGCACAGTATGCCATATCAAGCCATGATGCGAAAATATGACCAAAACATTTTAACTTAAGTTTCTAAGTTTACTGAGTTAGTCAAGCGCAGTGGTACGCTGCATTTCATCGGATGACTACACTATACATGATAATCACGTGCCTAGAAATAGGCTATCTGAGGTGAATAAGGGTACTAGTTGATTGTTTTTCATTAATCCCATTGAATTTCCGATCAACTGTTCTGAAAAGCATCTTGACTCCGATTTTTTCACAAAAATATTCCGATTACGACTCCCACTCAGTTTTTTAGCAAAATATTGACTCCGGTGTCAAGCGAAATTTCTGACGTATTATTGTTTGTAAAGGAATGAAGTTTGGCGATTACTTTTTTTGATGTGTGTTGCGTAAATGAAAACTTGTTGGTTAGATGTCAGATATCCGCAACAAGCTACAGTACGGGAATAACTATAACCACTGAAAAATATTGGACGATAGTGTTGGACCTCAATTATATTTCTTTTTCTAACCCTAATCCAACCCTTACCCGACACACTTACCGAACCTGAACACCAAACCCTAAGCCCTAATCATCAGTCTTCTCAGCGTATTTGATATGTAGAATATTACTCTGTGCATGCGCACATGGCGTGAAGTCAGAAATTTCGCAAGTCAGAAATATCACTTGACACCGGATCCAAAAGACGAGCTCCGGCACACCGGTGTGTGCTCGTGCTCAACTCGGTCACTAATACACATGCATTTTTCATAACAACGCAAGGAATTTAGAGGAACGCTGGTTCAATCGCGGAAAACATCTTCGCAGAACGCACAAAGTGAAACAATGGCGTGGGACATAAGTTTTCGCTATTCGTTCAAAACGTTAATTCAATGCAGCCGCATTCAACATTCCTCCAGCAATATTTTACTAGTTCAGAATTACCCAAGCTTGCAAAAGCACCTAATACTAACGACTAAACTGACAACTGACAAGGTTTCCTTCTGCCAATATACGATATGGATGTTACTAGAATATTGACAAGAAATGGACAAGCATTAAAAAGTATTACACACAAACGTACAAAACAAAAATTACTCTACCATCTCCATGGAATGAATAAGCAATCTCCAGCTTTCATATGAACAATACCATATCTCATATTGGCCAAAAGAGGATATTTCACAAAATTGACAGCATCTACATCTAGATCAGAATACCCCCCTTCAGGACGGTCAAGTACTTGGCTTATCCAATCCTGCATCAATAATATTACAACTGATCGCACATGTAAACCATATTACCCAGCTTATCTGATTCATTCTTGTCAGCAGAGAGCTGGCAATGGTATTTCATACCGGTGTTCGTCACAGACAGGGGTCCGTCACCAGAATTCGCAAGTTTTCCAATCAATGAAACTAAGGAATCTTCACCACTAAATCAATTTGCGTTTTATGAACAAGAAAAAACTATCCAGTTTGAAAAGCAGAAGCAAAACAGCGTACAGATTTGAGTGCAAATCGGAATTTGTTGCAAAGACACACAAGAAGCAATAGCGTAACAACCAGTGATTTAAATGAAATATTGTTTTTCGAGAAGTCCATTAAGATAGCATTTAAATCATTAGTTGCTGCGTAATTGTTTTTAATATCACATAGATTGTTCGATACTGTAAAAAGTGTCAAACATATCATGGCGACAAGTAAATCCGCTCTCCATGATTTTTTTTGACAACGTAGCAACAAAACTCACTTTCACACACGTTCCACAATTGATATGCCCAATTGGCGAGACAGTAAAATTGATGCAAACTTCATTAGAACGTTTGAATAACTTTGGAAAAACAAGCAAAGCCTAAATTCAATGCTAGTCCCACAATTAATGTGTTAATAAGTGACAATGGCAACCTAATACCTACTCTTTTGCAGCGAAAATGTTACGCAAGTATTAAACACAAGCCAAAAGTGCAGCTCAAATTGTAAACTTTTCTGCGTGACTTTGCACGAAACAACTAACACCTCCCCATCCCTCGCTCCACAAAACTACATACACACGCAATAAGTAAAGTACTAATCACGATTCCCTGCTTAAACCCGCAGATAAAGACATCCACACCATCACAAACAATTTGAAGTAACACCTCAAAAGTTTTGTCCAAACTTTAACGTAGTGGGAAACCAAAAAGTGAAGCTATTACCTGGTCAGTGTCAAAAGGGCTCACAAAAACGAGTGTTTTGTTTCCTCTGTACAAGCAATTGATGTTATCCACATCATCGTTATGTAGAACCGATTTTGTACCGCCACTACTAAACCACATAACCTAAAATAAGAAAAGCTGAACCGTAAATCATTGGAAAGGAGAGGACGCTTTGATTACACATACACCATGAAGTACCCGGACATAAGCGACAGCCTGCCTCTCTTATCCGATTGCTCTAAGACAGCTATGTCCAACAGAAATTGCTTGCTGGGTCAAAAACTATGTCACCATCTAAACCACATTGAAACCATATTAATGAGGGCCGCACTATGATTGGCTTATTTTGATCTTAGCAAAGCTTATATTTAGTTGAAGCTAATGTACTGAACACCTTCGAATCCTAACTGCAATGGTAACGCCTGTTTGGCACCTTCAGCTCCGTACGTGTGATTTCATAGGAAAGTTTAGTGCCAATGGAACAAGGGTAGAAATCCGTAAACTAGTAAGACCCTTTGCACCAAGATGTCAGTGGACATTAGGAAATCAAATCTTCCAGCACACAGTGCAGACGTGAAAAAGTGGCACTGAGGACCACTTGCACAAATGCGATATAGGACAGTTCGGCGACCTGACAATTCGGCGATGGTGGTCGCAAATATTTTATACGAAAAAACTGTGTTTTTGAAATGCTTTAAAAACCCTAACGCCCGCGCCCGCCGCTGTAGTGGCCAGTAAACCTTTGATCAGCCGTAACTCCTGAACGGATCGGGCTAGAGAGTCCTGAACGGATCGGGCTAGAGAGCTAGTGGAAACATCCCTGGATCTAGGAGACCGCAATGTATCGAATGAGAATGACAAAAACATACCTTTACATTTGACATTTTTGAGAAAAATCTATATTTGTGCATTTGCCGTACTAAATTTTTGGCAAAATTTCGAGAAAATTCAAACACACGTTCCCCGCAACCCGTTTAGCCTTTCCGATCCGGTTTTTGCACTTCGCCGACCGCCGGAATACTCAAAAACAGGATTCTTTCGAGAAAAGTCGGATCGGGCCATTTTGGGGGGAAAAAATAGAGGGTCCAAAAGTGTAGGTCAGGTAAATTGACTTATAGGATCATGTTTCGGGGTCCAGAAAACAAAATACAGGGGCTAGTGACTTGCTGAGTGGCTTAAAATGTTCTAGGACAGGGGTGCCCAACCAGTCGATCGCGGGTGATACTAGAAATGAATAATTATAGAAATGAATAATTACCGAACTAGAAATGAATAATTATGCATATGTACATTTTTTGTATTTTTAATCTGGCGTTTTTGCCCTTTTTCAAAATTAATTTTATTTCCCACTGCACTGTATTTACCCTACATCAACAATATAATTGTTTTCGTATATGACGTAACACTCAGAAAAATTTGTTCGAATAAGTTGTCTTCAGCTGATCTGCTAGTTT
>JGI24021J15306_10002387_pt1 | contig 20194 bp, 17 predicted proteins | sample Ectturendosymbi1_FD_15306 | JGI IMG/M metagenome (IMG submission 15306)
TTCAAGCGCCTCGTACGCCTATGCCAATCAGTCTCACCAAATAGATGCGTCTCCCAACTTGTGCTACAAATATCGTCTCACTGATAAACTTTTGATGGTCGGTGGCAGTGAATGACACATTTAAAAAAATAAAAAGCAGTACGATCAACGTAAAGTCGTTGAGCTGTATTTCTGAGTCCAGACGTTTCGTGTCCAGTAGCAAACAGCAACAGAGAAAATAACTTGCCATGTTTAGGAAAACTACGCACACCGCCGTCATCTGCGGGGGTTTTATAATAAATCCATGACTCACCACACCGACAGACTTACTTTGATTATTCGGTTTTCTAAGAAAATTGTCAATATTGACGAATTAGTGATGTGTTCAACTGATTTCTTCCCATATTCAGGGTCGGATTTTCCGACAGGAGAAATAGAACGTTGGCCCAAGGCCCGTGGATATTTGAAGGCCCTCCACAATACAAGTAGGAATAGTAGGTCTTGCCCCAGGCCTGTAGCTAGGTTTTGAGGTTAGTAAGGGGAAAATACATTTTTAGGGGGCAAGATTTTTATTTTTCTTATCTGTTTAAAAAATTTGTTTGTAGATGCAACAAAATTTGGGGGGGCACACAAAATTTTTGGGCTGGGACTGCCCTGAATGACCCCGTGCCTGCGGGCCTGCTTGCCCCTTTGCTCCATGTTGCGCACACTATTCAACGAAGGCGATATTTGGGAACGTTAAGCCTTTTTTCTCTTTACAGGCGGCAGGCAAGTATTTCGAGTTTTCCTGCAGCGCGAATTTAGCGAAGAAAATCTTGATTTTTGGGTTGAATGCCAAAATTATAAATCTGTGAAAAGTAACAAACTGAAGAAAGCTGCGAACAAAATTTACGAAGAATTCGTTGAAACCGGGTCATCCAGAGAAGTAAGTTTTGAGATTTTCATGCTCTGTCGTATTAACAATACTTGCAACGAAGTGCATGAAACAAGCCAGGTGAATGTGGCATCATGCGTTTATCACAAACAATTCAGCTGGCCACTGCTACAGCAGAAAATATACCGAAGAACGTTTCTGAACAGTTTTAATGCATTGATTATGTTTTTATCACCACATCCAGTTGGTGCCTTTTGTGTTAGCATGCTGATGATTGCAGATTTTGTGAGCAAAATGAAAGAAGTTTGCGAAAAGCTGAAAGGTGGATATTTATTGCGAAAACGCACAGGGATCTTACTTGGAAAATGATAAACAAATTTTCTGGGAACTTTTTTCTTTTAAAATTTGTGCTTTTCCTTTTCTTCGATAGATGACACTTTCCCGAATAATAAATGTAATAGGCTGCTTGAAACACATGCAAGCATAAGTCGCAGCAAAATACATCATAAAACTTAATATTTCTACTAGGGAATACATGGTGAAATGTGCTTTTGTCTTAACCTATATATACGTTATCGGTTTAAAATTTGATTTTTTTTCCTGTTATCTGAAGTTAAAAAAGATTTTTTTTCTGGTGTCTTCGAAGTAGCAAATAAAATATGCTTTTACGCTTATTTGCAAACTTCGCCCAAAATGTTTTGCATCGGAAAGGATGCAAAGTTATGTTACTGTTAACGCTTTGCGATTAACTTTGCAGAAATTCATGATGTACGTTGAATTTTTTTTTTCGTAGCGCAACTACTTCCAAAAATTTTGTTGCGCCACTAGCATAAAAATTAATAGAAGAACCCAATAAAACTATTTCGTTTCGGCCAGAAAACCTGCAACCAAGCAAAAAATTGCAAATTATCTTTGTAAAAAGCAAGCAGCGAAGAAACAAACAACTCCCAATCTTCCGTATAATTATATTGAATTACTATTATACACAAGCTACAAAATTTAATGCACATTTTAAACATGATTTAAAAAATGTTTTATTTCTTGTCGTGTGCAGTTAACTTTCAGTAATAAAGCGCTTCAGTGCTTCTGGAATGTAAAGGGATCGCTATTGTAAATGCTCTTCACATTTTCCACTGAGTATCTTCCAAACGCAAAACAAATTTTATTTGTGCTGCCAGATCAACGTCGAGTGCAGAATTCGGGAAGCTATCAAGTCCAGGCTGAACGAACCCGACCAGTCAATCTTTGACGAAGCGGCAAAGGAAGTATTTAAGCTGATGGAGAATGATTCATTCAAACGTTTCCTACTGTCGGACTTGCTTCATTGATGCTAGGATCGATGCGGCGCGCTATGTGACAATCTACCAAACTATTTCATTTTGCATTTATTGTTGCTATTGTTTTTATCCTTACTTCTATTGATTGTTTATGTTTTCATGGCTTCTCGGGCGAGAGCATGTTTTCAATCTTCATGTTTTCCAAATCCCACGAAATTAGTCTAAAATTAGAGTTGAAGTGAGTTGCACCGATTCATTGTGGTTAATTCGTCTTGAAGAAAACAATCAACTGCTGAGCTCCTGCTGAGCAATACTGGTGCGTGTCAGACACGGGCGTAACGAGGTTAAATGGCGCCCGGGTCAAGAAGCAAGTTTGGTGTCCCCGTGTTCGAACCTAAGGTCTTTCGGGAGCAAATGTATTGAAGAAAGTACTTGCGACATTGTTGGGACTTTTTGGCGCCTTCCGCAGTGATTCGGCGCCCCCATAGATTTTCGGCACCCGGGAATTGTGCTTCCCTTGACCCCTCGTCACGCCCCTGCTATCAGATGAGAAGCTTTGTCCTATGGGCGTATTGGTTTATGTGGCTCAATTTTAAGCCAACGTAACAACATATAGCATATAGCACACAACCAGTACCGTAACCAGTCGGAAAATTTGAGGGGGCCAAATATTTTTACTTTAAGCAATCAACAGTATTGTTTGGGACACCGCCTGTCAAATCACAAAACGTCATTATATGCTAGACATTTGGGGGCCCATGGTCCCGTTGTCCCACTGGCTACCCCTACGACAACCACCCGCCCTTTTGCTTAATATAAGCTTGTCTATTATGGTGCAGGCGCAAGGTAAACTTACTTTTGTGTCATTGGAAACAGGTGACTTGCTGAAAGTAACCAAACTTCGTTCAACATTTAAAGCACACTAGACTGCAGTTAGGTTTGACGTTTCGGCGTACGCGGCTTTTTTTGTAGATTTTAAGATTGTGCGGATGCGTTTCAAATGGCGTTGAATGCTTTGTCGCTTAAAAAACTTTGCTCCCACTGCAGGTTTGTCATTACTCTTGGTCGTCTACTTTATGAAATTAAAAACGCTTCACAAACCTTTTCTTTGTTTTCTTTTATAAGCAATGCAAATTCACTTGTGGTGATGTTAAGATGTTTTGAACAATTCACATTTGACAATCTTTACATTGGCAAAATTGTTGTATGCTTATACAAAGCGGAACAGCTTTTGGTGCTATGTCGTTAAAAAAAGAAGAATCTGATCGGCAGAGTTCACACCAGAGAACAAGCAATGCTTGAAAGAGTAGTTATACTTAAAAAGGTCTTGCAGCAAGATCACGTGTTTTGCGGGCTTGGCACGAGAGCTCACAACGCAGCAAGATCAGGCCACACTCGTCCTTATCTTCCAAGCGTCTGCAATTCGTGTCTGAGCAGCTCGGGTCAAGTTCAACTCTGTTCCCAGTTTCGGGAGTGAGGAATGCTCATTGTTTTGTCTCCAGCAGGAGCAGGTCGTACCGCTTTCATGTTGCTGTGAACAGGAACTGCTGTTATCTTATCACCTGCAGTTCAAGTCCGATTGCGGGATTTGCAAGTGTGGGCGAAGTCCGAACTGAGAAAGCGTCGAAAAGGATCGAGCTCCATCAGTTTGAATATTGCTTCCTGTGCACCATCAAACATGTCCGAACTTGGTTCGCCCAATTTCGTTCTCACCCCTTCGCGAATTCGAAAGTCGACGTTGACCTGAAATCAAAAACCACTTTGATTTTGAAAACATTTACCAAATTCGACAAAATTAAACAAAACACAGCCAACAATACGTCTTCGTCCTCCCGAAGCGTGATTTCTTTGGTCAAAACAGATATTAGATTTCTCACTTGATTTCTGGCAACAGTGGCAATAGGTCTAAATGATGGAGACACAGAGTACAGACCTGTCCCACAACTTCGAAACTGAGGAGATTACCTGCTCTTAACGTAGTGTGTAGGAGTTGTAAACCAATGGCAACGGCAAAGAAATACATTTTTGTAATGCTGACCAGAAACATTTGACGATTTGATTAGGTTATATTACTTTGTAGCATCTTCTTCAGCTGCGGTGTTTTATTCGCACATGCAAAATATTGGTATAACTGAAAATATTAACAGACTTTTATCAGTAGGAAATGTATAATATCAATAAAAGTACAAGTTACTCGGAAAGTGAATTATTTTCTGGGTTCATTTGGTAAGTGTATCGTGAAAATTTTGATTCTCCGACCAACACCGCTAATGGTGTCAGTGATATCTTGGGACAAAGTATACTTTATTGCCATTAATTTGCCTTCTTCCAGGTAAAACGTGAAATTGGTCACCAGATTTTGCTTTAATTTCACAACTGCCAAGAGTTACTAAGTGCTTCGCGGCACTTTGGAATCGTGCTGCATCTGGCGCTCATGAAATCCTTGTGGATTAGAGCTGACAGAATTGAAGAATTTGTGTTTTGAAAAGCTTGAAACACATAACTAAATAAAGCAGTATAAAGCAGTTTGGTATTAGTCAAGGTTTGAGCATATTCCATACGCACTATGCATAATGAAAATTTGTAGTTTTAAATAATTTAACCTTAGCACAAATTCCTTCAGACGCAAGACCGCAAATTTATATTGTAATTCAGACACCAACAAAAACAGCTGCTTTAATTGAAATTTCCTCTTCATTTTATCCATTGCAAAATTGTTAAAAGTGGTCGAGAGGTGGTATTGCATTTCATCAACAATAGGTCAGAAAGTAATATAAAGTACAGGTTAAAAATTATGAAATTTTTCATAGTGCTCAATAGTGACCTTTTAGATGAATGCTTTTTTTGTCAAAGCTGTGTTAAAAATGGCAGTTACGGTAGAGCTACACAAGAACGCCAACCAGCATTTTTCTGTTAAAACATAAAACTCTTACAAAATTTCGATGTACACAAACAATACACGGATGGATGCAAACCAAAACTTACCTCTTGCGGTGATGCTGCGTCCAAGTAGCGCTCGTATATTTTCAAAGCGCATTTTTCAAGTTTGTGTTTGTTCAAACGCTTGAATGATTGGCATTGGGACCAGAACTCTAGGTTTTCTTCACTAAATTCGCTTTGTAGAAACTTTCGAAAAGCATCCTCACCCCCTGCACAAGAAAGTATATTGATAAAGCAACACAGTAAAAGACGGCTTTTAAATCATATTCGAAAATGTTATTGTAGTGTGAAAAATGTTGTTTTTCATTTTACTAATTTCTTACCAATTTTGAGCAAATACATTTTTTCGAAAGTAACACCAAATATGTTGAAAAATTTAACTAAGTCACACAATGTATTGCCACTATTCGCAGGTTAAGATCAACATGATCAATGTAAGCATCAGCGACACTGTTCATTTTATGACGAGTTTTTCACACAGTACCTTTGGTCACAAGAAGGTCTGAAAGGTTTGTTGCATTGATGAAACAAGAGGAACATGGATCTCTGCAGCAAAATAATATCAGTTTAGTGTTGAGCCATCACTTTTCCTGTGCGTCAGTGTCTTGCGAAGGTAATTGTATTACCTATGAAAAATCACTGAACGAAAATATTGAAAAATGATTATTTGTTTTCGGTTAAAAATTACTATCTGCAGACACAGAAAAGTAACGCCGGTATAACTTGTTGCCCCAGCATTCGAAGATGTCAGAAGTATGTTTTACCATGAAACTATGAAATAATTTTTATTTTTCACTGGAAAAGCACAAACCTCTTCGACCTATTAGAGGAAGGGGTTCTTCCAAGGTTCGATGGTTTTGTACAATCGTGTTTGCTGCTTTTCGAACTGGCTTCGTTTTCAGTTGTTCTTCTTGGTATCCACGTTTTAAGGGAAAATCTGTGCAACATAATTGTGGGCGATGGGCTAGGTTGAAAAATCGCTCGTCAAGATCTGATGATTCATTATTACTTAATTGATAAAAACAGACATAAGACTGCATTTGATTTTATATTTTCTTTAACGCTTTATAATTTCCTTGGTTGAACACACTTGCTAACTTTAATGCATATGTTTAACAGGCACTCCAGATAATTATTAATTCTTTTCTGTTGCTGACAGTGTTCTATGAAAAATCAGTCGTTATTTCTCAAGTATCAATATGCAACACGTTTACGCTCCTCGCATCACAAACGCAAAAAATATTTTGAATAAAAGTACGTCAAGGTCTTGTCAGTGTTTTTTTTCTGCGGGAGTTTTAACCAAGCCGACAGCTGTCCACTTTCACACCTTCGCGGCTGTTGGCGTCACTTACAGTTTAGTAGCTGGCTCTTTGTCTTCAGCTCCATCTGCGAGTTCGTCTCTGCCGGTCACAGCGGCCGCGGCGGTTCGGTCTTTTGATCGAGTTCTTGGCACGCGATTTCTCAGCTTCGAATCAAGCGACAAGCGACCGCGCTTTCGCCTGATAAGCGAGTTCGGGCGACGGCGGTCGTGCTCGCCCGTCTTCTTGGCTTGGACCGAGTGTTCAGGTACGTAGGCGAGCAGTGTGCGATCAGCTGTAAACGCGTCGTCTTTCGTTTCGGGAACGACTAAATGGCTGACTTCGTCAGATCTCTGTTGATTAACCATGCTTTGGAATTCTCCCACACTCACGTGCTCGTAGGGGCGTGCTGTGGCCAGTGGGAGTGTGGAGTTTTGAGTGGTGGGCGAGAACTTGTCGACGTTAAGGTTTGAATCACCTCTTTGCATCGGTTTAGGAAAACTAGTGGCTGACACTCTGAGTGGTGAGATGTTCTCATCTAGCAGTTTTGTTTCGAAAGCATTGCTGGGTTCATTTTCAAAAACTGTCTTTCCACAGCGTCTGTAAAGCGATCTGGAAGCAAACTGTCTCCTGCTAAGAACAACGGCAGCTTCTGTTACGCAATGGTTGAGATTATCCAAGCTCATTCTTCGGCTGATAACGAACGCCTCCCGTTTGGGCGACAGCATTCCATCACTGCTGCAAAATGGGGTATCTCGATGGTATTGATGTGAAAGAAGTCCGCCGGAAGAAATGCCCTCGCATACTCCTGCCATAGCGCTCTCTTTGAAACACTTTATGCAGTCTTCCCCAACAGATAGCTCCGACCTTTTAACACGTAATCTGTTGTCGCGAACAACCTTCACTTGCTTTTTCACTTCGCTTCTATGGCAACAACATGCGCATGCGCAGAAAAAGCGAGCCTGCAAATAGGAATAAACCGTTGTTCATAAAAGGACAGGCAGTATATTTTCGGGATTACTTTAAGCAAGTAACAACTTCATCAGAAAATAAGTTTTTCAAATATTTTATGGCACCAAACCTGGAGATTAAGCCGTCCACTATCCCAATATGATCGTGCAAACCAGTAAAAATGCAACAATCAGCAACTGAAACAAATTTTTCTACACTAGCTTAATAATATACTTCAGTGTGGGTGTGTTTTGTTTCAAGCCTTGTGCCCCGTCGTGACCAATTAGGAAAAGGGATGTAATAGAGTTATTTCGTCTATAGGCTACATTTTAATCAATTCGTCCATGATTTAAAGTACTAAACATTTTAATGCACAGTGCAATAACTGCGAAAATTAAAACTTTAATGCGGAGGTAAAAGATATACTCAGCAACTTAACAACATTTCTTGCCAGAGAGACACATCCCTATATTTGGCAAAAGTTATGGAGTTGCGAATCAACTTCATTGCTAAACGTTGCAGAATAACAAACTGGCACAGCAATCCAAAATTTTTTCCTCCAACATCTCAATCAATAATTCTGCTCTAATAGGATTTACGGCAAAAAAACGTTCCAGCATCCAATACCGTATTTACTCGATTGTAGGCCTCACCTGAACATAGGTTACCTAAACCTTTGAGATACACTCGCGTATACTAGCACGTTTGCGTTTAATTGGCAACCCTGGTAATGATGCTAAACCGTTACAACTACCTTCTGTTCACCATAACCCTACTTTGACGGATGTATACGTGATGCTGAAGAGAACAGAATGTGAAAAGGAGTTTGCTCGACAAAACTTAGCCAAGGAAAGACTGAGCGTCATCTATACGTTTCGATAAGGCAAACAAATAAAAATGTAAGCGGCCCTTGATGATAAGCCGCATAAAATGATGAAAAAAAAATTTATAAGCCGCAGCTTACAATCGAATAAGTACGGTATTGAGAGAAAAATGCAAAGCTGTGGACTCAGGAAAGTATATGCGCAACTTAGCTTTTAAATACGAATCAGGCTACCATAAAAAAACTCAAACAATTAGAATCTTTGAAGAGCAAAGTATGATTGTCTCGATGCATACTGAAAAATTAAAGCATAGCTCAATGCTCATCTGCATTTTCATGGTGTCAATGCACCCCTACAAACTTGTTCTATAACTTTCGTAGCTTGTTTAAGCTTGATAATACAGATTTACAAAAATATACAAGGTCAGCTGTCAGCAATATCTTCCAGCATTGTCATACATTTTCGATAAACTCTTTCAAATGCTCAACTTCTGACTGCGGGCCTTTTTATATTCCTGTAGTGTCCCAAGCTGATTGGCAAAAAACGAGAGCCTCGTTTTTTTTCAGCCGCTCTTATTAGGCAGACATTGAGTGAAACTGCAAGCATTTGAGACAACTCAATGTTTCAAATTGTTCACTGTGTAATCCCAACCCAGCCTGGGAGCAAACGTGTATAACAGCCCAACAAACCCACACCGTGAGAATTTAGGGACAGTGCTTCGGATTCCTCTGAATCAAGCTGGGTGTTAACCTGTGGTCGTAATGCTGTTAATCCAGCGAGCAGCTTCAGGAAAGGGAAAGCCGTTGACTTATTGCCAGCAAAGCCTTTGACTTGGTGTAGCTGCATAACAGCACCCAGCAAATGTTTCAGTTTCTTCAAAACAGCGAACGATTAATTGCTTGCAGTGTTGAACTTACTTAAAAAGAGGAATAATGCGAAGTGCGTTTAAAACCGTAAGAAATTTATTGTTGTTACCGAAGTGCCACCATTGCCTCAAAACTCGCTAATGTTTATCCGAGCCCACAAACGCCTTGACATTTTCCTTATTGCTAGAGTTGCTTAAAAGAAACCAATAAAAAGGTCTTGTGGGAGTGAGACTGTCCAGGTAAAGTGCTTCCTTCCATTGCAGGCACATCTTGAGATAAACATTGCGCCTCTAGTTCAAATGCTTCAAAAGTATGCTCTTTTACGTAACATCTTTGTGGCAATGCTTTAAAAAGTCCAAAACCGTTTCGAATCGACATTGTGCAGAGAAGTACCAAATCTTTTACAACGTTGGCGTTTTTCACTAAAACTATTTCTTCCACTTAAAGTATCACTTGTATTTCGAAAAAACTGCCCTTTTATATTTCCATTAAACCTTTTAATGCAGTGAGTAGCGATAAGCCGGCAAATGAACTTAAGCGATCACATATAAAAACGTTTGAAACTTCCTTCTTCACTAGACTGAAGAATAATTTTTCGTTGAACTTTCAAGTTTTCTGCCTTCATACCCTGATTGACAGCAGGCTTCCTGCATACATAGTACTGTAGCCTACAACTTTCCTAAGCCACATCGCACGCACTGCAAATCGCAATACCTGCCTGCGAACAGCTACCGAACTTAAATCTGTAACAGTTTGATTGCATAAGTTTACAAAGACACGCTTTTCGCAATTGGGTCAGGGATCAAGGTTAATTAAATAGTGTCCGTTTGTGACGTCACAATTCATTCACAATTCTGCGTTTCGCACTCGCGGCGCGGCACAGCTGTTGTTTGTTTATTGCGGCGGCAATTTTGCTCACATGATTAATCCCTTTCAGCTTGACTGAGCGGCTTGTCAGAACCAGCATGCAACTGCAACATTACTGCGGTCGGGCTGCCGCACAACTGCTGCCAAGCAGTGAGTCTCAGATAACTGTTTGAAAGAATCCAACTCTAAACCTTCTATTACAAAATACAGTTGCGTTGCACAGAAAGCATTTGGTTAAATGCTTAACGCTGCATACGAGCATGAAATAGCGAAGAATGTTTTTAAAATAATTTTCCCATAATGAGTTCAATAGAAGCTTTGCTGAAAATACGCTTGACATCACAACTGACTTTACCTACTGCAGAACGGTTTTGTAATGTGCACATTACAAATCTATTCAATACCAAACGTTAGGACAAAATGTAAGATGAAAATACGCAAAATAAAATTGATTAAATTTTCACGAAAGCTAAAAATGCTTTCAAAAGTAATGATCCCAGCCAAAGCGAAGCTATTTTCTTTGCATACTGCATTTTCGCAAGAAGCATTAATAACCTTTTCATAATTTCGAGTGCTGCACTGCACACGCATCCTTCCCTCGACCTCCTTCCTGTCCGTCCTCGGCAAAGCTTTGCAGGCTCTGAACCGATCACTTCTCTCCTCTTCGTGCAGCTGTGACCTACGATTTCCTGCAAGACCTGCAGGTAAAAAGACAATTGTGCATGAACAAAAGTCATGTGCAGCTTGGGAAATCAGTGTCCGCAACAGGATGTTTCCGCCATGGTTCAGTGAAAAGCGATTGGCATGCGTTGCTATCATGTCAAAGTATATGCAGTTGATCCGAAAGCGCGAAACACGAACCAGATTAGAACTGTGCTTCTTAATCTAAAACTGTTCGTGACCAGGAACACGGAATTGAAAATTATTTAGGTTCAACAATTTTCTTCAAACGTTGCGATTTGTAAACATTTCTAGAAAGTATGTGTTTTATACTTCACAAACAAATAAATTTGAATGGCATGCAATTGCTTTGAATAAGGGATTTAACCTGCTTACCACCTTACAAATCAATGTACCAGAGTCAGCTTCCAAACGAAAAAATTTAATAAAAACTAAAAGAAACTTGCTGGCACTTTGTGCAGAACTCTTCTCCTGCATCGTCTACATCCTACAATGATTTCCTTTCGGTTTACCTCACAGATCACAATTGTCTGATTGCTCGTATTATGCAACAATGGTATTTTAAAAAGCGAACGGAGTAGCAGGACGTTTCCTGGGAAAAGCTTGCACCTCGTGACGTTTGTTGCCAAACAGAGCTTTTGTTACATACAAATCGATCAGGGCGCAACACAGTTCGGTTGTTGTTCGGTTGCCAAGCAAAAATAATTGTAAAGCGAAAAATTAAAATTAGGATTTCCTGCGGGTGCTGAATAACAAACAGCATCTTAGGAAAGCACTTTTTCGTGAATTCACCGATAGAACGAGGCAAGTGTTGCACTTTCAAATGCTTTCGACGTCCAAGTGTTTCTCTCAGCAGGTAAAACCAGCCTTGGATCACCTAAAATACCACAAAGCAAAATGTCATTAACATTGACGGAAACATTCGTATCTTGTGGTGCAGCATCCCAGAAAACATGCATGTGTTTCACCACATAAAAAGCAAAAGCTTCGTCTTTTAATGGCGAATTATTTTTTAATTAAGTTCACCTGAAACACTTTTTCACGATATGTATAATAATGAAGACCTGTATTGTAAGTAGTACTTCATGCCGATGCCACTACACGCCCAAAATCATAGTTTGACGTTAATTGGTGCGAGTTCGTTGGCCGCCATGTCTTTCACAAGTGAAAAAAAAAGATGTGACAATTCTGTATTATCACGAATACTTTAATCGCCGCTGACTCGCTGAGACACTCAACTGTTTTGCGGATTTAACTCGACAGGGAAGAAAAAATTTCACAAGAAAACATCAAGCAATTCATTTCCTAAAACTGCTTTCCAGCAAATCTATCAATCCAACCGCAAATAAGTCGTGACGTACTGTGCTTCAGAATTAGTAATGTATTGAAGAAGCAAGTATAGCATGCCGCACCTCAGTTCTGCATGCAATATTTTTGATGCTGAAACTCATGCAGCCCATAAACGCAGACGGTTGAGCTTGATCACACTTTTTCCAGGCGGAGATGAGTAGACGTTTCTCATGACTGCACGAACCGATCTCACTGCAAAGTATGAAATGATGAGATGTGTTGTTATGGGTTTGCTTCTAGGTAGGCAGTTTGGAATATATTAACCGTAAATATCAGTCTTGTAAAGTGACGGCTCTGCAGTATAAATAGCTCCCAGCAGTTTTAAAGGAAAGTTTTTCACTTTCAGAAAAATTTGCAAAAACGTTTTTGTTTAAAATCGCTGTTGCATTAAAATAAACAGAAATAGTTATTTCACATAAAAATATTGAAAAAATGCCTGTGCGTAAAGATACATGGAGTTTCAAGAGATTGCTAATGTGAACAATGTAACCACAGTCGAAGAAATATCTTTTATTGAAGTTTCGATTGAACCACTAAAAATCCACGTTATGGGAAAAATAGTGCGCTTTTAGTAAGTGGAAATGTCCAATAAAACAACATAATTTATGAAATGTGGCTATAGTGTTCACAATATGAAAAAATGGTGTAAATATTCGTTTGCCATTACCTTGTTTAAGTAAGCCTGCTGTAGATATCCACATTCGGTACCCCGTTTCCCATTTCACTTTAACAGATTTGCTTCCGGCACGTGAGAAGCAGTGTAATTGGACATTTTATTTAAAGTGGTTTTCAACCTTTTTTGTTCCGCGACCCACTATGCAACCCACTTTAACCCAACAACCCCATCTAAAACTCGAATAAAGCAAATTTAATACCGCTGTGTACATGAAATACGTACTCGCGACCCCTCCGAAAATGGTTCAAGACCCCGGGTTGAAAACCACTCATTTCAAGTATTAAAATTCTGCTCAAATAAAATACTTTAGCACAGCGAAATAATCCATTATTGAGATCCTCTTGCAGCACCTCGAGTGCGGTTTTATGAGTACAATCTTGTATCTGCTTCAAGTAAATCTTAATTTATCCGGTCTTTGCGCAGTTATGCATTACCACGCAATCTCTTCAGGTCGCTTAAACTTAGAACGAGATCTTTGCTCGGTCTACGGAAAGTTGGTTTAAAAGTTGTCGAAACAACAAGCCACATCGAAGCAACCAATAAACTCGCCAGTGTTTGCGTCTGCGTCGTACCACGCATATTTACTGCATACGCGTACGCTACCGAAGGCCAGACATTAGTCTCGAAGCAAACTTTCATCGCTTGATACGTAGCCAAAACATATATTGTACATGAGTTGATTTTTACCTGGAATTCAGCCGTTTGTATCACTCAAACGGTGCCATTTTGGAAAACGTTGCCGTAAATGAGAGGGCTTTTGAGAAACCACATAACCCTCGGGGGGTTATATAGCGGCGATACAACCCTCGGGCAATACCTTTCTCATGCAATTCATTTCATGCGGTACTTCACCAGGAGGACCGAAAAACAAGTGATGGGAAGGTTACTTGATGGCGCACAAAACCTTTGGCTATTTTAAAGATGTTCTGGTCGCATCATAGACTTTTGTTCGCATATATTTTTTTAATTTCTTGCATGCAAACTGCCTTTCAGTTAACACAGTTGCTTATCTTGATATATTTTATGAGAAAAGCAACACGGTACATGGATTAAACAAGCTGAAAGTTTTGTCTGGTATGGTAGGCTCTGTGCAGTGCAAGCAGGAGTATGGGTGCCCGAAGGATTACGGCTACAGGGGAGAAATGTCTGCAACCCAATTTTCATAATTGCGCAGTCTGTGAACTATGCAGAATATATCAATACCACTTTTTTATACATATCTTGATCCCTGATGTCATTGATAACGGATTGTGAGAGTTTTACCGATTATTTCAAAGAAAAGTTTTGAATGTGTGTAATACTGAAGCTGCTCTTGCAGTTGATTTCATATTCTGTAGAGCGGAAAATCCCAAAATTATCTCGCGAATTTTTCTTTCCACTTGTAAATCTACAAAGCGAATTCCAAGCAACAGCTATTGCATTTCTGAAATATATCTTGTCTCGTGAGCTAACAAAGAAAATGCTGTTGACGTATTTGTTGGCAGCTGTTACAATGTCATCTCTCAAAAGTTCCCCGCCTATCCCTAACAACTCATTCTGTGTTCGAATGAACGCATATCGAGAATTCTCACCGGTTGTTTTTATGTGGTCTTTTGGCACATCCTCCCCTTTTTCAATGCAAAAATTAAGCAGCTGCCCAAGTGACTGTCTTCTGCTTTTTTTCCACGAAGAGCTATGGGTCATTTGTGGCGCAGAAAAGGATGGAAGAGAAGACAGGGAACATTTTTTTCTGTTGCTAGCTGCAACTTCAGCTGCCGTGCTGTTCATTTGACACACAGTATCTTTCTGCTTCCCGTTACCGCTGAAGTAAATCTGCAGCAGCTTGTTCAGATCCGCGAGGCCGCTGCGGGCCAGTATATTCTTAGCGTGTGTGAATGTTGAAATCTTGCAAAAACTTTCGTAGTGAAAGCACCTTGAATCCACCTACGAACGGGTTGAAGAAAGACATCGCAGTACTTGTGAACGCCACCTTTGCGCTTGGAGAAGACACTATCAATGGAGAGTACTGCTTTAACCATGCGTGCCTAAATGTTGGTTGTAAATGAAACAGAGAAACACTTCTATGATTAGTCTTCTGGTGGTAGAAAGGCGTTCAGTAAATGCTGATATCTCAATTCTCATCTTAGCTGGTAAGGTCTGCCAACGTAAAGTCCAACGTACGCTTCATTGTCGAATTTATCTGATCTTTCCTAACTAGCTTTTAAAGAGTGTAAGATGTACGATGACAATACGTATGAAGAACCGCCACACCTTAAGTGCAGCTTCCAACGCACTTATCTGAAATAGATTGAGATGGACTATGGCTGCTATCACAGACACTATCAGTGTCTGCACTCTTTTTACAAATATGTTTTAAAGCCGAACAGGACTTCACGGTCTGGTCGTTTCGGTCTGAACCGTTTCGTCTGGCCGTTTCGGTCACGACATTTCTGTACATAAACAACTGATTACATTTGTTTATTAAAATGATTAAATAGGCAGGCGAAATGTCACACTAGCTGGTGTTACACCAACTCCCTTTTGAGGAGTTACGATTGCGATTAAATCTGAATTGTAGTTATGGGTTTGAAGTATTTGTATTTAATGAAAAATGTCGATAATGATTTAATTTGCTTGCTGATGATAATGAAAATCATATGTTGATGCTGATTAACTGTTGGATCTTGGATCATGTTTGTATTTTTTTTAAATTAAATTTTTCGTTGATTTAAGTAAGTTTGCATTAAAAAGTGAACATGTAAGATTTCTGCAAGATTTCGTAGTCTTACCGAAACGACAAAGACCGAAAAGTCCTGTGACCGAATCGGCCAGACCGAAACGGGTCAAACCGAATTGGCCAGACCGAATCGGCCAGACCGAAAAGTCGCGTACCCGTTTTGACGTCCCTGTATCAGCAGCCGGACCAGATCCATCGCCACAGAGGGGTTTGTGGGTTTATGTCCCCAAATAAAGTTCCAAGTCCTCTCACAAATTCTCTCACAATTAGGTAGGTCAGAGCTTTGTATTCACGGAGTATTGCAGTGTACAGTTTAAACGAAATTTAAAGCCTCCTTTCCATTCATTTATTTATGGTACGAGCCAGACTAACTTTAAAACAGTTATCCTTATTTATTTCGCATGTAAGCCGTAATTTTCAAATATTAGGTTGATTGTAATAGTTAATGTCATATGATTCAAGTAAATATTGTTGCTCCTTTGCTGACATACACTTTTGTTTCAATCTCCTACACCGGGTTGTGATCGGTTTGTTTGAAAAGCAGAAAATTTACAAGTTATTTTTTCAGGACTTACAGGCAATTGATTATTCATGAGAATTCGTTACTCTTTGTAACATAATATAAAATTTTCTTAAGAGTTTGTGAAAAAAATGTTCCTCGGTTATGTAACCGATGTATAGAGAATTTCGAACATTTTGTTAAAAATTACATGTTTGTTTGACCCAAAAGTAAATCAGAACAGGGGCGACTTGTCTAGATGAGTTGCGGGGCTGCAGCCCTCCTGTAAAAATTCAAGGCATATGATTCTGCCAGCTTCGCCGTTATTTTTCATTCAATCACCGACGTAGAAAACACAAGCAGATTGACTTCTTTCTATGCAATTTTGAGATGAATTTTTTTTGTCTTAAATTGCAAATTAGGAGATTTTCTTTTTGGTAGCTAAACACTACTATCATGAGAAACGCCACTAACCGTAAACACCACTGATGATTAGTCATAGCCAGTGCAAGTACACCACACGTTCACCCAGGAATGGAATATAGTAACCCCACCACGAGCCGCCACAGAATGAGAAAAAGTTTTGTTTCTTTTACTGCCACGCATAAGTTATATTTATCTGGACTATGCTATGGTGTGACCACGACGTTCCAGGAATGTCCGAGTCCACGTGCAAAGACTTGAGGTAAATTATGAATATGATATGAACTTCGATGTTTGTAAATCTTGCATAATCTTATTCCAAACAGTCGCGTCTGCAACCAGAGGGGCAACCGGGAAATTTCCCCCAAAGTTTCAAACACATGCATATTTCTTAGGCAGACCACCAACTTACGTTCGTTAATTTTACCCTCCTCCGAAAAGATAGTACAACTAGTGTCGGCGCTACAATTATGCGAAGTACGCGTCTGCCTAAGGGGCTAGGTTAAAAAAGACGCCAAAAAGGGCCACAAATACAACTGTGTGATTTAGAAAGTGACGAACGTACATCAAGTAAAAGTTAATGAGCACGATGAAAGATAATGGAGCACGCGTTCACGCATCTTATGAGAAGATAGAGGTGCTGTGCACATACACTATGCGTAGTTTGCTGCAGAAGGGTTAAATTAACATATTCTACGTAAGCTATGTCGCATTTTCGTAAACATTTTATCGATCCAATCAACTTTTGTCATCTAGGCTACAACAAACGTTTTTTGAATTTCTGTAACGTACAGTGATGATATGCAGATTAAAGGAATCTTTACATAGAATTGGTCGTAGGAAAGGATCTTGCTTAGGGTGCTTACAAGTCCATCGATGGCGTGCTGTCAGGGCCAGCAAAGCATGCCTAGCGGGCAGGCCATAGTTTATGAATTTCACAGGAAAATGTTAAGGTTACTATATCTGTTCTTTAAATTTCTTTATTTTGCACCGCTTCAACCGGAATAATTTTTTTTACGTCAAAGCAAAGCCTTCACAAAATCATGTTTCAGCCATCCAATGTAGTCAGGTCAGAAAACGCGTCCGAAATGCCGGCATGATTGTTGTTAGTGGCCTAATTATTCATGGGTCAAATATCGATAACAGGACGCAACACTTTTTTATTTAACCAAACCGATTCCAAGTGGTGGCATTCGGGTACGTCAGAGGTTTGTTGTTGTGCATGTGGAACTTCGTCGACTGTTGCGACACGAGTATATAACAATGGGCCGGCTGTAATGAAGTTGAGGCCTATGCTAGATTTTTTGTTTACTGTATATGAATGTTATAACGCCTGCTACTAGTGCAGATACTATTTTGAAGAAGTTGGTCATCAAATAAACTCGGCATTCATCTAATAAATCAGCCTGATGTAAAAATTCGTCCTTATCTACGCCATACGTACAACGGAAAAGGGTCTTTTGGGGTGATGGAATGGACCTTGCCTGGGACGCACGCCAGTTTGAAGATGTGCAGAGAAGATATTTTTGTTTAGGTTTACCAAGTACAGTCACCAGACATTAAGGGGCGCTGAAAATGGATCTTGCCTATAGGGCGCTGGAATGGCTTGCTGCGGCCCTGATACAACAACAAATCACAATCATTTTGCCCCCGCCCGAAAATATCAACTGGTTGCGGCAATTTGCGTATACGCAGGTTTGAAGAATGTAGTGCTTTGAAAAGTACTTTTGGACTCCAAATACATTGCACAGGAACTGAAAATTTTATGTAAATGCACATATTTCTTATTGCACACTTGTATTCTCCGTTCTTTCGGTTTTGATGCAATTTTCATCCAGAGCAAAGCCAGGATAGCAACATTTATATTTTATCTAAATATTCCATGGTTTGTAGCAAAGCGTTGAAACACGAAAGTCTTTACTTTTAAGAGCATTTGTTCACATACTCACAACTGGAACTTTTCATGCAAATTAACAAAATTGCCTTGGATCTTCAGAGGTGCTGTTTTGAAGCGCACTGGTAGGTCGCTGTCTGGGTATAAGGACATCTGTTGAAAAAAGGTCGGTCTAAATTAGTTAATGTTTACCAAACGATTAGAGACGTTGACTCTGGATGAAGAAGTCCTAAACGAAAAGGTAAGCTGTTCTGCCACTGATTTTCATACCTTAACAAAAACGAAACTTGGATCTGTTGAAGTTTTTACAAAGCACGGTTGAGCTTTAAGTCCAAGAAGTATTAAAGTGATCTTTTTTTCAGTCGCGTAGAGGACTATCTTCAGTTGACCTACAGAGATAGGAAGGAACAATCTCAGGTAACTTTGTTACAGCCAGACATTGCTGGTCGCAGTTCTGCGACATCTTATCTGGCGTTTCTGTGATTCACTTGATTTAACATTGCTCAGGGATAAAAGAAAACCTAATACAATTGGTAGCATAGCCTAAAATATTGCTCCAACCATAACCGAAGCTTATGCAAACGTTTCAGGGGCACAGGCACGTTTTTTTAGCAATTCAGCAATTATTCTCAAGCTTATTTGACCCGAAAAAACGAGGTAATTGTTGTATTGTCAAAACTTTTTCTGAAAATCAACCGTAATTTCTCCCAAAAAATGGTGGAGGTATGCGTACTGAAGATACGAAAAAATGCGGGAATTCCGCCAGTTGCCTTTACTGCTGGTCGTTTTAGGTTAAAATGGTATTCTGCTCGACGTTTGCAGTTCTACATGCAACAAAAGAAATTGGGCAATCCCCCCTTACTCGAAAAGTACAAAACGTATGCAAATTTGGAAAAGAAGGCTGGACAGAGGGCAAACAAAAATCGCCTGCTGGAAGAATCAGCCTTGAGCATTCATTCTGGGTATCTCTAGAATTATGTTGAAAAAACGTCTTGCCCGAACTTGGCAGGTACACCTGAACACGAACTTTGACATAAGCACAATGAGGTGTTGCAGCGATAAAGAAAATGCAGCGATGCACCCTTTGCTACAAGGGATACACGCAACGTTGCGTGACTTGTTACGTGACAGACAAGCACAAAATACCATGAGCGTTATCTTTACTTAGTCTTGGTTTCTTGCAAGACCCAACAATTTACAAGCATAAACACTTTGATTGTTTATCCAGTCATAAAACCAAACTGTCTTTATTTGTTTAAGCACACGTTTTACCTTTGAACTGTGACTGCATCATCAGGAGCTGCTTCGTCGATGGTTGACAAGTGAGTTTGCTTTGGTATAAAAGTGCCCAACTTTCAAAAGCACCTATGGAACTAAAACCTTCGTGAAGTTCAAAAACGCTCACTGTTACTAAATTCGTAACCCAGACATTTTTAAGTCAAGCAAAGACTTGTTCAGAAATAATGTACCAAACAAACGACTACCACATATTGTCTGCGGTAGCTGATGCTAACGGTCAGTTACAATCGAAACAGACCAAATCGTTTATTGGACAAGCACCGACGCAGCAACCAACCGACAACTAGTGAATCCTAAAAAACAGCAATCGAGTGTAGCATCAACTGAACAATGTACTAGACACTACGAAAAATTTAAGCACACATGATCCAAACTTCATCGGCGTGGGGATGCACTGCTGATGGCCAAGAGAAATGCCTTTATGCATGTTCACTTGTACTGCAGCAATTTTTCGTGCATTTTTATTTCGCTTTATCAACATTCACACACCAAAAGTACGAGAATATCTGGAATTTTCGAAAATTAACTCTACATGTAAACCTACACAGAAATGCACTAACGAGGTGGCAGACCTGATCTTTAATGCGATCGCTACCGTGCTTGGTGAGATACTTTAGACCCTCTATGGCAGGGGTTCTTGACCTTTTTTCTCCAATTCCCCACTTTTTAGTGGGCCAACTCCCCATTTCCTCTGTAAATGGTTGTGATTTGTAAAGTAAGTCAACATTTGGATGTGATGTGTTAAATTTTGAAGCAGTGGTTCAACTGTCCGACCGGTCA
>JGI24021J15306_10002391_pt1 | contig 20187 bp, 9 predicted proteins | sample Ectturendosymbi1_FD_15306 | JGI IMG/M metagenome (IMG submission 15306)
CAGACTTATAGCTACTGCCTTATGAAAATGGTGATGTAATAGAAACATTTGAGAATGTGTTTATTTTTGTTTTTATCAAAAAAGAACAAACTGTTTGTGTTGCATAAACAAAAAACTTGGTCGGGCGTCTTTTAAAGTTTTTCTCAACCTAGGTTTGCATTTCCAAGTGCAAACTACATATTCACCCTAGTAACTACTTGATAATTATGATGCAGTTAAATTGAAGAACTGTACTAAAATAGTTTGTAAACGTAATTTTATGACAGTATCTCTATCAAAAAACAGCTCTAGGTTGTTTGAACTACAAAAACAAAATTTTTGAATGCATTTAGTGGCTGCGCTAGGATAAATTTACTGCAGAGTTAAAAAAGCTCTGTTGCCACAAATAAAAAATGAATGAGTCAACTTACAATGGCAGACACTGCTGTGTGTTCCTGGATGTCACAGCGTTCAAAATAATTCACATTTATTTAAAGTAGGCCTGCCTATAGGAAAGGAAGCGAGACATGGTGAGCCAATTAGCTGAAAGTTTTCATCAAGTAATATGTACAAGCATATTGCTTGCCCACCATCATCAGTTACAAATGGCAAGTGTAATTGTTGTCATAATAATTTCGAGTTACATTTGTTCAGTATTTTTTTCTTTCAAATGCTGTTGCACCAAAGGCTTAAATTTTTAAAGGCTATATTCAAATACAATGGCAGCTTCAAACAATTTTTTTGGCAGTAAGAAAAGCAATGATTTGTGATAACACTTTTTACAAAATGGCATATGCAAAAACATCAAACGAACCTGAGGACCACCCACACTAAATTTACCCAAAAAGTCTCATCAACCAGCTACAACTGGGAAATGTAGATCTGGAATATGCCAAGACTTGTCCTTATAGTGTAGCCAGAAAAAGGAACATATGGATGTACAGACAGTTTTCAAATTTTGTAATTTACCAAAGTGAATCAAAGCGGTTTACACATGCACCAAATCAGTGATAAACAAGCCCATGTTACCTATTGCAGAAATCCTGTTTTCCATGCCTGTGCAAATGTAACTGCCTTGTATCTGATATGCAGAAGGGGTAATCAGTATCACTTATTGCTGTGCTTTCAATGGAGTCTATGCATACCACATATCACAAAAACTGGCAATTGGCTATGGATCAGTTGAATCTATTCTTTCATTTCTTAAGGGGCAGATTCGAAGTCACATGCTTGCAATGTACAGTATGTTGGAGGTATTAATTTGGAGGCAATTGGTCCACACTAGGTTGATTTTATTATTAATTGTTAATAACTTCTCGCAGACATCACCAACACGAAATTGAATGGAGTTATCACATATTACCCAACACATGGTCTAGATACTACAAAATTATGCAGTGTTATGTAGTGTATGCCACTTTTTCCATGAATCTATGGTTTTTGAAGTTTTCAATTCCAAATATAACTTGTTTGTAGATGATTGGCTTCCAGCCACTAGATCTATTATGCAACTAATTGCACATGAAGATACAGCATTCTTTTCAGAACGAAAAATTCAACTGACCCAACAAGGCAACTTTTCAGTAGTTGTGGCTTCACCTGTCAGTTGTTTTGAGTATAAAACTCAAAATTAATTTTGTATGAGGGTGGATTACTTTTGTTCCTGATCCTTAACAAGTTTTGAAAACATGACGCAATAATGTACTGAGCAGGAATTTATCTTGCACAAGATTGTGCAAGACAATCTTGGCATAGTGTATGAAATGATGCAATATCTGCATAAGCTAAATGAAAAGCACATCAGTCCATCACCTTAAAATGATAAAATGAATGTATCCATAGCTGCTGAAACTTTCAGCCACTGATGGTAGGTTTCTTGTAAGTATTCAAATTCCATTTTTCAAATTTTAATGAAATGATGGTCCAGTTCCCCTTGGGGACCACAAGCAGAGGCATTCACTAGGTGGCTTCGCTGTATTCCACTGTTTAGTTGCAAACACAGAAAGCTGGTAGGTCAAAATAAAGTCAAAATTTATAAATCACAATTTAAAAATTTTAAGTTTTTAGGTCAAAAAATTGGTTTCCTTAGTTATAAGTCATGGTGCCAAGTATGTTTTAGCAAGAAAGATAAACCAATGCCCTTTACAATGTTACAAAAGGCTGTAGGCATGAATCACCACATGCCAGTTTATTTGCTGAAAATCCTGAAACCTAGATATTGCAAAATGTTAATCAGTTTTTGGTGCCATTATGAATGTAAATACTGATCAGAAGTCATTGGCTACCCACAACAAACTCAGTTGAATTTCTGTTTTTCAAATTGTGTTTCTTGCTTTACATTCATTATGGCTATTTTCCATTATAACATGCAGCTTTACATTAAAAAAAAAACTTGCAGTGGTTGTTTAAGGTGTCATGTCCTCAGTCTCTAAGTTAGGATGCCGAGCGACACGGAACATTGCAGTCTATCGAGATAAATTAGACAAGTAGATTTTAAGGAATATGATTTCGAAATTTTGGTAATTTTTCTTCTTACAACTATTATTCCATATCAAGATTTTTGCATTGCCACATTTTATTTCATCTGGATAATCCGGATCCGGTTGAAAGGGAAACGATATCCAATCCAACCAAATTTTGATAAATAGAAATACCCGGCCGGATTGGACAGCAAAATCGGGATCCTGTTCACCAAAAATGAGCGGACTGTGAAATTTTTCAGTCCGAGACCAATCCTGATCCGCAAAAATTAAATCCGATCAAGTCCTGATTCGCAAAATTGTTGAATATCATCAGTCTAATCCAGTCCTGATTCGCCCTTGTAAAACCATATTGTTTATTTTGCTTCATGAGGCAAAATATACACAGCCTTTGGTATTTTCAAAATTAAAAAGGCAGTGTCTATTTTTCCATTATGTGCAAAAGGATTGTTGGAGTTATTTTGCTATTAAGTGAAGCCGACTGGTTAAATTGATCAAGCGCCAAGGATGATACACTTGGATTAGTGCATAGCCTTTGTCACATGACCTAAAACTCTGAACCTAACCCTAAACGTAAAACCTCAACCGAAAACCTAATCCCAAAACCTAAACCCAAAGCCTAAACCCAAATCCTAAACCCAAAACCTTAATCCAAAACCTAAACCCAAAATTAGACCCAAAACTCCAACTTCAACCCTCAACCCAAGCCCAAAACCTAATCCCTAAATGTAAACTCTAAACTGAAACCTAAACCTACACCATAAACCAGCTGTGCCCAATCAGCGACGTGCATACGGCCCAGTGGAAAATTTTGTGCAGCCCTGTAAGCTTTTTATTATTGTGTATGTACAATACAGTGATACCTTTCTTTATTTCTGCAGTCTTAAATTCGACATTTTCGCTGCGATGGTCTTTCGTCCCTGTTTCTCATGTACTACGCACTGGTAGATTTCCACGTGTCTTCTGACACCGTGGTGCAGAGCTGATTATTTGTTTTTTTTATTTCTACTCATGTGTTCCTCTGCACTAAACTGATTTCTAACAATATCATTTTGTTGTTCCAGTAGCACTAATCTTGCCCATAGCATCACAGTTTGGGAGTGTGTACGCACAATCGTTATCATAGCAGTTAATATTCAAATGGTCTCAGTAAGTTTTAAACTAAAATTTGGTTTGCTGCTGTAAAATGAAAATAAGTCATTCAATATGTGGCCCTCACGAAGTTAGTGATATAATTTTTGGCCTAGTAAGGCATTTTCGTTGGACATAGCTGCCCTACACGACAACCCTAAGCCCTAAAACCGAAACGTTTTGAAAAAGTACATAGAAAGCGCTCCCATCATGGGTGTAATGTCTACTAGCTAAGCCAAAGCAAATGTTGAAATTAGAACCACTGAAAACTCGCACAGCAGGCATTGACCTTAAACTCTCGACTACGTTCGCCTTGCTGCTAGTAATACGAACTCAACGTTATATATGGACAAAGGTGGATACAGTTCAAATAGCAAAGTAGTCCCTACAAAGCTTTTGCCATGGATGGCAAAATATGCACTACCGTTTATCAAATCTGTAAAATGGGATGACAACGAAAATTTTTGATATGGTTAGAATAATCACATTAAAACAACAAAATTTTTCTCAGTCCGATCCAGTCTTGATCCGCCAATTAAAAAAAATTGCAGTGCGATCCAGTCCTGATCCGGCCAAAATTGGCTTCAGTGCTGATCTAGTCTTCATTCGTGCTCATCTCTGCTGTACACCACTGGTGGCAAGTGGAGGCAAGACTGAAGCCAATTTTAACTGGATTAGGACTGGATCAGCCTTCAATTTTTTTGAAAAGTGGCGGATCAGGCTGTATCAGACTGAGAAAATTTTTATTGTTAAATGTGATTATTCTAACCTTGTCGAAATTTTTAGGTAGTGTCTATTTTCCGTCAGCAGCACAAGTGGATATCTTGCCGTATGAACTTTATCCAGCTTTGTCCAGGTAGGCCTATAAGCAGAGTTCGTGACACTAGCAGTACGGTGACCCTGGTCATGTGGGAAGTGTCTATTCCTGCTGTGCAAGTGGTTGTGGGTTCGGTTCTCAGCATTGTTGGTTTGGGTTTGCTACAGCAGAGGTGAAATTTTTGATGGGAGCACTATTTGTTTTTTTCGAAAAGTTTGGATAGCCAGACACAAGTTAGCATTTTGGTTTGGTGTTTTAGATTAGGGTTCAGGGCAGTCGCTTTTAACAGGAAGGGCCAGCTTCCCCAAGCGGTATCAATAAATTTCTTGAGTCGCGAGCACTTACACGCCCTTCAAAGTGAAAAGTGTGATGAATGAATTGACCATCACATCTGCTTTCAAATCTTGTTTGAAGTCCGGGGTGCTTGAAACAAAATACAATTATATAAGGGAGAGTTGTTGAAAGAAGTTGAAGAACCACTGGAGGTTAGGGTTTAGGTAAAGGTTTTTGGTCACGTGACAAGGATGATACGCTACTCCAAGCATATTGTCCTTGTCACAAGACCAAATTAACCAATCAAGTTCACCTCATTGCCATACAGCACCAACAGTGTTTTGGCTGCTGACTGATGGCAAAATAGATACTGCCGTTTTCGATTGTGACATGATTTAACAGATTTGATAAATTTTGGAGCTTCCAAAAAGGGCATTGTGGATTTTTCCTGATGATGCAAAAGCACTGCTGGAGCACTGCTATTTTTCCTTCAACCAATTGTGTTTGGCTAAAGGCAAAATAGATAAAGCAGCGCTTTTGCCCCATGAGGCAAATAGACACTATACAAAAATACATGGTTTTACGTTGGCGGGACAGGACTGGATTGGTGATTTTTCAAAAAATTTGCGGATCAGGATTGGATGGGATCCAATTTCATCATGTCAGGACTGGATCGGACTGAAAAGTTTCACAGTCCGGTCATCTATGCCGGCCACCTCTGCCACAAACGTCTGTCGTCTAAGGTCTAACAGAGATGAGCACGGATCGGATCAGGACAGGATCGGACTGAANCAGGACTGAAGCCAATTTTGGCCGGTGCAGGACTGGATCAGACTGGAATTTTTTTGAAAATTGGCTGCTCAGGACTGGATTGGACTGAGAAAATGTTTGTTGTTTTGATGTGATTATTCTGAAAATATCAAATATTTTAGTTGTGATCCTATTTCACAGGTTTGCTAAATGGTGGTGTATATTTTGCCATCACATGCAAAAACTTTCCTGGGACTATTTTGCAATTCGAACTGTATCCATTTTTGTTCACATGTAACGTTGAGTTCTAGCAGCAACGTAAACATAGTTGAGTGGTTAGGGGCTGGGCCTGCTGTTTGATTGTTCGTTGGCTCTGCTCTCACCATTTCCTTTGGGTTAGCTTGTAGAGGTAACACCTTTGATAAGAGTGCTTTTAATGTACTTTTCAAAAAGTTTAGGGTTTACCTTTAGGATTTAGGTTTACGGATTAGGTTTCGGGTTTAGGTTCAACTTTTAGGTTTTGAGTTTAGGTTTGAATTTTGGGTTTAGGTTCAAATTTTGGGCTTAGATTTTGGGTTTAGATTTTGGGTTTAGGTTTTGGGTTTAGGTTTTGGGTTTTGGTTTTGTGTGTAGGTTTTGTGTTTAGGTTTTGGTTTTGTAGGTTTTGGTTTTAGGCTTAAGGTTTTAGGTCATGTAACAAGGACCATACGCTAATCCAAGTGTATCATCCTTGTCACTTGAACAATCCAAGCAGTCGGATTCTCCTAATTGCAAAATAACTCCAGCAGTGCTTTTGCCTCTGATGCCAAATAGACACTTCCTTGTGAAAATTTGGAAATGCGCAAAGGCTGTGTATATCTGCCTGATGCGGCAAAAGCACTGCTGGAACTATTTTGCCTTCAACCAATCGTGTTTGGCTAAAGGTAAAATAGCTCCAGCAGTTCTTTTGCCTCATGAGGCAAAAAGATAAATGATTTTATTTTTGCGGATCAGGACTGGATTGGACTGGTGATTTTCAAAAATTTTGCGGATCAGGACCGGATTGGATTCAATTTTATTGGATCAGGACTGGACTCGGGGCAGGACTGGACTGAAAAATTTCGCAGATCGCTCATCTCTGTCGTCTGGTCTAGTGAACTGAATTGGTGTCCGACCGATGGAACGTGTGTTGTGGTATGAAGTTGGGGGAACAACCTGACTTGCGTCTTGTTGGAATTGGTTTTTCAATACAGCAATCTCCCGGTTAAGATCGCAACTTGAATCTGAGCTTTTTATACGATCTTATGTGGTAGGTGCAAACTTAGCAGTTGTGCTTTTAACTGCATTAGCAAACAGATGCTGATCATTAGGGCTGATGTTTACAGACTGATTAATGTTTTGACTGATGCTAACTATTCTTTTTAGCAAGGCGTATACAGTAATAATAATAATGATATTTTATTGCGGACTCGTGGTCCATATCACAGACACAAGAGCACAACAGTAAGAGTACTACTCATATTATGCTATTCACTTCACAAACATTAAAACAATGTTAGGCAAAGCCAAGCGTTTGATGAGTCAAAGAGATTGGAATGAGACTCTTAAGTTCAGTTGTGTCGGCCAAATCATCCAACTGATCCAGTTAATGAAGCAAACATCGCACGGCAGTACCGGGTGAGGCTGCTGTGAGAAATGTCTGTGTGAAGCGAGAAGTCAGGTTACGTAAACGTTCTGCTCTAATGTCTGAAGACACACAAAAGCTTGTGCGTCTGTCTGCAGATTTACAGAGTTGAATGGTAAGGTATTTCTTTGGATTGATAAGTATATGCATTATTGAGCAAACAGACCCCTTTCACCTTCATTACAACAACCATTTTGAAAGCAAACAAAATTGCTGAACAATTATATCAAATTGTAAACTTAAGCAACGTAATGTTACGTGTTTAACATTTTTTTATGACAAGTTGTCACGTTTATTTGCTGTAAATACCAATAAATTGCTGAAAAAGTTGAATCCAGTTTTTTTCTTAATTTTGTCTGAACTTAACTGGAATGCGAACTTAAACAGGTACAAACTTAACTGGGATGTTACTGTACAAAAGATTGGGGACGTACAGCAAAAATCTATTTATTATTCCATTGTTTTGCTAATCAATCATAGCTTAGTTTGTTGCATAGCTTGTGAGTTCTTTCTTCTTAGTTCTTTGCCTTACGTTATTTTTCAAGCTTTTCTCTTGTTTCATTAAATATCAACCTTTGTGGAAAATAGTAAAAGCAGGGATTATTTTCTCTGATCTCAAACAATGACAAAAGATGCTGTAGCTTTGTCGTGGCCAGCTTGTGAGGAATCTTTGCCTGCTTGGCTCTGCTTTCATCTTTTGCGACATTTCAAACTTGTGCCTATCAGTCTTTCAATAGTTATAAGCCACGGTAGTGACGTACATGAATGAATTACTGAATACATTACCAGTTGAGTTTTGCAAGGTTTGAGTACAGTTAGCAGTAAAAAATTGAAGTTTTATGCTCTTGCTTCATGTTCCTAACAGTAGTTTGTGTGTCCTTTTTTTCAACTGTTGTTCAGTGTCAACATTTCACCAGTTTGTTTTCGTAACTAGTTTCTTGTAAAATAAGAGTATGTGATACAAAGTTACGCACAATCAAAATGCCGCCTTATATAACGTAGCTTTACCACTTTACAAGGCAGAGCCATAACATGGCAGCAGCAACGCTACAAGCATGATAACCACTAAGTCATTGAATTTACAAGACATGTAACTAGTCAGGGTTTACATACTTAGTTTTAGGATTTTAGAATAAATAATTCCCTAATGAATGCCTAAGTAGACAATTAGCTAATTAATTTGTGGTTTTGTGGCCATAAATTGTCAACCACTAATATCAGAAGTCTAATAAAAAGCTCAGAACATGAAAATTTTTGTCTAGTTTATTTTAAAAGAAAAGACAAAAAATGTTCCCCTTGTATTTCTTTCTTAGGCCTTGATGACATCATCCAAAAAGCCCTTGACGCTTACCTATGCATGACATCACCCTAAGAAAGTTCAACATCGCTATATGAGCGGGGTTCAACAGCTATGACACGAATGATTTATGGTCAGGTTATTAAAAGGCATTGATGGGGTTGTTCATTAATTGCAATCAAGGCTTGGGTTTTCATTGTTACGAGGCATTTAAAGTTGGTTAATATGGAAAGGTAAAGTTTTTTTAAAGCAATAAAAGTAACTGCAATGAACAAAATGCAATAATTGGGAATTATATCAGCATAGTTCAATCGACCAAAGAATATTGAATAGGCTAACCTACACAACCCTAAACCAGTAGTTAGCATATTACGTAAAACCCTAACACTAAACCTAAGCTAAAACTCTGAACTTAAAACCCTTAACCTGAAACTAAAGCAAAAACCTTAAAGCTGAACCTTAAAAGCTGAAAGTGTAAATGCCTGTTTACACTGAAGACGAGCCTGGAGTTGCCAGATGTAATGGTTTTTTTGTTTTGTTTCGTTGAGTAACTATGCACCATGTACAACTGGGTATAGCAAATCTTGGAAGCAATAAAACAAAAGAAAAGATTGCGCCTTGTTCCTGGCTCATCAGCATGAGTTAAGATGCTAAAATCCAAAACCTGAAATTACAACCCAAGCACTATGAGAAAAGTGTACCACAAACTCTAGCATAGTGCAGACATCACCGCCGAGACCACTCCTCTATATTGTATGCTCATTCTACTATGATATAAAGAAAGTCTGAACCTGTTTTCTGTTTGTGTGACTAAACCTAACTATGCACAACCATACACTGAATCATGTGGGTGTTGACTATTTAGCAGTTGACCTTGCATAGGGCTGCAGGCTACCTAGACACTTCTACTTTAAAATTAAACCTAGGAGACTTCCTGCTTCTTTAGACGGTTTGAACAGTGCTAGAGCTCTAGTGGTTGGAAAGTTATGACTTGAAAAAAGTTAAACCTGGCTTTGCTCCAGTCATATCATGCTGACCAATTGAGCTAGAGATCTGATGAACCCTTTAAAGATGTGAAAAGTCTTATAGTTTAGGTTTAAACAATTGGGAAGACTTGGATTTTGTTTTTTTGTGGGTGATGTCACAATAGGGATAGGTTTACATGCTTATGGCCGAGGTTGCCAGTCCTTGGCGTCAACCCAACAAGCCATTTTTTTGGTTCAAATATTTTTTGGAAACTTGGCTATGATCTGAGTCTTTAAAGTTCTTGATTGGCTTTTTAGAAGTTCTGGTAGCAAAATCATGGCTCAAAATCCAAACTTTTGGTTTGTTAATAAACTCCTGCAAAAGGTGTACTTGGACATTTTGGCCAAATGCCATATTTCAATCATCAGGTGATTCAGCTAAAGAGCTGTTCAAACCCTTAAAAGACTTGGAAAGGCTTCTAGCTTCGACTAAAAAGAATTAGGAAGTTGGATTTGAGTTCTTGCGGGTGACATTGTAAGGGTAGGTTTAGGATTGTTTTGGCTTACGTCATCAAGCCCTAGGGCCCAACTGCAAGGGCAAGTTTTTGTTTTTTATTGAAAAAACTAGGTAAAAATCTGCATCTTTACAGTCCTTGATTGGCTTTCTAGCATTTGTCGTTAACACTTCGAGAGCCAGCGTACGATATATTCGTGCTTCGGTTTCAGCCTAAAAAACAGCAGTTTTTGGTTGCCTTACCAACGCCCTAGCTCCTCCGCCGATTGCGCAAGAGAGCTGTTCAAGGGCTCAAACGAATTGGCCAGTCTAGTAGATTGGACTCGAAAAAAAATTTTTTGGTTGGGGGGTGTGGATTTTTTGTGAGTGATATATAGAAATCAGAAATTTATAAATCAATTTTGTACTGTGGACCTACATGTCAGTGGACAAGTGCAATTCTACCAGTCTGTGGTACATCTTCTTCATCGCAGGAGTCATTTCTTTCAATCCACCACTAGGCTGCCCTAGATCTGAGGGCAGGTGTTAAGCATCCATTCAATTGTCTCATCATCCTGCATTGTCACACCATGCAGACCATAGGTAGGTTGAAGGATTGGACATTGGAGGACAACATGGTCGACTGTCTCTTCTTTTGTGCCATACACAACTTGCACAAGGGGCCATATCCCATTTGAGTAAGCAGGAGCGGAAACATCCGACACTGGTACAGAGGCGGTTAAGGTGAACCCACACTTTTCTTCGGAGGGTGTGTGCTAATGTCAGGAATGAAAGTATGAAGTCTCATAGTGTTCTCCAGCCTCTCTGCATTCCATCGGTGATCCTCCCAGAGTGCTGTACTTCTGCTGTTGTCGATACATGAACTCATGATTTGTATGGCAGGCAGACATGGGGTAATTGTCAATCGCAATCGATTGGACAGACCAAAAATGAAATGTAATCGTAATCGACGATTTCTTTCACGTTTAAGCTTGGAAATTTTCACCCTACATCACTATGCGATGAACCGTGGTCGTGGTGGCTGGGTTTCCTCCTTTATCATCATTTGTTATGGTAATTGTTTCGCGGGAGGCTATTTGTCTGTCTCTGTGGTTTAAATCCAGATAGTCCATGGGCAACCACAGCGTTTCTAGCTAATTCTCGCTTTGTTCCAGCTATAGCCTTCCTGTTGGCCGCCTGCAGTAACATAGTGTGTCTTGTGAGACGTAGCAACAAAAATAGGAGCTTTTCTTAAAAACGGGTTCACACTTTGGCAACAGAATAACAGGACATTACAAGGAGAGGTGTTTGTTTCATTTATATATATATTGAGAGTGAACTTATGAATGTAAGTCCTAGAGTAGGCTATGTATATAATTAGTATAGTAATTTATATGCATTAACTTTTTTTCAGAATAATAAGGTATGTTAATCCAAGTCGAAAGTACCTTTCCACCACACTGATAACTAGCATGTCAACCGTGATCCACCAGATACTGGTAAAAAAAACTCAACGAAACCTGTGAGGTTTTGTTAACCATTGACTAATGGTCCAATAGACAGATGCACAGCTATATTGGCATCACTGTTCATTTCGTTTCAAATTAAAAGCTGCACACTGCTATGTTGGCTTGCAGATGATCATAACCTGCAGTCAGAAGAAATAGTCAGCAGTTTTGAAATTACTAACAAATGAATTTTCAGCTTTACTGGACGAATGTTCAAGCCTGATAGATGTTGTTTACCTGATAAAAGATTTGAAGTGTTGATGTTAATCAACTGTAACAAAGGTTTTAAACATTGATTATTATTTTTGTTTAATCAATACTTTGAAGTGTTTGTTGTAGTGGAGTAATTGACAGGAGGTAATAGAGGCGGTTTGACTCCCCTGGCTAGCTAAATGTAAAAACCGCTTCCTCACTTAGTCTATATTTTGGTTTTAGTATCCTCTTAATAGTATTTTTGTACGGTATCGTCCTTTTGCGTTTTTCAGAGTATTTTCCATTGATTTGGGGTTTTAGTACTGTATAGCCATCCACACCCGGATTCACCATCATTTCAAGTTTTTTTCTTAGTGTTGACTAGTAGATCCCTTTCAGAGGCCAGTGGGCCTGTTTCAACTAAGTTTCTATTCTAGCTCAAACCTGTAGTTACGCCACATGGTGGTCTGTTGACTGCATGAAGATCTCAGTAAACAATATTTTTTTCTTTGATCTAGTGCTTAATCCTTACAGATTAGTAATTTCGTTTATTGCATTGATTCATATCGTATGTTGTCTGAAAATATACTTACATAAAACTATGTAAATGGGTTTGTTTTCTTTCTGAGGATGTTTCGAGACAATTGTAATCGTGATTACTTACAATGTAATCGTAATCGGTTACATTGTGATTTTATTTATTTGTAATGGCAATCGAGCATGTGGGAAGTAATTGTAATGAATTACATTTGTGCTGTAATCGCCCCATGTCTGATGGCATGTACACATAAATGGGTGTCTTTGTGATGCCAAGCATTCTCAAACAATGGGCAGGTGAGTGCTGAGTGGAGCAGATCTGCAGGTCTCATGGTACAGCATGCTAGAGACAGTGTGGCTCCTTTGCCACGAAGCTCAGCAGGTTGGATGCTTGCAAGTATAGGAAGATTGCCAGTGTAGGATGCAGTTACACTTCGCAAGCCATTGTTGATTACAGGATCAATGAGGCAGGAGTGAGCACTATGCTTCTAAGTAGGAGTACACTGTTAAATGGACCAGGGCCAAGGTGGCTGTTTGCAATGTTGTTGTCTCAGCATCTCAGTCTGAGCCAGCAAGCTGCCTCAAGAGTGAGACACTTGATGTTGGCAATACATGAACATCCTTTCTGACGATACTCTGAGGCAACGGTGCACAACCTGCAGCTGTACCGGCCTTCTATGATGAAATTTGCGGCCGTCCACATGTAATTGAAAATATAAGATTTGGCAGCCATGCTGGCATATATTGAAGCGAAACAAACGCAAGGCAAGAAAATCAGTCGACACGATGTGTAACAATCTGGATGGTGATGTTTCTTTTTAATAAATTCGTTGAAATGTTTGACATTTTACTATAGTTTAAGGCACAAGTAAACGACGTATACCAGATAAAACTTATTTTTTAGTTAGACGTATCTCAAAAATATAACTTGATGTCATTGGCGGCTATACTTCATAGAAATAAAAGTTATGCGGCCGGCAATAGCAAACGGTTGTCCACCCCTGCTCTGAGGTATTTGGGCTTGGGACAAGAGTTGGGTTTTGTCATTGAAGTTGACTTTCAGCTCAAGTTTAGGTTCTTTGTGTTGAGATGAATGACTGCCAATACCGTTTTTGTAGTGATGAGCTTTAGCTTCCAGATCTAAAGGTATATACCTACAGTTGCCATGTGTTTGGTTATTAGCCAAAAAGCTATCCTTGATGTCTTGCGTTAGCAAAATGACCTGATCTACAGTCCACCTCCCATGTCAAATGCCTGCCTGTTTTCATAGGAGTAATGAATTGATGATAAGTTCAACACAAGCGTTGATGAGTCCTTCAAAGATCTTAACCCATTAGGCGCCAAACATTTTCTGGCCATCAGATCTGCTGGATCTTTTTATATTTTGATATTTGGTGTTTTCTGTTTAATCCAAAACATATTTTGATTGCATAGGTTCAGTACGTTTTCATATATCTTATGTTCCAACAATGGAACATTGGCAGGAACTGGGGTACTTATTTACTCTCTTGTCGTGTATTACTGTATTAGTGAGCTGTTCACCATACTATAATTTTGCTGCATTTTTATGTGTCTCATTGCATTGGAATGTGGATACTGTGCTTGATATGACACCACGTCTTCCACACAACAAATGTTCGTCATGACGTCACACGCTTTGTGATGTCATTTTATTGTATAGAAATTTCAAACAAGCAAGATGTTTGAGGAAGACCTGTTAGTATGCTGCAACTGAACAACATGACATAAATTAAATTTACTGTATTGAACTTTGATGCATTTTTACCAATTACTGACATTTATTGTAGATCACTTAAACTATAGGCCCTCGCGTGCCAAGTGCTTTTTCCTGGTTTTCAACCACTTGGTTTTCAAGTGGTTATCAACTTCCATGCCCAGTGGTTTTTCTTTGTTTTTTCAACTTGTTTTCGATTTTCCATCGTGTCCTTCAAAGTTATACAGGTAACCTTCATTGGAAACCAAAACCCAAAGCTTACAACCAAGGCGGAGTGTTTTTTTATGAACACCTTGACTGTGATGATGGAACTATGGAACCATTTACTTATCAACACTGAGGAACTTAGAAAACCACCAAACTGCTGAAACTTAATGTAAGATTAGAAAAAGGTTTTAACTCAGCCATTTTATCAGATAAAGCTGCTGTGTTGTCAGCAAGATTTAGATACCTTTTAGTATCTCGAAACCTTGCCCTTGACATGCTAAAAGCTACAACTAGTACTTGAGTGTCAGCACTCAGCAGAGGTTGACTAGTGGAGGTCTTCATCTGGAAATGAGTGGCATCCAGAGAGAAGTAAAATGCCAACAAACATGTTTAAAGATGTAGGATCCAAATGGAAACTTGGGCAAATTTTTGCCTGGAATACAATTCACTTCATAAATTAAATTAATCATAGATTTTTACATAAATTAATAAATTAAATTAATCAAGGACTTTGCATATAATTTATATAATTTCACTACATAAATTAAATTAATCAAGGACTTTGTATAGTGATTTGGAATCAGGATCAGCAATTTTCTTCTTCAAACCCTCCAGTTTTACAGTGAATCATCATATGTTAACCTGTTTCTCCTCACTGGTAAGCAGGGATGAATTTTCTACGTATCTTCCAATATGTCTGTATTTTTATTTGCACTGCCACTTCTCTATGTCTGCAACAGAAACTAGCTTGTTATCGTCTAAAAATTAATTGTTTGGATGACGAATAAAAGTAATTACATCATCTTCTTCCATATCTTCTAATACAACGGTGCATAACCTATGGCCACGACCGCATGCGGCCTTGGATAATGAAATTTGTGGCCATCCACATGTAATTTAAAACATATATAAGATTTGGCTGCCGTGCTGGCATATATTGAAGCAAAACAAATGCAAGGCAAGAAAATCAGTCAACACGATGTGTAACAATATGGATGGTGATGTTTCTTTAATAAATTCGTTAAAATGTTTGACATTTTACTATACTTTTAGGCACAAGTAAATTACATATACTGGATAAAACCTATTCTTTAATTAAACATATCTCATAAATATAACTCGAACTCATTGGCGGTCGTACTTCATAGAAATAAAAGTAATGCGATTGGCAATAGCAAAAGGTTTTACACCCCTGCTCTAATATTTGTGCAATAACTTGCTGCAGCATTAAGTATTTACCTGCTGGCGTAGCTGCATAAGATAAACTACCATATTCTATAGTTTACCTCTGATAGTACAAAATGGTAATACCACTTGTGTTGTAGCAAAATTGAAAGCACATCTGGCTTAATTTAATATTTTCAGTTATTTCAAAAAGAATTCAGTCTATAACCAAAAAAATAAAGCTAGCATGAAACTGCATTTGCTTTATTAATCTGTGTACTAATTTTCTTACTTCATGTTTTATTTCTGGTTCAAGAGTTGGGGTAAAATTACCGATTTTGTTTTTTGGCCATAACTTTTGAACCAGTAATGCTGGAAACCCAATCAAAGACTCAAATGACTTTGATTATAGCTGAGTTTCCAATAAAAGCTGGAGCAAAATACTTCCGTCTAGCAGTTGGGCTCAGGGCCAGGTGACCTGAGCCAAAAATGGCTAAACCATACCCGACTTATGATGTCACCCACAAAAAACGAAACCCAAAACCAAAAAAAAAATCCATTGCAAACTACAACACTCACTGACTCTTTTGAGGGTTTGCACAGCTCTCTAGCACAGTCATCTGACGAGTTATGGAATTGCAAGGACTTGGCCAATATGGACAAATTATACCTTATGGCATAACTTGGCCAGCTCCAAAGGTGTTAACAATGTTTTCATAATGAAAAGTATTTATTAATTTGATTTGCTGTTTCTTAGTCACTGTTTGTGAATATACCATTTTCAGTTTGAAGCTTGGTTATTAATAATTGATTTAATCGTGAACTTTATTTAAAAAATTCTGAATTGTCTTCCAAAACTAATTTTTCAGAATCATTTGATTGAAAGCCACTTTTTGCTTATAGTAGCTGGCCTTAGCTTTATCTTTTAGATGGTTTTTGCATGTTTTCTATGTTTTAGCCATTGATTATCATTTTGAAAATCCATAAGTTATCATTTATCTGTGTTGTTTTAGTGGTGCGTGAATATTGTGTGTTTTCAGTTTTTTACCATCTACCACATCATAATAAAATGTCAGTAAACCACTTTTTTATTATCCTGGTGTCATCCTTCATTCTGTCAGTTGTTGTGGCAACTAAGCTGTTAAATATTTAATATTGTTTCACACTGCATATAAAATTTATATTTTTCAGAGCCGCAACACACAAAAATAGAACTAATTGTTTTTACAAGGACACATTGAAGATTATATTGAACCAACATTAATGTCCAATGGTGACCTTGTGGTTTACAATATGTTCATTGCTTGAAAATGAGATGATAAGCTGTTAAAAGTTTTGTTCTACTTTCAGCTTCTTCAGGTATTGATTTACTAGAACTGCACAATGCTTTAACACCATTGACTTTAGATGTACAGTGCCTGTTGTCATAGAGCAGCTATGACCAACTGAAATTGTTTACTGAGCCAAAAATTGTGTCACTATCTTATGCAGCGCTGCTGGATAAGTGAATGACATTTTAAAGAGGGCTGCACATTGAATAACTTACTTGATCTTAGCAAACTAAATTAGTTTTCGAAACCTAACTGCAATGGTGACAAATGTTTGGCACCATTAACCACTCTGAAAGTTTACTCCGAAAGCATATGGAAATCTCCCAGCATGTGGTACAGACCAGATAAAGTGTCAATTTAAGATTACCAAGAAGAGGACAGGTAATCAGTATGTAGGCTACTTACACCACAGTGAAAACCTAAACTGGGCCACATGCTGCCCATGGGTCACGCGTTGGACACAGCTGTCATAGAGTGATGGTTTTAACTCGCTTTTTCCCTCAAGTCTAGCTTAATCAAATAATTACATAAAGTCCTTGCGGTTTATTTCAAAGTGGCATTTTAAGTTCCTGACTTGCAAAGCCTGGAGGATGAGAGGATGCATAATAGTGTTACATGAAATCAATTGCATATTAAAAAATTTGCTGATTGATTCAACTCCACTGCCTTTGTGAAGACTAATTACTTGCTCGTAGGTTAGTTAGTCTATTTTGTACACTTGTTACGTATGTTTTTTTTAATCAGGTAGCGCATGAAGAATCATGAACCCAATCTGTAGAGCAACTAGCGTTTCATGCAACTTCCTGCATCATTATGCGGAAAGCGCATTTAGCAGTTAACCAACAAATTGCCAAATCCATGTCAATGTTTTACTCAGATAAAGCATTTTTTTGCTTAAACATCTTCAATATTTCTTACTTACATCTACATATTTTGGGCGCAGGTGTAGAATTGAATACTTTACTCTTGTGTAAAAATTATGTACATTGTAGGTATGATTGGAAGACAAACGTATATGTTTGATGTTACTTCTGTATGGAGGCACTTCAAGCGATTCAAAGTTACAAACAACATTAAAGATTATCACCAGAAAAAAAAGAAGGAACATGAAGAAAACTTTCAATCCTGGTCTGAGTTTCGAGCCAGAGGTTTCAGAAAACCTGAATATATGACGTCATGGATAATTGAAGGTTATGGACCGCCAGATGAGGTTTTGAAACAAGAAACTATAAATCTTCCAGAGCACAAAGTGGAAACCGCTGTTGATGCGCGTCGAAGTTATTTGTATCAAGCAGTTCGTCAGCCTAACGATGTACTCATCAAAGTTCATGCAGCCAGCTTAAATCCCATCGATATTCGAATGTGTGAAGGCTATGGTCGCAATTTGTTCAATCTGCAGCGAAATGCTCTCTTTCATGCATGGAAAGTCATTCCTTCGTCACGACCTGTAACACAAGATGCAGAGTTTCCTCTTGTTTTAGGACGGGATTTTTCTGGGACAATTGTTGATGTCGGAACGGGAGTGGTTGATCTTCAGCCAGGTGATGATGTGTACGGTGCTGCCAGTTTGTTCAAAAATGGAACTTTGTCTGAATACGTGTGTGTGGACCTTGCAAATGTCGTTCAAAAACCATTAACGTTAAGTCATATTGAAGCTGCCTCCATCCCATTTGTCGGCTTAACTGTTGTTTCAGCTTTACGACGTGTTGTCAAAACTCGAGAAAAATCTGCGAGGGCATTAGTGATTGGTGGCAGCGGTGGTATTGGTACATTTGCAATACAGTATCTTAGGGCGCATGGATTTTCCGTCACAACAACATGTTCAACCAGTGGCATGAAGCTTTGTAGCAGTCTCGGTGCAGAGTGCATTGACTACAAGCTGCACAATGTTGATTCTGAAGTCACGCAGCTTGAAAAATTCGGAGTAGTGTTTGACGCAGTTGGAGCAGTGTCTTCAGAATGGGCTGAGAGATGCCTTTTACGCGGGGGTGTATACACAACTTTGAAGTCACCATTCGTCGTAAATACTGACAAGTACGGTGCAGTATTTGGAGTGACCGCATCACTTCTTGAGTTCGCAAGACAACGCTTTATGCATCAAAAGATTACAACGGAGTGGGGATTTTTTAAGCCTGACAGACATCAGCTTTTGGAAATTGCGAGAATGATTGACGGCGGTATCATTAAGCCCGCAATTGATGCCAATAACATTTTTTCTTTTGAAGATGTCCCAAAAGCTTTTAAATCACTTGCAGCTGGTCACACAAAAGGAAAAATTGTGATTAATGTTTCTAATCTACCTGAAGCTGTTAGAAAACCGCCAGTTGATAAAATAATACATTTATAGCAATTCGCAGACAGTGACCCTTTAGAACAGGGGCTTCCAAGCTTTTTGCCCGAGGTCACATAAGCTGTTGCACAACAGTACGAAGGCTGGACATCTTACGTAATGAGATTGTTTCGTGATATTTTACTGTCTACCAAATCAACGAATTTTTCGTAAATATTTCAATTTTCCAATATGGACAAAATCCCTTTGTGGCCGGTTCTAATGGCTTCGCTGGCCGTAACTTGGTGAACACTGCATTGGAGTATTGTTTGCGTGTACTTCTTCACCACGAAGAAGTGTTTTTTGCCGAGTGCAGAGTTCAGGCCCGCAACCAGAGGGGGCAATCGGGCAATTGCTCCCCGAAATTTTCACAAACGTATGCATTTGTTAGGTGCAGCAACAAGTTACATCATTTAGCCCCCCCCCGAAAATATCAGTTAGTTGCGGCCCTGGCAGAGGTCATACGTTTTTTGCATGTTGCTTGAGCTTTCAATAAGTTCTTTACTAAAAACATCATTGCGTGGTTTTGTTCATCAGTTAGTAAAAACATTTGTCCGGATCTAGTGACAACTAATAGAACACCGATTGTTCATTTAGCGAAGTAAGTACGCTTCCCATTACATGAAGCACAAAAAACTTTAATCACGCTTCCGTTTGAAGCACGAATTAAGTGTATGTTACGAAATGTTCAGTCATGTGCGGATAGTTCAGGTGCGAATTGTTTTACTGCGTTCTTAACCAGTTGTGCGTGATATTGACAAACACCACCATTTCAGAGTGTTGTTGAATTTATGAATTTTTTGCGATTTTGTGTGCTTGTTGTTTACATTGTTTTTTTCAGCGACGATGTTTTATTCGTTAAATAGTTTTATTTCATTTATGTTAGTGTGCATGCGTCCATTGCTGGTTGTTCTTTGATAACTGTTGTAAAAAAAACAACTTTGAATTGAACCCGGTTACGTATAGTGTAGTTGCAACATCATTCTTACTAACTTCACAATTGTCTTGCTGTCCTTTTTCACCTACAAATGTCACTCATTGAATGGTGACATTCTTACAAACCTAAACGGTCGCTTTTAGTGTCTACTTTTTTGCGTGCAACATCGTGGGTGTCGATATTATGCACCCTTCTTCGATCTTGTGTAGCTTGATGGTCCGCCAGCGTGATGGTTACCAACCAATTTGTAGCTGGATGGTCCGTCAGCGTGATGGTTACCAACCAATTTGTAGCTTGATGGTCCGTCAGCGTGATGGTTACCAACCAATTCCTAGCTTGATGGTCCGTCAGTGTGATGGTTACCAACCAATTCCTAGCTTGATGGTCCGTCAGTGTGAT
>JGI24021J15306_10002392_pt1 | contig 20176 bp, 11 predicted proteins | sample Ectturendosymbi1_FD_15306 | JGI IMG/M metagenome (IMG submission 15306)
TCCGAAGTCGGTGCTTTGCCGGACGGCAGGGCGCTGATTGGCGGTTTCGCGAAAAGCCGACGATTCCGACTGCAAGCGAAGCACGCACGGACGTTTCGGGGGGTCCGAGGCGCAGCTGGTTGGGACAGAGGGGGCCGGTTCAGAATTGGTCGGTGCGACTTGGTCGGTGGGGTCCTGCAGGACCGCGTTGGTATTCGACTTNTCCTCCTGGGTTTGGGCAAGGGTAGGTCGAGGGCCTTCGGAAACGCTNGGCGGCGTCGCTTTCCGCTCTGCTGACGGGGAGGGGCTCACGCATCTTATTGGTCGGAAGAGCGACACCTGAATGCAAGGACCAATGACGATTGTTTTGAAAACAGCGTCACAAACGAGAGCATTGTTTGCTCATTATAAATATTGTTGTTGCCTCTAAGCAAAGCCGCCCACAGTTGCCTGAGTGGCAAAAAAATCGCAGCAATTCGAAAACTTCGCAAAACGATCAGCGAATAACACTGTAGTTCCATCCAATGCTGAACCGAGAGAGGAGACCGCAAACGACATCAACTTCAAACACTGAAGAATTTCTCGACACAAGAGTGAATTAGCGACAACTGGACTTGGCAAAAATACCAAACCACTACAAGACAACACGCCGATCGCACGACAAAGATATCGGGAGGGGGGTCCGCCGATTGAAAATAACGAAAGAAAACGAGTTGCAACAATATTCTAAGGTAGTTGAGTCACTACAAGCTACTGATTCATTGTTAGCTGGCTCACTTAACTCCACCAAGCGGCCAGAGAAATAGTTCAAAAACTGCCAGTGATGACCACGAACAAGTAACGGAGTGTAACGGAACCTTAAATGAACAAATCACCTCGATCGCTGCATCCAGATTGGCCGTGTCGACTGACGACGGGGGCGGAGTCGGTGGGTGTGTCACCGTGCAGGGACTGGGAGGGTGTCGGCGATCGGAAGTGACGTCTTGATCCTGCGAAGTGTTCCACATGACGGACGAATTGGGTGCAGCGTGGGTGTAATGTCCAATGGGGTACGAACCCCTCCAGCCGTTGGAGCCGTACGCTGGGAAGTGCATGACGTTGGGGTGACGGCCTGCCGAGTGCCAGTGGTTGGGGGCTGGGTATGACGGGGGCACGGGGCGCACGCGATCTTGGGGGTAGCTGTGCAGGTAGGGATAGCCTGAGGTCTGCGGTGAATGTATATCTAGGACGTCGGCATCACCGCTGTTGTCATCGCTTTGGCTGCAGTCACACCTGCAAAGCACAAGGATGCTTGTGTGTTAAAAGCTCTCGGTCAAAGCCGTAATAAAGGGTATCTATAAAGTCTGGGTGCATGGTAAAATTTTGCGATAAGACAATCCTGCTCGTACATGTAAACAGCACCAACTAGATTCGTTCTTGTTTGGACCGAGCCATCATCATTTAAATAAACAAATCTATGGGGAGGAAAAATAACATGATACAATAGATGGTGAAAACCCCTGTATACCCAGACTTTGTGGACACCCTGCACTTCATACATATATGCATATGTTCCTTCAAAGTAATTATGCTAGCGTGATCACGCGTATGCTTTTCTACTACCGCCACACATCCATCCACTTGTTCTGTCATGTATTAGTGTGTTCCTTGTTACTGCCATGCTTTCTTGGGCCCACTGCATTGCATGTGGGAGTGAAGACGTTAAATNNTACAGTACTTAACTTGCAACAAATGTTGCAAAAACCACAACACTTGCAAACTGCAATAGGTCAAAACTACAAAATTTTTGCTGCAACTTACGCAAAACGCGTTGCGCGCCAACAATTCCATCGTTAAACGTTAACACTTTTGTGTTCGCAGCCACAGCAACAATCACACAATGGCCTTATTTCCCTCTCAAAAAACTGCACCTTCCTGCGTTTGGCACAACACACACCCCTTACACCACCGCCAACACGGAACCAATGGCGTCATCTTACTTTTCGTCACTGTGACGTCGCACCTTCTCTTCTTCGCCGACCCCCTTTATCATCTTCATCTTCCGTTTCAGGCGGCGGACGCCGTCTGACGTCACATCCGCCACCATCGCCTCCAACTTCTGAGCGACTTCCGCTTCGTGGGCAGCGAAGTTGTAAGCCTGCGTCGATCCCGCGGTGGATTACGGTGACGTCATAAAGCGTTTAATGTTAATTATTCATGCAAAACCACGAAGCAGACTTTTTCAAACCTCACCCGGTTCAGTCACTCGTTTGGTTATTTACTGAACGTTCTGGAAACGTCGCAACGATGTTTAGGTCGAATCTCGTTTCAAATTAATTTAAAAGACGCAGGACGCGACAATTTTTAAGGTCATTACTTGAGAAGTTGTTTACTTTTGAAAATCAATCAACTGTCGCCGATGAAACCTTGGCCGGACTTTCCTGATCTGTTCCGCAGCAGTGGTCGATACCTGCCGCTGCCACTGCATCGATTAACGGTTGCGCGGCCGCACCGAAGCGTGACCTCGTGTACGATGACTGAACCGAGGTTAAAGGTCATGGAGTAGTGACGCTTCGCAGAGTGGCAAGCGCTGAACGAGTTGGCGCACACTGGCATCGAACGCCGGTGTTACGTTTTTTAAGCTCTTTCACAAGGAACCTCGCCGCAACATCATCGCTTACGGCGTTTTTGTGTTCGTTTGATTATCAAGCAACAAGTCGTGACTTCGCGGATCAGATAACCGCTGCCAAGCGAAATTTCTGACTTCATGCCATATGTGCATGCACAGAGTGATGTTCTGCATATCAAATACGCTGAGAAAACTGATGACTAGAGCTTAGGGTTTGGTGTTTAGGTAAGAGTGTCGGGTAGGAAAAGAAAAATAATTGAGGTCTAAGATTAAGTCCAATATTTTCCAGTGGTTATAGTTATTCCCTACTGTGGCTTGTTGTGGGTATCTGACATTTAACCACAAAGTTTAAATTTACACAACACACAGCAAAAAAGTTACTACCAAACTTTACTCCTTTATACTCTGAGAAGCAAAATAACTGACAAACAATAATAGGTCAGCAATTTTGCAGAGGTCAGAAATTTCGCTTGACACCGGCATGTCGAACAAAGGCAGCAACTGTCATTGGAGCGCACTGAAGCGTATCGCCAAAAGCTTACCTGCAGAAAAACGCGTCGAGCGACTTTCCCGACTCTGGGTTGGGTGGTGTTGGCGAGACACGAGAAAGCGAACTCGGCGACGCAGGCGATTCGCTTCGCACCAGCGCTTGGCCCAGTGGGAGGTTGACCGTCCGTCCTCCTGCAACAGCTTAGGGGTTAGTTTACGTTTGCAGGTTGCCAAGCAACAGCCTTTTTTCTTTTTTTTAGTTCGACAAAGCCATACCTTTGATTTCTCTGCAGAAGACTACGGGAATTATTATTTAGCATCGAATACATTAACTGCCAACCACAAGGGTATCTTTGAGATCGGAAACAAACTCAAATGAACTTACGCCAATGAGAAATGCGCTTTGAAATCCCGGAGCAGCTCTCCGAGAACGTTGAGCCTTCCCAGCATCCACTGCCAAGATGACGAGTCGGGGGCGTCCCCGAACTGGAGAAACGAAAGGAAGTAGTCGACGTTTCCGACGCCCAAGGTTTCTGAAATGCAAGAAATGTGGAAATCTAGCAAAGGCAACAACTACCTGTCAAAACAAAATGAAAAGTACCGCCAGTCGCAACTAACCAAACGAACATTTACGAACACAGGCCTACTGCAGCCCTACCTCTTCTAACAAGCAGGCACTCGGGCAGAAAGAAATTGCTTATTTTAACTACAAGATTTTCAACTGCACCACGCCAGTCATTCGCAAACCTTCGGCGACGATCTCTTTCCCAACGGGCAGCTCCCCCGCCTGTCCACGACACAGCTCCATCACAGTGCTCACCGACAACTGGACAGTTCGCCTGCGCACAGAGAACAACAGCAGGTGTTGACAGGTCGGCTCGTGAAGCGGCTCAACCGCACAGGAATGCGAGCCTGACCGCAAAACATCACCTGCCAGCGATCATCGAAACGCTGCGCTCCGTTTTGGACAGACGAATATTTGCATCGTTCTAATACCCTTCAATCAAAGCCCGCTTAAAAGACGCGTTACCCTTCAATCAAAGCCCGCTTAAAAGACGCGTTGCCGCGACAACGGCTGACCGCTCATAGAGATTTTCCAGCGTGCGTGCGACAAGATGGCGGCGAAATACTTGTTCTTACCTGTTCGAGTCGGAACATTTGAGCAGGATGGTCTCGATGACCGGAGCAAGCAGTTGCTGATAGGTCCGGACGTCCGACTCGTCCCTGCACAGCGTGTACGCCATCATGGCGCGTAGCGTTCGCTGTGAGAAAAGAAATTAATAAAAACGTTCGAGAACGACTGGGAAGGAGAAACGTTTGCATAAAAATTAAATGCTTACGACGCATTTTTTCAGTCAAATCAGATTATACGCCGTCAGCTTCGGGGCAAGTAAACAGAAGGTGGCCAATTGTGGTCAATTGTGGCCAATTGTGGCCAAGTGTGGTCCGACGTCGCGCATTTTCGAGATCAACGTCAAGTTTTGTATAAGACAAGTTGCAGAGCACGAATGGAGATTCTTCATTGAGACAGTGCACGAACAAGAGTCAGACAAACGCAAAAGCTGGCGAGATAACTTATTGTAACGCAACCTGCTGCAGTGGTGAGTGAATGCAACAGCTACCTGCACGTATAGGTGGAAGCACAGGAACTTGCACGTGAGCAAATTCGTGAGATCAGCCTTAACGCATTGTGACCTGGGGTTGGGTGCGGGCAACCAGATGAATAACTCGTGACCTACTTATCTGCACAATTTTCAGTGCTTCCCTATAGTAAAATAGACGTTGTCAGCTGTAGTTGCTGACTGCAATAAGTTCGACAATCGCTGGTCGTTATGAAGTATTGTTTGTAGGAGATCTCATATTTTTTGTTGCATTAACCACGTTTCTTTAATTGTCTTTCGTTTTGTTATTCCATCTTTTTCATCTTTCACGGGTTGGCTGACTTGTCCACCTCGCGGACATTTCGCCAGTCCTTGCGATCGTTCACTTAAAATACGAGTCTATGCCACGCGAAATTACAATCGATCGATTGATTGATGGCCTCGAGTGGGGGGTCGTGCAATCAGGCGAACAACGTGGAAGCGTGATTAAAGTTGCTTTGAGCAATTCTACTTTTAATAAGCAAGAGTGCACGCACTCGCAAGTCTCCACAAACTCCAGAGCGTAAAATCTGGCGGACGCACCAACAGGACATGACGCAATCAGTGAACGAGTACGCGCGTGTTTAACAGTTGCAGGACTCACCAGGGCGGTGATGTAGACCCGGTACTCTGGGTCGGCGCAAACCATCGCCAGTATCGCGCAGCACGACGTCAAGCTGCGATTGGTCGATATGCTGCTGTCGCCGCCACGCATGGACGTGCTGGAAACAAAGCATCGCATGACGCGGTTGAACACAGTGACAACACAATGGACACAGAGAAAGTGTTTTTGTTTAAAATAAAACAATTCAACTGAATCTGGAGAACTAAGGAATACTCGATGATTGTCTTATTTTCAACAGCACACATTAGCCGTCCCAGTTGGTCTGGTTGCAGCTAACCAATCCAACGAATCTGACGATGCAAACTTTGTGTGGTACGGCTAAGAAAACAACAAGTTTTCAAGTAACATTTTTCGATTTTACATTGACGCGATTCCGGTATTTACTGTGTGGGCGCTCTGTTCACTTTTGTCAAAAAGCAAGCTAGTCGTTGGTTGGCAAGCCGCCATTGATTCTTGACACCTATTACTGCACCATCTACCGACAGTACGCCGGCACGCACACAACCCCCGGCTGGCGGCCGGTCCTGGCCGTGAAAAGACGTCACAATACCTGTCCGAGTCATCAGAATGACGTTCGTCCCCCTCCGACATGCTCTGGGTGAGAAGGGCACCGGTGATGTCATGCGAGAGACGACGCAAGGCGTTTTCCCGGACGTTCGGGTGGGAGGAGAAGAGACAGGATACCATTTCCCAGCCAAACGCCTGCCAGAAGATATTGCGGGCCAAGTTTACTTTCAGCACTTTCACGAAAGAAAGCTGATCGTTTTTGCCATCGGCACCCGCCATTCCAACATAAGGTGATTCTTAAAATCCGTACAGCTATTCACTGGGGAGGATTTTTTTTAAGTTGACCAGAACCGATTTTATATTTGACAACGTCCACACATTTTATAACGTCCGTGCTCGAATCTCATGGCATTCGTTTTTCGCACTGAACACAGTTGCATCAACCATCGAAACGTTGGCCAGTTTTTAACATAGTTCTACATTTTACCGCCAGTAGAGCCTGCTTAAAGTTTTGTTTACCGAAATTCTGGCTTCTCCGAAGCAGAGAGTTGACCATAACCGTTTGATATTTCTATTTTGTCATCGTCACAGTTAGTGAACGATTTTTTGTCGAAGAAGCCAGAAATTCAGCTTGATCACGTGATCCCGCGCACCTGTATCCATGCGTCGGCCATCTGGGCGTACTCCTGCGGTATTTCGACCATCAACGGGCCCATTCCGGAACCGCGGCTGCTGTTGGCCGGCTTCCACACAACACGACACAGGGGACACTTCAGGGGCCCTGCGTTCCTGCGACATTCCTCGGCCCCTGCAACAGAACGCTAGTCTCACAGCAGCCGCGAAAGAACTGACTGCTTCGTTGGCAGATACTTTCGAATTGAGGCAAACGCGCAGTCCGGTAACATACGCTTTGGCCATGCGCTGGTTGAAAACCATTGAGTATTTTGTTGCTAAATGCATTCACTAAGTCGCAGAGCAATGCATTTATTAAGAAATGCATTGCCTACAGGTAGTTTTGATGGAGTGAAGTCTGACTTGACTTGAGAAACCCGCAGTTAAACATTTTTGCATTTACAAAAGTAAGGCTTTTACGCTTGAGCTCTTTCAGAGTGTCTATGCTGCGTCTACAAGTCTAAACTAGTGAACCACAGTCACACAAAGCTTGTCCTGTTTCAAACGCACTCACAGATATTGACGCAGTGTGTGTGCAATCTGTTCCTGCATCCGACCTCGCACACAGTCACTGATTCTCCGTCGACCATTTGCAAGAGACAGATCGGACAATTGTCCTCTTCGCCTTTGGACGAGCTGTAGATATTTGAACAAAAACAATCATCAGCTGCAGCCAACAACAACTCCACAACAACCGACCTCATAACCTTAAGACGGAAATGGCTAGCTTAAAGGGTTAGCGTTATGCAAAGGAGCCAACGAACNACAACTATATCTAAAACGGAGGTTCACTCATTTCCAAGGAGCTGTGTNTCTTCCGATCACAAAAATATGCTAAACTTCAAAATGAGTTTAAACCTCAATGAGTGTATGCATGTAATCTACAGCTAACGGACCGAAGGCATGTAGAAGACTATTATATCGCAAGGAGCTTCACTTAACGACCACAAATATACAAACCCTGTCACGAACGTATTTCCCCGGAACGACGGCATTCAACGCCAGTGATGGGGATCTATTTATAATCACGGCTCGCATAAATTGTGGATTATCGCTGGCCGGCCGCAAGTAACAATTTCATCCTAAAATTGTACCTTTATTTTAAGACGAGGTATAGATGCTTCTTATGGCATACAATCTTAAGTACCTGCTTATCATGGAGCTTCGTTTTGACGCGATTTTGTGTTCTAAATTTGTTAACGAAAATTCTGATGCGAGCCATATATATATGTTCACGCGAGCCGCAGGTTCCTCACTCCTTTTTTACGCAATGCGCTATCAAGTTGTTGAAGCAGCATTTTTAACTGCCTTGGCAAAGCTGCACGGTGTAGCCATCATGTTAACTGGAAAGGTAACCATTGCAAATCCTGCGAGACAGTTTCCTTTCATAATTTTCCATGTGCTTTCTAACAAGACTCCAGCGCACGTTGCCAAACGTCATAGACATCATGAAGCACAGTGACTGAACGACCATACGTATAAAGGTTACTGGGCGACGGCAACGACATTTCATGTTTTGTCGCTCTATCAAAGCTGCCTTGTTCAGATCTGTGCGCACGGCTAACTGAGCACAACTGGCTGACAAATTCGCGGGCGTGTCCCATCTTTCGTAGGGCGACCATTTTCAAGGCGTCCGTAAAAAAAACACCAAAAACTCCTACTGGCCTAAAGCAATTCAAGCTGAACGAAAGATATTGGAACGTTTAGCAAACAAGTCTTGCACAGGTCGCCCATTGCAGTTGAGAGCAAAGGGTTTCCAAGCGTGGCTTATACCAACCACTGGTCGTCGCTGTTGCTCGAGCCATCTTGCTTGTCGGCGCCGCTCGCGAGGTGTGACACAAGACGCTGCACGCGCGATTTCTTCTTCGGCGATATTCGATTATTGCAGCGTTCGTGGTAGCTTTTGAACAAGCTTTCCACCTGCAACAGTAAAGAGCTGGAACAGGAAGTGCTATACAGATTTGTTGTTAAACACAGAAAGGCACCTCTAATAACTCTGCCCACTTGCAACTCTGTTGTCGTAAATTGCGTTATTTGGGGAGTCACAAGATTTTAATAAACGCCAAATTTGAAACGCGGACATCGCAGGCATTCAGCGACACAAGGCGTAGCCTTTTAACAAAAGTCTGCACAATGACCGGAACAAAGCTCCCCCGCCACTCCTACAAACAGGTTAATCATCCAGAGACGCGGTGAGACCTGCGCCACGCCACTTCACATTGCACATGTTGGACTACAGGCAGGGTAGTTCTTTGCAGCAGGCCAAATGGCATGTAGGCGCCGAGTTTGGAATTTCTACTGGAGTGCGAAATCCACGACGTCACAAAATATGACGTCAAAACCTGCGATTTGTAAGGCTTCTATTCTACAAATATATCCGAAAAAGTTCCAAGAAATTTCAGAATAATGCCTTAGCACTTGTTAACAAGAACTGCTCAATCAATAAATTAAAAATTAGCGGTCGGCCCCCATGTCAGATAGTACCTGCTTCTTCATGAGAACGAACTTTACCCCTCGCCACCGCGAAACGCCACCGAACACGCTGCAGGAGGAAAATTACCCACTGATCCGTGCATCAGAACAAAACGCGTGAGGTTCCTGACGTCGAAACATCGTTATCTCCAACAAACGATCATTATGGTAAGTCTGCGCTTAACTGTTGGTCGATTGTATGTTTGCGACCTGGTCTCGATGGCGGAAGGAATCAATAATTAAGCCGCGGCTGTAAGGACCAAAAACAGTGCCTCGCGGGCCTCCTGGTAGTTTTGCCCTGGAGGTTTTCTAACCGAATAACAAACAGGACAGTTTCTGTCTGCTTCATGGCTTCAACAAAACAAGGGCGCTGGACGAGCAGAATAAAAAACGTGACCAACGTACTTTCCAGCTGAATCAGCGGGTGCGTCACTCTCGTGCGTATACCAGGCAGACGGCGCAGCAACGTGCGTGTACTGAACGACAGGGTGCTTTTAAAAAATCCACGTGTAGCTGGCATGATAATCGCGAAACATTAACAGGCTGTTTCAACAAGACCCAGCACTTCAAAGAAGCAGCCATTAGGTTGGTGGGGTCACTGAAGCGGAAAGGCTTCGGGCGTAAGTCAAGCGCGAAATGCTTGCGACAAACGTGGCGAGAAAGCCGCAAATATGCTTCGCGCAGCAACCCCGCGGACCCCCCAAGCATTTTCACTTCACTTCCGTCTACAAAGAAAACGCACGACCACAACCAGGGGCTTTGCACGATAATACTGCTTATTTCGGAATCGCCGATGCTTTGACAAAAGCGTGGAATCCGAAGCGTGCCAAGATAACGTTAGACGCATCTCCACAACGCTCACAAACAACTGTAGAGCGTTCGACTTGGTGCAGCGCTCAACAAATGCGGACAATTTGCGTTGCCACGAAGTCATAGTAGCAGTTACAACCGCCNTCGTGTCAAAGCTTCGACTGCATATTTTTTAGAAAAAGCGACAAAAGGATTCAAGTTTTTTTTCACAGCACCACATGCGCTCGGGAGCGGTTGCACACCCAGGCGTGCCTTTTCTTCTGATTTAAAAGTTCGTCACAAGTTCACGGAAACGGAGTCGGGACGATGAGAGGCATGGCGGAAATCAGGGTTGCGAAAAATCCATGCAGGTTTTATTGGAAGACTACGAGATAACGCATCCGATCACCTCGTAGTTTTTGAGGGTTCTTCGCCATAGAAGGTTGCTGTTCGGCTCGAGCTGGAAAACTCTCAACATGACGAAGAGTACATGGACGCAGAACTGACCTCTGCCACAGTTGCATGTCTGGACGCAGGAAAGAATGAAATAGAAACACGTTCACGCAATGTTTTCAACAAAGCCAGTGGCAATTTCATCTGTTTCTAAATAAATAAGTAGATATATATATACAGGGTGTACCAGAAGTCGCGCACCAAATCATAATTTGTTTTTTTATGTTTCAGATTTAATTAGGTATGGATGAGAAACTAACAATACAAGAAAGAGTTACATTTTTTTTATGCTTTATGTGTATTTTCATAAAATCTGCATGGTGCGCGACTTCCGGGACACCCTGTATATCATCCCACTTCACCATTGCAATCACGAGCTCAAGGTCTAATGCAGTCGTTCCCAGCCGGGGCTCCATTTACAATATTCACGGCTGCCGCGGGCTGATAGCACACTTTTCAAAATGTCTTCGAATTTCAAGCAAATTGCTATTCAGTGTGCCACTGGGTGTCGCAAATGATATTTCTCTTCTGTAGGGGTACCGCAAGCCGAAGAAGGTTGGGAAGCACTGGTCTAATGCAAAAGAATCGAAAAAACTCTATAAAAAATTTAAACAGGAAAACGCTCAAAACGCTACCACGATTTCTATCATCGCCTACTTCGAAATATCTGACTAACCTGCAGCTAAACGGGGTTCTGGTGCGAAATTGAAAAAAATTCCGAGCAAGAGCCTGAAGCATTTCAATGTGGCTTTGACTACGTCAAGGAAGAAACTGCACCAGAACTCCGAAGGTCGAGAAGAAAATGCAGCTTGATCTATGGCCGCCGACATGGTGTTGACAGTTTTGCCAGGTGAAATTAACCCTCCGGGTCTAAGAGCCGCTGGGCCTTCTTGCAAATTTGTGGCGCTTCAGTTATTCAGCAGCAAGTTGGAGAACCCTTTAATGAGCTGTTTTGAAGGAGGAGCAAAACCAGCCGCACGAACCGCTTAACAAAAACAACGGCACAAACAACAACCTACCTGCGGCCCGACGATAACGAGGTACTTGTGCTCGGGCGAATCGCCGCCAATGCGGAAAGAGTTTGGTCCGTTCTGTTGCAGAAGATACAGTCTCGCTTTCAACACCCGACTGATCTGCGCGAGACGACCAAAATAGCAGAACTCTTATTTTTGCTTGTTTCACGACGACGTCGCCGAATTAGATTACAAGCTCGGGTGACGTGCGCTGGGCCATGCGAACACTTCCAAGAACGAGGCAACAAATCACGTCGAGTCTATGATTCGCATGGTATGCATGCCTTGCAGGGTAACAGTAACACCACACCAAGAAAAAAGCCAGTGATCGCCTATCCACTGCAACTGTGCAGGAGTCAGTCTGCGATCAGGGCATTTAAAAATGTCTTATCGTGAAAACCCAATACATGCGTGCCACTGGACTTTTGCTTCGCTCCTAGGGTAAACAGCGCGTCAACCCCAAGGATCTTTGCCCTTGCTCCGGCTGCTCCGCCGAAACGGCAAACACCGAACCTCAGGAACACACTGTGGTTGCACGTGCGATTACAGTCGCGTGCACCGTGATGCGCGTTTTGTACAGGGCGGCTAACAACAAGCGCTATGCATGACCAGGCCCTCCATACCTGGAAATTCACCGATTTTTTCGAAGGACCCTGTGAGCGCGACTTACTCAGAAAACGTCGTCGTTCCGTCCGTGATCGCGAGCGATCACTGAAACAACGTTACTGCGTTTATTATTAATGTTATGATTTATTTGTCGCCAACTCGTGGTCCACATCGCAAGCACAATCGAATAGCACAAGAGTACACAAAATGGTCAGCCATAGCGCATTACGGAGCAGGTGTTAGCACACTATGGAGCAAAACACTTTAACAACGCCCCAACCACAACGTCACTCACTCAACGTCACACAGCGATCCAGTAACGGGAGAGAAATAGAGGTATTCTAACATCAAATTTTGACGTAAACAGCTAACAGAAAAAAAGCAAAAAATAAATCGGATGGGGATGCAATGCCTAAGACATACTCACCAATGCAGTGCATAAGACAAACCCGACATTGCCTCTGAATAAGTGGTGGATCGACGCACCAATGTCAACAACCCACAGAAAATATCTAACGCGAAACAAAATCTTGTCATGCGCCACGCTGTGATGGAAACCAGCGATGCGTATCAGCTGCATCGAAATGTCCAAGTTGCATTTTGTTCGATACGGTAAAGTACACGTTGAGAGAAATTCGAGAAAACCCCTCGCTGCTTCGCGTTTAGCCCACACAGCAGCATGCATACAAACCAACGCAAAAAATGCCTGTACCCGTTCCGCTACACTGCGCACCAACTATTGCTTCGCAAATCAACCGGCGACATGGTCGCTTTGGAAACAAAGGGCCAGACACTACATTGAGGATTACAGGGATTACTGCGGGTCAAAACAACCTCACCTTCTTTGCAGTTACTTCGGCGCTGTACGGCGATACGCCATCGGCGCTCGGGGAAGGAGGACGCCGATTTGGTGAGGGGTTTCGGCCCCTTGCGGCCATGCCTCGGTTGGACGGACTCGCCACACGTTTCGCATAAGGACTCGTTCTACCAGTCTGAAAAATATTCAAGTTAAAAAAATAGTCACTTTGCCGACGGTCTTGCAAGAAAACCGCAACTTCTACGACACCAACTTGGACAATACAAAGATCTTCGCGAANCCAGCGGCAAAAAATCCCTTCACGGCTGTTTTTTTTCGGTTATTTTCCGGTAACAGACCAAAACGTTATTGAAATGACCGAAAAAATCAAGTCAATTCGGTCATAATATCTGAAAAGGCTGGTGACTACTGCTACGGTTCGTTTTAATATTATTACGGGACAAATGACCGAAATGTCTCAGCGAAGAAAGAAACCCAGCTTCACGGTAGTGGGTAGTGAGGGTACGACTTCAACCACAGGTGACAAACAGCTCGATCATCGTGCAAAGGAAGCTGCTGTTACGAGTCGTAACTTTAACATTATTGTTGCTCCAAGAGGTCAATCTCCAAATAGTTTGAATCATGAGAATTTGATTATTTCCCACACATTCTACGGCAATTTTTGAAATGTAAGCGCGTCACTTCAAAATTTCTCAGTGTCAAGGGCTTTGCCGGTGAAAACCAAACCGTCGCTGTTGCAGCGAACCCACAAGTGGCCCTTCCCAATCCGTGCACGAGTTCTGAACTTTACTGGGCCGCCTGTGATAAAACGAAGCGAGTACTATGGTCGACGCTGAAACTAACTTCGTGGTACCTGAACCTGCAACACAGCAGGGCACTTATCTCTGAAAACGCGTGCCGTTGCAGAGAAGTTGAACAGACAAGCAGACAGTCATGTGGGTTGTTTACCGAAAGCAAATCTTGTCCTAACGAGCAAGACTCAGGCTAATGCCCATTTAGCGTTTTCAATTTTAAGAACCTTCACGCGGGTAAATGTCAACGCAGTGTCTGGTTACGCCTGATTCACAGCGATTCGAGCGACGACTTTCCGTAAGCCGTTACCAAAGGCAAAAACAACCTAACAATTTCAACGTCCTTCTGCGCAAACAAACCACGTTGAGTCAAAAACTATTCAAACCACAAGTACGTGCGGCATGCAGCTGACTGCGCTGAGTCAAGACTTTTTAAAGCGATTCGCACAAAGGCAACTTGGGTTAGAGAGCTAAGTATTATCACTGTAGCGAAAAAAGAGTATGAAGCTACAGAATAGAGTCAGGAAGCAGATCAGGTCACACGAGGTCAGTGCATCATATGCCCACCACCACTACCTAAAGAAAAATAAAACCGTCGTACTGTTTCGTTGAAGCCCTTTACAAAGTTTTCTGAAGAGTTTTTAAAAAATCAACACAATGCTTCAAAAATATGTGCATACAGTTGACTGCAAATATGCGGTTACTCTCTGACCATTCGCATCATGCGGAAAGGTGTTTGCAGGTTTCCGTGATATGACATTTGGAGATGAGGGTTACCCGTACAAGCTTATGTCGAAAATAGTTACATCGAAAAAATATTTACAATCGTCCGCTCGATAGAAAAGTTGAAGTTTGACTTTTCTCCATATATGGACGAGGGCAACTGAAAAGTGATCAGCAGAAAAATACTTTATCCTGAATGTACTGCGTCAATGCTATAAGACTAGCCAGTTTCATGTGACTAAAAGATGTCCCATGGGTCCAAAAGACCCATTGGACCGCGCTGCTCTTTTCCCACCCCAATCACACAACGAACTGAAACCGCAAAGCACCTTAATCCTAAGCAACGAAGCTTTGCCACGAAATGAAAAATCCGAAGAATGAAGGACTTGTTCAGAGCCATAGCTTGCTTCACGACGAAGCGAAAAATATTCCGATCAATCTTCTCGGCTGTTCCTGACTCAGGCCCTTATCGCCGCCGAGTGCCAGCGCCGAATGCCTGAGTTCGTCCAACAACAAAACCAGGACACGTCGCGTGGGCGCAAGTCAACAGTTCGCCTGGGAGCGCCGAAAAAGCGATATCAAGCTTCAACCTATGCCCCTTCTACAACGAGCGTTTCGCAGCCTGGGTTTTATTCGCCGATATATTTTGGTCATTTGTCCCGTCATAGTATTAAAGCTCGCCGTAACAGCACCAACTAGCCTGCCTGTTCAGACATTATGACCGAAACGACTTAAAAAAATTATGTCTATGACCGAAAAAAATAAACCCAGTTTGCAGCCAAAACGATTAGGTTTTGCGCGAGTGGTTCAGGACGGCGACAGTCGCTTGTGTTCGACTCGTCGGTGAACCTTCGATTTTCACCGAACTGCTGCTGCTGCTGGTGGTGGTGAAGATAGAGCCCCAGGTGACGTGCATGTCATATGATCATCCCGTGCTGGGCAGTTGGTCAAACGCCTCCGCGCTAACGTACGACGTCGTGACGCCACAAGCGCCCACGAGTATTGCACGCTGCTGCTGTGTGAACACTTTCCAGTACTTGTGATCGCAATTTAAGACGAAAATTGATGTGTCGCTCCTCTGCGATGAACAGCAAGTACAATTAAACAGCGCCGTCAGCGCCTTTCGGCGATTCCACGCAGCCGATTTAATGATGCTGGTAATCACGCGTCGCGAGCGCCTACTCTCACGGACGCGATTATTGGCGCATTTAAGACAAGCGCAATTTGTTCGACGACACCGAAAATGGCACGAAAGAATTTCTACCGCTCGGCTCAGCGCTGTCGGAGACGCCACGCATCGTCAGCGACAACGTCTGAAAGAAGTTGGAAAGCAGAACTGTGTAAACATCGCACCGCTCTCGCTCGCTCGGTGACACAGAACCGCTCGCGTCTTCTCGCAACATGCTGAAGATCATGCTGGTTGACCATACAGCATTGCAGATAAAATGTTTTCACTTTAAGACACGAAAACGCGCTTGNACTCGGGCGGCAAAAAACAACGGTGCCTTTTGACAACTCCACGGCAATTTTGGTGTTGGTTATTATCAGAGATAAGACGACCTGCTTTCACGCAAGGTTTTGCAGCCGGCAACACATTAAGTGCTGAAGCGGAAATACTTCAGGTAGGAATTCGATCCGACAAAATTTTGCTTCACAACAACACGACAGATGCTTTGACGTGCATCATGGCATACCAGACGTCAGACAGTGGTCTTTGTTTAAAATCATCGAAGTTTACTTTCAAAACGTTGCGCGCGCACTGTGTTCTTACGCTCAGCAGCAAAAAAACACGTTCGCAGCGAAGAATAACGTCATACGTTTCCATAGTTTATCTTCTTGTACTGGCCAGTTGCGTATCTTTGTTGTGAGGCATCTAGCAAACGCATATGTATATACAGTGTTGCTGCGCGGGTACGCTTTGCAGCGAACAGCTGGATAAGTCACAGTGCTGGCAAGTGAAATTTCAAACGTACACATCGCAACAAACTTCAAAAGTAATTGTAAGCGCGAGCAACTAACACCTTGTAAAATATTCCTGCGAGTGGTTCTGTTTGCTGTGAGAAACAAGGGACGCGCCCGCACAACATTATGGACAAGGCATGAGTTTTTCCAGGCAGCTACTTACGGATTGGCGGAAATTTTCACTTGTGCTCAAAGCACAAAGAACTCCGTCAAACGTTTGTTCGAAAAGCGCAAAAGCAAGATTGTACTTTCATGAAATCGAGCGTTAACAACAGCCAGGAAACGTGCATACATAACTCAATCGAATTGCGTATACCAGACCTGATAAATGTAGAAAAATTTCTTAAATTCAGTTACAACTATTTCTTGCGTTGCTTAACTTCAAAAACGCTAACCACGCCTTGAACTTTGATAAGAACACAACTCAACGCCTGCCAAGTGTTTCCCGAATTTAGGAGAATTCGAGCTTGCCGCGCATTACATGCAGTTGGATTGCACTGAGTTCTGAACGAAAAACGCTGCAGCTGTCATGGAGGCGATCAGATGGTGGTCCTCTGGCAAGATGCCAGCACCCGGTAAATTCAACAACGTGCAGCGGTGGTCGATAAGCAACAACCAGCAGTTGCTGCAGCAACACCGTAACGGACATGTGCAATATAATTTACAACAAGCGAAGACACAACACCATGGCGACCGCGAAGGAGGTTACTTTAGGGTCGTTTCGAGGTACTGGCCAAAAACGAGCAGTCACGTTTGGTAAGTCACACTGCCGGGTAGCTGTGTGGTTAACTTTAACATATTGTGACGCTCTTCTTCGTCATAATGCAATTTTCAGGCAATGCAAGGTTGGCAACAGCTAGCAATGCATTTTGAGAATAACACAAGAAAAAAACTAATGCCAAAGACGATTGCTGACAAGCAAAGGATTGCCGAGTTTAAAGTACACTTCAAAACCTGGCGTTTCATAGCTTTAATCATCAAAACAACAATCCACAAATGCATAGGGGTGTTGCGAACAACACTCTTTTATTAGAGTGTTTGAAACGAATGAGTTCCGCCCAACCGTGTTCAAGCCGCCCCACCTCAAATTACAAAATTATCGATAAGAACATCTGTCGCGCGGCGATATAATTGGACTTGTCATCGCATGTGCTGGATTGGAATCAACAAGTCTGCGCTACCATACTCCAGCACTGCAACCACTACCTTGTCACGAACACGCCATTATCAGGACATAACTTTGCTACCAACCAGCAGGACGAGTGCCACTGCATGTTACTAATAATGATGTCATGTGCCAGCTAAAATAAGATTTTATTCACAACAAATGTCTTGACAATAAACTGTGGTGACACTTGCGATTGTAGCAAAAACTGTGGTGACATTTGCGATTGCAGCAAAGAATTGTGGTGACACTTGTTATTGCAGCAATTTTCATGAAGACAATCTTAACGTGGTCTCATCAACCATCAAGCGCGAGAAACGCGGTCTGCTGCACGAGCACATATGCAGCGCCACCACCGGAAATGGCAACCTGCTTCGAAGCTTTTAGCTCCGAAATAGACGAAGCTGACGTTCGCGGGAGAAGCGAAAAACCATTCCCGCTCGCTTATTTAAACGCTATTGCGCTTGTTGGTGAAAAACGTTGTCAAGGCGGCTTGTTGTTGCTGTTGCTGTTTTGTTCGACTTCCGCCGCGCACCTTCACACCAGGCTGCGCCGCGCACGAAAAACAAGATCAGGTTTTGTCCGGATGCCGAGTCATTAAACCCGCGGCTGGCAGCCTTCTCTCGTCGGCGTCCGCTTTCATGTAAGAAAACTTTTACCACGAAACAACTACTGCGGCGAAAAGACGATAAAACGCCGACGGGAAAAGACACCACGAAGATAGCAGCAAAAAGTTTAAAACNAAAAATCGCCTGTCATAGCAACTGTGCACTCAAATCACCCACCAAACCGGCACCTGTACGAAGACAAGATTTTGCGACGGCTTGTTCAAAACAGCAGCAATTACAAAGAAATACAAATATAGTTTTGGTACATATTCTAGTTTGGTGCTAGTTTTGGTACAACAAATGCAAATCTAGTTTTGATACATGTTCTCGCCAATGTGGAATATGGAATCGGGGGTTGATTCAAACCCTTTTTGCAGCAACACAGGGACGAAGAATCGACAAAGCTAATTTTATCCAAATGAAAAATTGTCTCTTTCAGTAGCTACGTAATCATAAGGTGATACCGAAAATGGACTTTAGGTGTGGTTCATTTCACTGGAATCGCTAAGTGCGAAACGTCAGGGGAGATGAGGCAACATGATCTGCTCACCGCTAACTGCTAACAAGACTTACTTCTGTAAATATGGTTCATGCGCGTGGCACAAGATAACCAAGTTTTGTAACTAAAACAGATTGGAGTACAGTGGANTTATTCGAATACAGAATTTTGCAGAAACCCTTGACGAGCACCACAAATTTTGAAATGTCGTCTCAACATCAGTTCCATAGAACACCTGCCAGCAGAACAATATTACTACGTTTTAGTTCGTATTACGTTTTTTCACATAACCAAAAAGCGAAATGATCAGCAGCGTACAAGACTGCGGACAGCAATGCAAAACGCTCTTGCTCCGCCTGAGTTTAGCTTGGCAAAGCTGAAAAAAGCCATTAAACAGACACATGTTACTGTAAGCAAAAGATGATATCGTTGCCACAATCGCGATGCGTGTGAAACAACTTCCGGGGATGTCATCAGCTACAAGCGCTGAACAACCGAAGCCGGGGTCACTTAAAATTCTTGTGCTGTGTCAATCGCTTACACGAAACTATGTACTATCGAGAAGAACCTTCTCATCGTTACCAATGCGCTGAGGAAGCAAGCAGCAAGTCCCACCGAGCTACGAACGATATATTCCATCGACCGGCCAGCCACAATCCACACTACAGTACATGTAATTTAGTATTCAGTGCGTTGCGCGGTCATTGTGATCTCTAAATTTCCGATTCACGCAACTTGCGGACGCTTAACAACGTCTGCCCAGCCATGAAAAGTGTTGTGCGGCACAATCTTGAAGCTCCACAGGTTAGCAATGCAACAATAAACTGACGACACGATGATTCCGTTAAAATAAATTAATACTACAGGCGCAGTAGTTCAACCAGCTCAGCAATTGCGCAAAGCCCCAGAACACCTGCGGGCGGCCTGTTTGCCCGTGGTAGTGAAATGTTTTGACTGATCCGACTTGAGGACGTTTCATCAAGTGGTTAACACAGAGAAACAATCACCGCAGTGGCCGGTTCACAAGGCAACCTTCGCGGCGTTGCGAGGTGTACAAAACACCACCGCTGTTATTCGCTGCCATGAGTTGTTGCTGTGCAAAGGGTCGACGCCTTCGGTTTCCGATTTGCTGGGACTTTCAACGAAACGCATACGACTTGTATCAGCTTACCACTTGGCACAGCGCGAAAGATGCACTCGCGTATAGTCTGGCCAGGGGCGTAGCTACGCACCACACAAAACGATGGCGGTTCGACCCTGCCCGATAACGAAGCAGATCGGTAATTTCCTCGGTCTGCGTCGTTTGCGTGCAAGCAGTGTGATATGCATGCAGGAATTGTACAAATTACCACGACATGATAAAAATAGTTTCGTCGCATGCGATACCGTCCAGTGCCAAACAACGATTATCGCTTTTGATTATCGCTTCATCGCTGGNAGCGATTGCGCAAATGACAGAAACGATAGAACGCCGAGGGTTTTTGGTTGGGCCTCGAGTTTGACTTGCACGACCAGTTTGNTAACCGTAGCTGGGGGGAAATACAGACACAAAAAGACTTCCGCAGATTGCCTGTTCTCCGAAAGTCGGACAGGAAGAAAGCAAACGCGCCACAGAAAACTACGCAAGGTTCCACGCTTTTCCGACTAGATTCGCATGGCTTGGCTTCTTTTCCTAGCGCGCCTGGCCTTTATGTTTACTGCGACACGCTTTCATGCACAATTACTTTAAAGTGCACAAAAGTGTTTTGAACAATGCAC
>JGI24021J15306_10002395_pt1 | contig 20171 bp, 11 predicted proteins | sample Ectturendosymbi1_FD_15306 | JGI IMG/M metagenome (IMG submission 15306)
ACAACTGTCATAGCTGTTCACCTCGTATAATCAACACTACGTTAATTATACGGCTCGACGAATCTTCTTCTTTGAGTGAATAACTGCCATAGCTATTCACCTCGCATAACCAACACTACGTCAGTTACAAGGCTCGACGAATCTTCTTCTTTGACTGAATAACCGCCATAGCTATTCACCTCGCATAACCAACACTACGTCAGTTACACGGCTCGACGAATCTTCTTTTCTTCTTCTTTAATGCTTCTCTTGAGGTCTTCTTGCTTCGAGTTCATGCCGCAACACAACTCAGCTAGTTGGAGTTTTTCAGCTGCTTTTATAGATGCTGAGTTATGTTTGTTCGTTGAAAACGCTTCGTTTCCTTGGTCTAGGTCAGTCGTGTGACTCTCCTGCAGATGGGCGTTTTACTGTTCTTTCTTTATATTTTGTTGTGATTAAGCCTCAGTCATGTGCTGCCTGCGTCATCATATTGCTTCCGTGTGTCGGTGGATGTTGCCCACGGCAGCACATGATCTTTCTCTGTTCTTTATATTTTAACTGTTATGGTTTACGTGCTTGGATGTCTACCACGCTTTCCTATCGTTTTTATGTTCCTACCGACAAATCTTGCCTCGGTTATTCTTTTTTCTAATGTCACGAGGTCTTGGTTGCTTGGTTAGAAGTTCTTGGTTTTGTCTTGTTCTGAGTTTGTGGTTTCGTATATACTATTCAATGTGGAGTGTCTTAATAAAGCTCCTTTGAAATTGTGTTTTGGGGACAAAGTTCCCACAACAATTGTCATGTTGACTCTCCGCTTTCCCACACCTGGGACCATGCAATGAAGGACGATATATCAGGCTCTTCATTTTTTAAGTGTTAAAACGTGGTTTGTTCCCATCAGGTCTTTTTTTATAAATTCATCAGTGATGATTTTTGACATCAGTTGGGGTAGATTTCGTTTTTTAATAACGTTTGCCCAAAATACGCAATGGTTTCAAGGGAATGCTGCCTAAACGCAAAGAAAACGTTGAATGAACACGCTTTATGCTGACACATTTTGAAGGTCCTCAAACACTTGATAAGACAATTTCCTCAAAATTTATTGCGGATCAAAATTTGGGAAATGTTACTGAGAGACAGAAGTTTGATGGTCTTTGCTGTAAGTAAGCAACAGTGCAGAAATTAACAGATGAATAAACAGTGTAATGCTCATGACGTGAGTGGGGCAATTTCTTTGCAGGAAAGAGTTGCACAACACAGCCACGGGACGTGTCTATAATCCCAGGGCAGTGTTTTCCAGCCAGGGTTTCGCGAGTGGCTGCCACGGGTTCCACCGAAACAGACCAAAATTGCCTGAAACGAAAATCGCAGCCACACTTCTGTGCCTTTTGCAGCAATACCACTGTTTCACAAGTTTATTACAAACTAGGATAGACTCTTGGATGATTGCATAGGGTTCCATGAGCTACGCAAACATTTGCGGAAGGTTCCGCTGCAGCAAAAAGGGTGAAAAACACTGCCCTAGGGGTTAATTATTTAATTATCGATTTTCGACCATAACTTGCCGATAGATAACCAGTCAAGGGCTCTGAATGGTGCGGATTTTGCCTAGTTTATTGTAAAAAACACTATTATATTGCCACTGAATTTTTTTCTCAGGCTCTGATTATGTCATCCGAAAACCCCTTAACCTCCGTCAGTCGTGACATCACACCAAAGAAAATTCAAACTCAAAATTCCCCTAATTTTTTCATATCGAAAGTAGGAGACCCTCTGCTTCTGAAGAGGGTTTGAACAGCTCTCTATCTCTATCGGTCGGCAAGTTATGACTGGAAAAAGTCCAAGGCTTTGCGGTGCTTAAAGGGTAAACAAAATCTCAGTTTTAAGCACAAATCAGTTTTCTTTATTTTATTTGCAAACCAGAAAAACCAGAAACAACTCTCAATCATCAGGCACTTATAAAAAGGCGCAATAGCCATAATTATCGTACGATTGAGGTCTAACTGTTAAAAATGTCAGCAATGATTTACGCGTTCAGACTATCAAGCTCAAGTTGTTATGAAAAAGGCCTCAAAGTCAATGTTAACTTGCATTGAAAAAATGCATTTAGTAACATATGCGCGAATTTATACAAAAATTCGACAAACACATCTTTCGTGACCTTTAAATTCGACCTTCATAAACCCCTTGTAACATACTGTATTGCAAGACACTATGGCACTAAACGTGCCATTCGTTAACGGCGGTTAAATGACAGCTTTCCTAATGCCGTTAAGACCGAAGATCTGTTTGTTTTTTTTTCTAGTTTTGCAGGTTAGAAAAAGATTAGTTTGCCTCGTTCGCGTTTTCTGTTGTTTTTTCTTTTGTAAAGGTATCATTACACTTGATATCGTTAACGGTCAAACAACGCTATCTTTGATTTCGCCTTGTTCAACCGCGTCACGTATGCACTCTCACATTTTCAGAACTCAAAAATCCTCCCTTCAACTGACCCTGGCGTGTTCTTCTACATCGCTCCTAGCCGCCGTCCCAGCAGCAAAGAATCTTTCAGACATGTGATTATGGTCAACTACACCGAAGTAAGCCGCTGATGAGTGCTTGGCTGTTTTCACGTGATTTCATAGTATTATTGGAAAGTTGACCAACAGTGGGAAATTGTCCATACCTGTAAATACCGAAACACGTCAATCATTGTTAAAATTTTATTGAAAAAAGTAATTAGTCACTAAACATTGCAATTCGCTTATTGCATATTGTAACTTTCACTCACTCACGCGAAGAGACACACGGGGCCTCACGTCTGAGACGAATAAAGATGTCTTCACTCAAAACTGGCTAAAACCATGAACTTCAAACATCGAACTTCTTTGAACACACAGTGCATTTGGACAAAGTAGAAATACTCACAAAAAGAATTGTTCTGGGCATGGGCATCGGAAGGTTTTTTCTAGGGGGAGCACTAGGGGATTTTTCCAAATTTTTTCTAAGGGGGACCAAAAGTGGTGAAATTTGTTTTTTCCCACTGGAAACTAAGAAAACAACTTTTGGTTGCTAAAATTTTCAAAATCCAGGGGAAGGCCTTGCCCCCCCTGCCCCCCTTCCGACGCTCATGTTTCTAGGTTTACACAAGTGGTTCTGTTGTTAGGTAATATAAAAAAAAGACATGGAGGATGCAGTAAATTTATGGTAACATGTGTGTAGAGCAGTGCTTCTCAAAGTTTTTCATATTCCTCCCTTACAAATCCAAACATGGTGAATTCCTCCCCAATAAAAAACACTAAAAACGCAATTGCAAAAATTTCACACAACCTGGATATGGTTCCAGGTTTCTTTTGAAGATTTATGTCAGGAATAAAATCAAATCGTGTTTTGAATAGACGATTGTGAACCAAGCAGACCCTTTATACCAGTGGTGTCAGACTCATTTTCACTGTGGGCCATATCAGCATTATGGTTGCCCTCAAAGGGCCAGTTGTAACAGAATTAACCACAATCATCTACGGTAATCCTTGAAGAGCGTCTCTGTAACTTAATAATGGTTATGTTGCAGTGAAAGGAGCCTTAAAACTGAAAAACGTTTTTAAAGAGAAATTAGGTCAACAAAGTGACTAAAATCGCAAAGTTCCAACATGGCAAAGAACGTCGTTCACCTTTGTAAACAGATATAAACCACTACAGTTCCAAACTAATGAGCAGGCTGAAGCTTAAAATCTCAGCTTCGCGGGCCACATAAAAAGACGGGGCGGGCCACCAGTTTGACACATGTGCTTTATACCGTCAGTCACTGTAGATAAAACAGCTTGTTCTTGTGTACTGCAGAGATTTCCATCTAAAAAACAACTTCGTTGGTTTCCAGTAACCCACGTAACTACAAAGTTTTTACTACTCTGACAGACACATGTAATGGCACTGACACAGCAGCATACCACATTGTTTGCACCCTCCCTCACTCCCAGGGAAGCCGGAGCAGCGGTAGGGTAGGGAGGGGGCAGTAAGAGTTGAGGGCAATAGAAACTTATAAAAAAACAAAAAACTGTTACCAATAATGCTTGTCTCTGCTCAGCAACAATGTTGACCTCAAAAATAATAACAGGAATTATAGAAAGTCAAACGTAATTTTCTGTATGCGCGAACACTTGTAATAAATTTGTTTTAAGTCGATCTTGATAAATCATAAAATTACCTGTGATACTGTTATGAAAACGCACCTCCACCCCCGTTGCCCCCCTTGCCTTTCGTTTTCTGGCGTCCCTGCTCATTCCCAAGAGCCTGCTTTTAATCGTTCACAATACAACTTAACCTGGAAGAGAAAAGAGCTATGACATCATTCTAACAATTAGCCTCAGAGCAATTTTCAAGTTAGAAAAAGCTATTATCCGGCTTCGGTAAAAAATGAAAACTTCGCTCCTGAGTCCCGTTTCAGCTGCACTATTTATTCATTAATTCCGACTCCGGGTCCTTTTCCGGTTCCGGCAGAATACGTAGATTCCTGTCGGAGTCCACTCCGGCTCCGTGATCGCCTCTGCCCTCAGGCAAGTTCCCATCAGATCCATGCATTATATGTTAGTAGCCTTGCAATACGAAAATGTATGTAGTTACAACATTTTAATAAAATGTAATTTTTGTAATTTCACTCTTTGGATGACTCCTGCCGTGGATGCCCGGGGCCGTCGCCCCGTCCGCCTCCCCCTCTACACGCCCCTGATTTCAATAGATTTTGCTCTTACCATGGTTAGCTATTCATCGCTTTTATACCTCCACTGCGTTAGGCTGAAAGCTGGGAAGGATTTTTAAGGTTACTTTTGATTACATCGCAAAAGGGTTTTGGTACAAAATAGAGTTTGACAATTAAATTATGTATGATTGACTGCAAAACAGTTTTTTTACAAAACGGTGTACAGCAATCGAGCTGCACATTTATCAAGGGAAGAACTGTGAAAGGAAAAATCTCACACAAGAAGTGACTAACTGAGACGTTTCGGCAGCACCAGCTCACAAACATAACGTGGAAAGTTTTTTACTTGCATCCATCCCATTTTGACAACCCATCAACTTCGTAGGCCTCGTTTTATTAGCTTCTATTGGCCAGCAGTTTTATGTTTCAACAAACGCAGCGATCAAAGCTTGAAAAAGGTCTCTGAAAATTTTTAAAACTCTTTTCGTGAGAACTTGCTGTTCCTCCAGGTCTTACCCTTTCTTATGGATTTTTAGCTTGTGCCACTTCTTATGCTCACTTATAGTACTTTCGTTAGTTTACATTGCTGAACTTGTCAGCACTAAAATTGCGACTTGACTCAGATAGCATCTAAGCAAACGTGTTTTCTGCACCTAAAAGTAAACTAAAAGTTGAAGACTCAGCTTCAAGTGCTATTTTCATAGACAACGTTTTGTTTGCTGCGGTTAGAGATGGTGTGGAGTTATATACCAGACCTTTTCCTTTAATCTGATTCTAAGTGTTTTGGACTGAGGCACATTTCTATAAACACCGAACGACACCGAAAATACTGTCATGGTTGTTTTGTGCTTGATTAGCTCAAAAAAGGAAAAGGGCCTCCAATGCATTGATTGCCACACCTAGTATGCCCTGTCAAAAATCCGTCAGTTTCCGTTCAAGCTACGGGAAAACTTACTGTATCGCAAACTGTGAATTGTTTGTGTCTTTGCAGCAATATTCAAAATCATAATNTGCGGGCATTCAGGCATTGGCTCCACCGCTGCCTANAAAACCCAAACGACTTAAATTTTAACATGGCATTCATTGGCAACAACGCTAAAATTGTTTTGTACAGAGTGTCCACAAAGTCTCTTTACAATTTTTAAAAGTTATGTCAATAAATAAGGTATCTTAAGAAGATTTGTTTTTTTAATCAGTTTTTATTGACGTTTTGTGAGCACATTGAAATTCTGTGCTTCAGGCATTCTTTTATTTATTGTTTTATTGTTTTCGCATCATTGCTGTCATCGCACAACGTTTCAGGGCGCTTGGCCAAGATATAAAAAACACAACACATTCCATAACGCATCGAAAAATAATGTTGCTTGTTTTACATTAGTGGAATTGTTGGTAAAATGTTGTACCGCCAGCTGTTGATCCACAAACTCAGAAAGTTAACTTGTGGTTTTAGTGGCTTTATTTCGTCTGCACCGTTGCTCGTGGAAATTACCAATACTGTTCGATTCCAATGCATTTACATATTAAGGGTCGCCCGCTTTGATTTTTATGAGCTACAATTGTCCCTGAGACATGCAACATAGGTAAATTCCAAGATATTCTTTCATATAGGTGTAGGAGCAAACAAATTTTTGGGATTGCGAAGGATTTTTGCCCAAATTTTCCCAAACTTGCCCGAAAAGTTGTTGTGCGACTTTTGCCTAAAAATCTTCTCCCACAAAGATTATTAAGACCTTTTTTTGGTGCGACCTCCAAAAAAGATCTCCATTTGTTTTTCTGCAAATATTGGGTGCCATTTTTTGAAGTCAAACAACGGTGGGCGCCATTTTTGCCCAGATTTTCAGGGATTTTGCCTAGATATTGCGGGATCTTGCCCGGATTTTCAGGGATTTTGCCCAAATTTTCTGGGATTTTGCCCGGATTTTCAACAAATCAAAACTTTGGGGGTGAGCTTGCACCCCCTGAACCTCCACCTCCTACAGCACTGTATTGTTTAGAATCGTTTTCGTTATTCAATGATTTCAAATTCTTTATTGAGCAAATGACAAGAAAATGGGATTCTGTCATAGCTGACCTGCCAACGTTTATGCAGAAACCTCCTGTATTGCTGTTCTTGACTGACGGGCATTGGGAAGTTACACAACTGCTCCACCATGACTCGAAAACGCGCACAGTTTATTACATTAGCAACGAATTACATCCGGGCATGCGGCATGTGTACGCTACAAGAATTGGCAGTCGGAAGCGATCTTGTCTTACGTGCGAGCTCATTCAAACTGATGTTTCCAATCAGCGATGTGCATATTATGCTGCTCAGTTCGGAGGATCATCAGAGTGGTTTCTTCTTCGTTGCCTTGGTTTGTCATGTTTTTGTGATTAATTTTTATGAAGCATTTTAAGTTCTGATCAAACAAAGCCCGGCAATGCTGCTTGCAAATCTGTTGTAGAGTTGCACCTTCTCAAACGTAATACATCGGTGACAATAAGTCAAACCTGTGTGAGTTTGAAACATTGCTAGGAGCAGAAATAGCAAGAAAACCTGCCTGTATTAAATAAGCACAAAACTTAATCGACATTTTAAGAAAGGGGTTTCCCACGGCATTTGAAAGGGGGCAAGGCAAGCGCCTCATTTGCCTCACCCTATATCCACTACTGTAGCCAGCACCTGCTTGTGTATCTTAACTTAAAACAAAAAAGGTTAATTAAGCAATCAACGCTGTATGTACCTTATTTACTCTGTTGTTACATGTGAACTGCTTCACCTTAAAGTTACGGTTGGACGCGAGCTGCTTCCAACACGTTGTATCGTTTTAGGTCCAGTTTTTCCACACAGTTTGATTGCAACGACAAACGTAGACGAAGAAGGAAAGCCATTTTTAGCGACTACTTCTCTGCATAGCGAAATATCTTCTAATGGTACCAAGAACTTTTCGGGCATATATGAATATGGAACCATTGAGTCAAAAGGCACAAGTAAGATCTGATTCCTTAACTTATGCAACACTCTACAGCAAAAATCTTTTGTACTGACTATATGGTCATTCTTTTCAGCAATCGCCTTCAAAGCCGTCATGACAAAGCAGGCTTTGATATCAAAAAGACCCATGGTTTTCCATTTGTGAGTATTTCGGCTTGAATTTTCAGTTGTGTGGCTCGAACGTGCAACTGCTTAAGAACTGCGTCTGCACAACTGAAAAAAAACATTTTGCTAAGTTGCTTCGCAAAGCTTGTTGTAAACTAAATCTTTTTTCAGACATTAAAAAAAAAACATTGATTTGCAGAGGTGAGTATTTATCAGCCATCTACATTCGTTAAAAGACTGTTGAATGTTTTTAAATAATTTTAGCGAAGTATTTATTGAACGCTAGACCGGTAAAGCATTATGACGTCTAAGAATGCAAACGAAATGAAGACGTTCGTTTGCTGCGGCTTGAAAACCAGCGAATAATCTTTAATAAAGTATCAAAAGTTTTCTTTGCAAATTACATATTCCTGTGTGACGATCTTCGAAACGATCATGCCTTGATCAATTACACAAACTCATTAACATTACGGTCTTTGTTACTACATTCAGATGTATCATGGAAAACGAATTAACAAAATTATCAAGTTTTTGTGATTTTGAAATTAGTTTATGTCATTCTGCAGGATTCAGTTTTAAAAACCGTCTTGTCACTTCAACTTTAAATCTCTAAATCTGAGTTTTACCTGTAAACAGTGTTCCCTCTAAGGTGAGAACAATTATGCAGTAACACCAGACCATTTGCGCAGTGAAATTTCATTCTTGGGCACTTGCAACATTCCAAATATAATATCGTGTTAGCGCATAGCCTTTGTGACGCTTAACTGGTTGTGCGTCTACAACATGATTGCTCAATTGCATGGGCACCAAAAGAAACATCTTCTCAGTATAAAATTTTCTTAGAGGGAACACTGCCTGTAAATGCATTATGGTTTGTTTATGTATCAACGTCCTAAAAGCCGCACTTCGTAAAACATGTTTGCGCTATAGAAGCAAGAGCGTAAAAACTGCAGACTTAGATGAAATTGTGTTGTACGTTTCCGAAAAAAATATTCTTACCGTCAGCTAATTAAAATGAATGAAGTGCAAGACGTTAAACCACGGAACTCGCGGAAGGTGTAACTTGCACAAAAGGGTCAGTTGAGTACGTGCCAGACATATTACCAGAGGCAGGTGGGTCCCGACGAATACAATTAGTTTTTGCGTTGTTGGTTCTAATGCGGCTTCGAAGATTTCCAGATTGTACTCTAGACATGTGTTACAAAGACGCTGAACACTTCGTATCATGCAGGTCAGAAGCAGGTTCACAACAAGTCGACTTTCGCTTCCAGTTGGGCTTCGCTGAATACATCACATCATGTGACCACATCATCTCGGTTTTCGTCGATGGTCGAGGCAGTGGTTATCGTGGCAACAAACTGTTGCAATCTGTGGCAGGCCGGCCAGGAGAACTTGAAATTGAAGATATCACTGCGGTGTTAAGGTGGACGTAAAACTGCGGCTTAAACACTGTTTTAACTTAAGTTGTTTTTTGATTCAGCAATTAAGCATAGTACCAACGAATAGAAATATTTCACAAAAAGGGGAAATATTTTTGAAGTGTCCAGAAAGTTTTTGGGCAATGGGACGAATTTTTTAGATTTATTATCAATATTGCAATTGACAATATTATCTCATGACGGTAATCTCGGTTGACTGTCCCATAAAACTTAAACAACTGGCCGAGCAGTGTTAACAGTCCTTTAACGAAGACGAAATTCTTTAGATCAAGATCAATGTTTGTTGATGCGAAACCAACCAAAGCAGTGAAAGCACAAACCCATTCTACCTTTTTTGTAAAACCAAAGTAACAGTACAACAATATGAACTCCAAGCAGCTTTGTAGGCTAAGAATAATTACAACACCACCAAAGATCAACTCTGTCGTGCAGGGCTCTGAAGGTTTTTGTTTTCTCTTTTGTAGACACTTGGAGAAAACAAAAAATGTCCTCGTTTCAGCAGTAGCAGTTACTGGCACCGATTATGGAGGTTTCACTTCAATCTTAGCAGTTGGTGGGATCAGCAACAGCCCATTCAAGTGCGGAGTTGCTGTGGCTCCTATTGTCAACTGGAAACTTTACGGTTATTGAATTAACTGTGTGGCTATTTCGTAAAACGACTAAACAATGATTGTTCCAAATTGTTCCATGTCTCTTTAGACATCTTTATCACTGTTACTTTTCTTGCACTTAAAAAAACGTATTCTTTTCCGGTTGACCTGCCGGATTATTTCATTTTAGATTGGATTTTTTTGACGTTTCCTCAAAATCATACATTTTTGAATCAATGTTTTTTCTCAACACTTTCGTAAATGTTTGTGAAAATCATTACGAAGCGAAAACAAGAGCATTGGCTTTTTCAGGTCAATCTGCTGCTTGCTTAATTCTTTTAGGAATTTGTTCTTCAAAACTATTCCTATGCATGATAATTTTCAAACTCTTTGCAGGTTACTAACTTTTCGCGCAATTTTCATTTTCCAAGCACAAAAAGAAGGAATAACGTGGCTGCACGCTTTTTCGAATTTAAACACACCCATAAATTTAAGAACATCAGTTACGTGTCAACCAGTATATGGACTTTTTTAAATTCCGTTGCTTTAAAGCAGCGTTAGGTATGTGGAAAATCCCAAGGTGGAAAGGTTTAACGCATGTTTATCATTTTACGTTTAACCCGTGCTTAACCCGGATTAACACTATTTATCGTTTTGGTTGCTCACACTTTTACCTTCTCCGTCCTCGGTTATGAAATTGCCAGTTGTCAATAGCGTACCAGTTTCTCTTCTGAAGCACTGTAGGCATTTGACGGCTGCACAGCTTCTTACTTGGTGCAACAATGATGTTGCGTAAGGAGTAAGTTGACGTGATAACAATGACTGTATTTCTGCAATTTTCCTTAATCTTTTAACAGAGTTGACCCAATAACAAACGTGTTACGAATCTTTAACGTAGTCTTTAGCGGGTTTGTGAGTTGTTCACGATGCATACCAAAAATAAAAGCATTTAGAAGTTCTATGTTCTCCTCACTCCTTCATCTGACATATTGAAGGGCGTTTCACAAATACAGTTTTACTGCAAACAGTTTCAACTGAATCCGAGAAATACTTTGGAAATCCCAAATCGAATCCTGTTGCTTATGAGAGAAGTAACTTGCTAGCAAGAGTACGTGGGTTATCTCAAGGACGGAAGTTGATGATTTTTCACGGAATGAAAGACGGTATAGAATTTTGGTGTTTATCGCTTTCACGATTATTGCTGGCGATTTGCATACGAAGTACACTTTAACTTTTTGCTAGTCATTGCTTAGTATGTAACGCAATGTTTGTATATGAGCTTTTTCTTCAGTAAAAATCATAAAGAGTTAATGAGCATTTAACTGCAAATCAAGCTGCATTATTTACAGCAGTTTTTAGTGTATCGTTATTAATATGATTAAACAAAACAAAAGACTTTTACACTTTTCATGTTTACTTTGGTACTTTGGGTAGAAACTGCAATTGTTCCTAAACATAAGGGTATGGGATGCTCATTTTTACAGTTGACATACATCAACAACGACACTGCAGAGCTTGATTACAGTACTTGCACGTCCAGTGTGTATTTGACGAAAGCTTGCGAGATAAATAGTGACTTACTTATCTGGCATTAAAGCTCCTCGCTCCTAACTGCAAAGAAACGAACAGGCAATATCTTTAGGATAACTACTCAATGTGTGCTTAAGGACACGTTACAAACTAATCACCTGTTTAATTATGTTCTCATTTCAAAATAGTAAACAGCAATGTTAAAAATTCATAGTCATGTTAAAAGGAACTAGTAACAAAGACTCAAAGAGCAAAATATTTTTTACTAGCGGTGCTAATTTTACTACATCATAACAACATAATTTCAATGTTCTTATCCATGAATACGAAGAAACTGACTGGTGTGGGGAAATTTACAGCAAAAAGATATAAATAGCACGCGCCAGTATCAATCTCAATTTCGCAAACTATCTCGCTTTTATCTGCATTTTTCATGCAGATTCTTTTGTTTATTGAATGCTTGGTCAAAATAGAGCCCGTATGTTTTGATCAGGCATGCGAAGCTGCCACAAAAACAAAGAAGGTTTGCCCTGACAAAGTCGTGGTTCTCATAGTTTGCACTTTTTTAAGCGGTCTGTGCTTCAAGTGGCACTTGTCCTGAATGAGTGGCAAGTGTGCAGAACGCAACGCAGATGACCGAACTGCCACTTTCTTTGATGACACGCTCCTTCGGTTGTTGCTGATTGGAACAATTGTCGGAGACGAGAATTATTTGCGGCTATCGTTGAATTGTACTGCGACGTTTGCAAATGGCAGTTGCAGTATAGAAACGATATTGTTTACAAATAACGAGTATTATTTTGGTTCTTGTTGCACAAAAAACGGTTAATTCACACGAAAGTTTAATTGTTTGTCTCGCGACATAAAGCAGGACGTACGTGAACTATAAGCCCCAATGCATGTTTTCTACCTGAAAAGTAAAAATGCATCATAAGAGTTGAAAGTTTGGTTTCAAGCTGAAATGTTTAAGATGCTGTTTGCTTTTCAGATTTGGTTACCCAGCAACATAGTATTTTACTCGATCGTTTGGCTGTGGATAGAGATCTTCCTGTCAATTCAATCAGAGCAGTGCGATATGTGCAACAAGATCATCATCTTACTGACACTCACGCAGCGAAGCACATGTTGAAAACTGCCAGGATTTTTTTAAGAAACTGCCTTTATAACAATCTGAATATAGTGATCCCCACATCGACTGATAACTAGGAGATTGGTGTTTTAAACAATGTCCGTGGCTAGCTGAGTATAGCGGGGGTTGGATTTAAATCGTTTTGCACATAGATTTATTTTGAATTTCGTTTAGCTGGCATACTCGACGAAAACAGAATGTGACAATTTTGTTTCATGATACGTTTTGCTCATCCTTAAAACTAACTATATCACTCTAATTTCCAACCCGATATAATATACCGAAAGATTGTTGAAACAATGCCAGAATTATGCCACAGGACGAAACAGTGCTAAACAAGGTGCAAATGTTTAAAAATTCGTGCCCCTAGGTCTAGCTGGAAATTTTCAAGTTTAACTTTCTTGCGGTTGTTATGAGATGTACAAAGCAGATGTTTATTCAAACGCAAAAAACTCATAACTTGTATTGCCATATACATCTTAATGTTGGCTTCTCTCAAGACCATATCTGCTGAATCAATATTTGATAAAGGTCAGCTTTTTTGTACTCACACAAATGTGCACATTATTGAACATTACGTAAGTTTGAGGTCTCGTTTTCTATTTAATTCCATCCCTCTCAAAACTGTTTACCGTGCGATTATTCATTTATTCATTTTCATACCCCCGTTTCCTCTTGGGAGTGTCGCGGAGGAGATAGCCCTTTCACGACCCCAAATACCTCACAAGCAAGGTCGGAGATGTAGTCACTCCACCTGGTCCTTGGACGACCTCTTGGCAGCGTTCCCGTGGTTGTAATCAGTAGGACTTGCCTCGCCAATCTTTCCTGGGACATTCAGGACACATGGTCGAACGATGGTATAGCCGAGATCTTTGTATTCGAAGGAGAAGTGGCTCGACATTCAGAAATTTACGAATATTGCAGCAGCGCACTTTGTCGCGAAGTGTTACACTGTGAACTTTCCGCAAAAATCTTTTCTCTTCCGCTTGCTCTTTAGATGGCACTCTTTCAGTCATTACCCACGATTTATTACTATACGTGAGGTTGCTCCCTTTTTGTGACCACAGAGCGATAAAGCTCACGTAATACTGTGTTTGCTACCAACCCGTGTATCAATTGTTGGTCCGCCTTCCGTCATTCGTAAATACCACCCCATGATACGTGGACTTCTCGACCTGCATGCTGCAGTGTATTGCTGCACGCTTGCAGTTATCACTGGCTTGGATTTCTGGAGAGAAAACGTTGCGATTAATTTATTGGTACAGTACAATTACCGCTGCTGCAAACACTACATATAGACCCGTTTGTATGACACTTGAAAGTCAGTAGGAAAGTTAAAAAATTTTGTAGGAGTGATAGATTCTTCTTGGTCTGGATGACCTCAGCCAAACGCAAGTTATGAGTCGCAATTTCTACAATCTAAACAGCAAGCAATTCAGCGCGCGTCGCCAGGTTTTGATTGTTGATATCATTCTAGCATCACGGTTTTTGATAATAAAATGCGTCATTTTCGGAAGGAAGATTGTATTACCTTCCATTGAAAGGATTCCATGGCGTATGGTGGCGGTTGTTACTGAGTGTGCGCTGTTTGTAACGTCACAATATGACTTCATATTCACGTTTCCAAAACTAACGGTCTGGCGAAGTTTCTTCACACATGTGCATATTATTCTACGCGCACTCTCCTTTAATGTATGTGTCACTGTATTTATTACACCTATCAGCGCTCCAAGTCAGGATACTGGGGCAAAATGCATTCAGTTCGTAACTGAAAAATACCGGGCTGCGCGTCAAAACAGGGCATTCAAGCACACTCACTGGTACGTCAGCACAATTTAAAACTGCAAAAACAGCAACAGGCTGTGCGAACATCTCGTCAAATACGAGCAGTCGACTAGTCGAGCAAAGATGTGCGGCTGGAATAGCGCACACACAGGATCATTGGCGTACGAGGCGGAGAGCGGGTTTGCGCCCTCTCGGCTTGAAAAATTTCAGAGCAAGCGCAAGTTGCTCAAAAATCCGGAATGATAAAAAAGATGAATAAGCAGCAGACTCAGAACCGTCGCTAGAAAGTTTCCAATAGGGGGACTATGCGTTTGTGCGGGGGGTGGGCTTGACATTCTAAAAATTGACAAAAGCTCCACTGATTTATAGTGTCATGTTTCAATTTGGTGACTTGGAGCTTTGTTTGGGGGGTTAAGCCCACCAACGCCTCCTCGTGGCGACGGGAGTGAGCAGACTGTGGATAAAAGTTGAATAAGCTGCAGATCATACTATTTTTTAATACAAGCTTTTATGAATGAGTGCAGCCCATGTTATTACCGTAGTTAAGCGAAGGCATTAAAATTACGCTACAACGAACTTACAATGCCGTTAACTAAAGGCTATATAGGCTAGAGCACTCAGTGACCGCGTAAATTCCAAAACAGCAAACCTAACCGTAAAAAGTCGCCTGCATGCAGGGCCGGATTAACCATTGGGCAAACCGGGCAAATGCCCGGGGCCTCGCGCTTTTGGGGACCTCGCGCTTGAATATCAAAACACTCCTTTACTGGTTTTTCATGTTTTTGGCTGTTCACCAGTCACCACGCGTCAAAATTGTAGAGTTTTTTATTACTGCGTTCAGTATATTTGTCAGGGAAACTGATAATTTTATCATTTATCGTTTTTGGATGACTTGAAAGAATGGAACCAAACAGCACCACGCTTTATGACCCAAGGATTAGATCGAAACCAGTGCATCCCATGGACGTACGCAGAAATTTTTCCAGAGTGGGGCAACGTCCAAATTTTGCTTATTCTTTACAGATTGCTGGCGATGCAATGCCAATGGACATTCACAAAACGTTTTACCCTTTCTACCCAATTAGTGTGCGCTGGTTGATTCTCAATCGTTTGTCGGAAATGTTTTCTGCAATTCGGCTATCAGAAATGCTTGTCTTTTCATAAACTACCTAATATCCATTTTTCGAGCAGTTTCCACAAATAAGTCATCATTAGAGCCAGAACAACACGAGCGGTGAAAAGACGCTCTCACAAAACTGTTTCAAGCAATGAGAAGTAGAACCAGATGTTGACAAGACTATCGGACAACTTACTAAAGTTAGAACACCACGCAGGTTTAAAAAAACTGAGCAGATAAATTACGAAAACTCTCGGCAGCAAATATAACTTTGCACTTAGTGCTCACTAAGAAGTCAGAATTAACCTTGGCGATAGAGACGTGTTCTCACAAGTCTACATAAACGTATTCTAACAATAAGCTATGTATTTTTACGCTGCGTGAAAAGAAGCCTGCACAAGAGTCGTTTGATTATGTACTTGGGCACGTTGATCGCAGTCTCACACTAACAGGGGATTTTTAAAACTTGTGGAAGCACTGCTACAGAATTACTCATGCTTCTTTTCACACAGTATATAACTATACGTGTTTTACCGCTATCAGCAGTGTAACTGTCTCACTGCATTACCTGCCAAGATGTCTGTGTTCAGCAGTCACATGCAGGGCTACCATTCAGTGATTGCAAATGAACTCAGATTGCACACCAAAATAAGCCCATATTCGTACAATAAAAACAGGACGGTCTCCAGCTGGGGGCCAGTGGTGCCCTGTCCCCCATTTAAACTCTGTTCCCCCATTTCATGTATGGCCTTCCGGTTGGTGCATACATACAATAGTGTATTTAAATAATGTTACCTCCCCTTGTGGTTTTTCCCCCCTGCTGCGAAATCCTGGCGACGAATCTGAATAAAAACCAAAAAAATTTCTGTTACCAACGAAAACATATGAGTGTGCTTATTTGATTTGAAACGATAATGGAATACTGGTTTAACTATAGTTCCTTTTGCAAATTTTATTCTGCAACACAAACTTTAAACATTTGGAAAACCTTTTTTGTTGCTCAAGACGTTGTTCATAACGCTGATAGAATACTCCGTTGATATCTCTCACTAACTGTAGTAAATTTGTTATTTAAACTACAAAAATTTGTCCAATCTCAGTCTTAACCCCTTTTTCACCAGTTTCTTCAATTGGCATTACAGACAATAATTATATCGGCTACATAACCCTGACAATGATCTTATATGACGATATGAAACCAGTGGTTACTATAAAATGAAACCGACTGTTGAACACGTTCTGCTTCATCCGACATGCATTCTTTCTCACCTGATGTTCGCACTGCGCATGCAAACACTGTAGGCTAACATAAAGTCATCTTTATATTATTGAACACATTAAAGTTGGTGATAAATTTATCACTTCAAAAAAACAGATTTGTCGCGATTTTTGATAATTAAACCTAGATACCCAGGTGAACCAAAAAAAGCAGATATGTGTGGAAAAATCGCGCAGTGGGAACTCTGCATGGTCACATGCGGAAAAACGTCTTGTACAGCAACTTGAAGTTAACGTTTGAGGATATATTGCCGTGTGATTGTTACGCAACAAAGACCCACAGTAGAACAACCGCTAGCTAGTTTCGTAACGTTCCTCTGCAGTCAAAGACCCGGATATGAGCGAACTGCAATCTCATCATTGCATGTTTGAATAAATTAAGTGATCTATCCACATACGAACCACCGCACATGATCACCCCCAATTGCCTCTGAAGTATAGGCTGCTAAATCGTATCAGTTTTGATGTTTTGGACCGGTGTTTTTGCGAAGTTGACACGAGGGTATGTGAAACGCTGCTCAGGTGCGCTAAGCTTTTAGGGGCCTCGCGGTCATTTAGTCCGGCCCTGCCTGCATGTCAGGTAGGCTTAAAACGAAGCGCACTAGATTAGCTGTAGACTATACTAAAAATGACTACTGATTAGCATCACCCCTGCCAGCTGGGGTGTAGTGAGGTGGGAACGCTGTTCCCACACCTTTTTGCACTAGTGACGCCACTTGAAGATTTAGATTTTTCATTACAATTTCTACGTGTAGCGCCTGGAGCAGCATCAGCCCCGTAACCAGCTTGGGACACTAGGGGGAGGGGAGTTTTCTGAGAGGGGCCCAAATTTTTAAACTATGTCCAATACTTTTAAAATATGTCCAACACATTTTTCCAGGGGGGGAGAAAAATTTTCTAGGTGGGGCTTCGCCCCCCTGGTTACGCGCCTGAGCAGCAGAAATGAATAAATGGCATGTTATCTCGTCTCGTGTATAACACCCTAGCACTAAAGTGAAACAGGAAGATGCAGTGTGGAAACTATTGTAGGTGATTCAGTCTTCCTTTATGCTTGGTATGGGAACGCCGTTCCCACCCCTCTTTTTTAGCAATACACCCGTGCCTGCCAGCAGAGTTTTGGACAAAAGTTCAGCTCAGCACGAAATCGGATGCTTTTTTATCGACCAATGTTCTGCTGTCTCTAATAATTTTTTTCAACCTACTGTACAGTATTTCTAATAGCCGCGTTTCGTACAAAAAATTGAATGGATGAGAATTTGGTCATTGGCTCATTGCAAACTTCACGTTTCCTGCTGTGACGTGGAAAAATATTGTCTGATACTTTTCAATGCCCTTGTGATGCAATAAACACCTCCCAGAGCAGAGTGCCAGCATAATTATTGCTTTCGATTTTTTTGGTATGTTGTCTCCACGGTTATCCAGGTCCGTAACCAGTGGGGTGCAGGGGGGGTGAAGTCCCTTAGAAAAATTTTCGCCCCCCTAGAAAAATGTGCTGGACATAATTTGAAACTATTGGACACAGTTCAACAAATTTGGGCCCCTCTCAGAAAACTCTTCTCCCCTCCTGGTACCCCAAGCGTTTTTTTGTGGGGGAGGGAAGTTGTGCTTGTTTTCGATATAATATACGTTTTTTTCGACCTTCAGGTCATTTTCTATGGTCAAATGACTTCGATAATCAACAGCATTTTTTTTCAAATAGTTTATGATTGATAGTCTGCCACGGATGGGCAGGTATTTTTGTAAACAAATTTCGACATTTTGGCTAGACAATCGTGATGTGCAGGGGCGTAACGAGGTTAGATGGCGCCTGGAGCAAGAAACAAGTTTGGCGCCCCCATGTTCGAACCTGAGTCTTTCGGAAGCAAATGTACTGTATTTAAGAAAGTGCTTATGACCTTGTTGGGACTTTCGGCGCCCCCGCACTACCCGCAGTGATTCGGCGCCCGGGGAATTCTATCCCCTTTCCCTCCTCGTTACGTCTCTAGTGTTGTGCAATAAAAATCGGAAAATTTTCCGAAAGTAAACAAATTTTCGAGTCCGAACGTCATGAACTTCTATTCCATGAACATCTGCAATTTTCGAATACAATACGGCATGGATCTTGCACAGACTGCCAACAAAGGTTACTAAGGGCATTTCAGGTTTCTTCGTGTAGTTTTTGTGTCACTTCTATGCCTGCCCTACGCGTTTTTTCGGCGTGGACCTGTGTTTGTTTTGCTAATAATAAAACTTTTCCGACATTAAACAAGTTACTTTTTTAAGGTTAGATAAATTTGAGAATGATATCCGAATTGTTTTGAAGGCTGCTTCTGCTCCTGAAATGTCTCAGTAAGCCTGGGTAATCATGATATTGCAATTAAGCCAAAATGTACATGGTTATTAACCGTGTTTGTAGAAAAAAGGTACCTGAGCAGTTGAGTCTTCACTGCCGGTATGCAGTCAGTAGGCTACACATCCGGATGAATTCGACCTTGAGCCCCCCCCTAAAAACTCCTGGATCCGCCTATGATTCTTTATGTCGATTTAGCAGATTTAAAGATGATTTTGGCAGATTTCTAGACACCATTTCTGGACACAGAATGAAAATCTGTATTGGAAACTCTGCACCAGACTTCATAATTTTTTTTGTTGTTTCATGCTTTTAGGATTGCAGTTTCATGTTACCCTTCAGAAAGACCAAAAGTTTCGCGAAGTTAATTAATGGAGTGAGCATTATTATTTCTATATACAAATATTTACATATTGCCTTTTGAAAGCGGGTTTGGGTATTTTAAAGGGTCATTGTGTATTTATCTTGTATTTGGCTTTTTTGGTGCTATTTTGCTTCTTTTAAGGTTGATCTGGTCTCTTTTGCTTATGACTGCCTGGCAACCGTGATTTTCAGTAGAATGTCATTCTACCACTGCTTAACTTAAAACTTTAGTCCACCGACTAGGAAAAGATTCCCAATGGGATCTACAATACTCACCTCTAGTCCAGAGAAGAAATTCCATGTAGAATCTGATGACACCACGCTTACCCTTATCAGAATGGCATTCTGTTGAAATGATTTACAGTTTAATACCTGTGAAAATATACCTAAAATTATTATGGCTCTAGTAACTTCCTTTGTCTGTTGATATTATTGAACTCGTGTTAATGACCCCTGGCGCACTGAAGTTAATGCTTATGTTGTTCTTACTGTGTAATAAACTCGTGTAAAATATTAAAGCTGATTTATGGTAAATTTCTGAGCTAAGTAAAGGGTCGAACGAAGGGGCGAATTAGGGTCACCAGCAGTGGTTGGGTCACTGCAGTGTCTAGCCAGAGTATTCGAGTTCGTCCTGGGTAACCTCCATACCCAGTGGCGGCTCGTGGTGAAATTGGCTGGGAGGTCTGCGAGATTTCATCTCTGGTTGAACATATGGGATTGTCGCCCTGGCTGTTTTTATAATTAGTGGAGTTTCGAATCATTCCAGCAGTCCTAATGTTATCAAACTCGTAATTTTCAGTTGTCCTTATTAATACATAGAAAACATTCACTTTAGTTTAATGAAACCAAACCCTAAAGCGTAAACACTAACACAAAAT
>JGI24021J15306_10002397_pt1 | contig 20163 bp, 13 predicted proteins | sample Ectturendosymbi1_FD_15306 | JGI IMG/M metagenome (IMG submission 15306)
AACGTCTCAAAATAAAACATGTATATTTTTTGAAAGCTTTTTTTAGTGTTAATGATACTTTGGGATTATTTTTCGGTTTTCGGTCGGGGCGCGATTTGTCTTGGCGTTGAAAACGTGACAAAGATCGCTTCAGAGCATTCGTAGAATTGTTGGACGCAGGTGTTATCCTACTGCCCGAACTATGCCAGCAAGTGGTTCATGAACCCGTGCACAGTTTTTCTTCGCTCAATCTCAGGACGTTCATCGCTTCCGCTACATGCTGATGGAACCAGCTGCGAAAAATAAGAGCAAACAAAACGGCAGCAAGAAGTCGACAAAGAGCAGTACGAGCACGTCTGAAAAGTTAGATGAAGATATGAGGGATTTGCAGATCACCTGGATTGCCAAGTAAACAAAAAGCGGTTGTGTTGTGTTCTAAACAACATAAACGAACATAGTATCGTTTTTTTTTGTTTGTTTTTTTGCATGCCAAACGTTCGTTCACGATGAGACAGGACAGCTTTGAAATTTATTGCTGTTGTCCACCCACTGTTAAGTTCACATTTCTGGTTATTCAGGGCTTATGCAAGCGTTTCGTTTGCTGCTTAAGCCTTGGTGAGTCAGTACTTCTACTTGGGCAGGTTAATTTTCGAAACTGTGGTGTTGATACCGAAAAACTGCAAAAATCACGAGAAATTACGATATTATTTACGAAATGTTTCAATTAAATGCTACTTCTATTGTCTTATTTTTGAACAGTAGTTGCTGTTAAACAAATCATTATTGGTATGTTTCATCCGTAGTCAAGCTTTTTGTTAGGATCTCATTACTACAGCTGATCACTGCGTGCTATTTTTTTATGAGCAACGCAACCGCATGCACCATACGACTCAGCTTGTCAAAACGCTTAAGGATGATTTTCTCTATTGTTTTTTTTAAATGTGATTACAAGTAAAGCATTTCTCACTGATGCATTTTTAAATCGTGATTTAATCTGACGCAACATCTACCCCCAGCATTTTTGATGGTCCAAATCAGTGATTCTCAATGTGGCCCAGTTGTGGTCCACAGAGTTTCATAAATCGTTGATAAAACATTCACTAATTTATGTGCAATACAATTTGTACAAGCTATTTATGAGGTGTCAGTAAGGTGGTTAATGGGATATTGTTCTGAAAAGATGGTCCATGGGACACAAAAGGTTGAGAACCACTTGGTCCAAACCAGTGGTTCTTAACCTTTTTTACATATCTTACCCTTTTATCGAACAAGATTACCAGAGTTACCCCCATTATACTCAATGGTGCTCATTTACTGAAAATACGAAATTAACAAACTCGTGCAGTTTGCAGTGATTTACAAAAATTTGCGTTGGCTACATTTATGATACAGTAAATTTACCCCCTTCGAATATGAAATTTACCCCAGGTTAGGAACCACTAGTCTAAACGAACAAAACTATACTTGTTTTACTGGACTATTTGCTCTCAGGCACGACAGGTTGGACCTGTTCGAAAAACTGCAGGATCAGTGGCCAGATCACGTTCCGTTGTATTTAGCGAAGTTGCATTTTCTCGACGGTTCCAAGGTGTGTTTCTCATTTCATGTTTCGAGTCTGCGTCATCTTTCCTTGTAACCAATCATCTTTGCAAAATTTCAGTCACGTGATAACAATCTGGAAGAGATCGTTCGTACGGCTGACGAAGTAATATCGCGCATCGACACTCACCAACTGTCGGCCAACCTGGGCCTGAAGTTCGACCCTCGTCCGGACGCCGCTGCTATAAAAGCGTAAGTTGTTCCTTTTCTGTGAGATTTGACTGACTGTGGTCGTCTTGTGTTGGGAATCCGTTGTATCATTGGTGAAATGGCGCTACGCCGTTCAATTGACCTTTAATACTGGCTTCCGTGCAATCTGCGGTACTTGTCATACTCCGTACAACTCACCGCATACATCAATGTTGGCTCGTTAACTTACCTTTCAAATCATGATCATAGGCAATTTCTTAACAGGAGTTGTTCCCACATGTCCTTATAAATTTCTACTGGCCAATATTGTAATTTCGTTTGATTGCGATTACCCCCCTCCCAGTCCGAGTTAGTGTGACCGAATGTGCGCAACGAACGGATTTCAGACGTGATCACAGCAGTTGATCGAGGTATATTTGAAAGTTCCCATCGACTGTCTTTATCGAAAGTGAGTCCTTTCACAGCAACGAAGCCGACACTAAGAATGTTGTTCAGATCACCTTGGCCGTTGTTTTTACTCACATCTGGGTAACGGCTTCGCTGATTTACGACAGTATCTTCGCAATTATGAAAAGCATGTATGTGTTTAAGCAAGGGACCTCACACTGTTTCGGAGTCCATGGTGTAAATCGTGAATCTGTTCGTGCGTGACTGTTGATTATGACTTCCGGAAAAAAGTAAAACCCAAAAAAATTTAAGGACTGGACAAACCTTTTTGACTGTTAAACCAAGCTCGCGGTACTTCTACGACACACACACCGCATTATAGACTGACGGCAGCAGCCTGGTTCAGGAGGAAGCGGTTAGAGTTTTTTTGCTTCGTTTGCTTTTGCAGAAAAAGTGTGTAATAAGAGAAGGGAGTGCTTTTCAAATCACGGCAGTTTTTTAGAGCCCTTTGCTGAGCAGGTTTCGCGTAGAAGCGTTGATTTTCTACTAGAACGTTCGTCGTATTGCACAGCCGCGGGCTTAAGTCTTTTACAGATAGCGAAAACAGCCAATTCATTGTTCTCAGTGAAACGGACAAAAAGAAAGGTCACCTGATCGCAGCGTTGGTGAACAAAGGATGTGCGCTGGCCGATCAGGTCTGCTCTCAGCAAGAAAAAGGATCGACATTCGATCCACAGTCTTCGCAAGTGTCAGTGGATGCTGACATCGGTGAGTTTGTTAAATCTTGCACTTGCTTGCTGGTGCAAAAATTTCAACCCGCGCCCGAAATATTTGACGTCTGTGCTTGCCCAATGGATGCCTTGTATTTTGACCTTTATTACAAGCGAGATGCTTGACAACACTCTTATTTGTGAATGTCGATATTTTGCCGACACTTGACGATCGCGTTCATCTGACAAAACACGGATTTACGAGTCGATCATTTTAATGGCATTTCATCGACGCGAGCCTCGACATTCAGCGACTTAATCGCTCCTGGCTGCGTCAGTCTGAAAAATAGCGTCTATGTCACTTGTAATTAAAGTTGTCCATCGCCGCTTACGAGCACTCGTTCAGCCGTTGATAACTGCTGCACTTGACGCTCGTCGGCGACGATTCTGCGAAAATCCGATCCGTCGTTTACGAGCCGCCGCTTCTCGTCCTTGCGTTGCGGCGCCGCTCAAGTGCTCGCGACGTCAGCGTCGTTCGCATTCGACGTAATCGCTGCATGTTTTTCGCTGAACGGCGCGGGATTCGCCGATTGCGCCCTATTGAGACTTGCAAACGATCGGCGTGCGACACGTCAACAACGTACCAGCAACCGCAGCAGCTTCCAAGCGAGCTGCTGCGCTTTCGGCGAGCGCGCCTCGTGACGGGCGTTTCTTCTTGCCGCACGAGTTTTCGTTAAACAACCAGAGGAAGTGCCGCTGTTATAAGATGCTAAGGATTTTGACTCCTGTCCACCTGCATTGCCTAGAAACGTTCGTGGCTTCGATTTCTTGCCGTACGTGTTGTGTGGAATGTTGCGCTTCCTGAGGCATGGCTCTTCGGTAGCGCTCGAAACAAAACTGATTTTTGTGGAACTTGTTTCTGGACAGTTTTTTTTTCTATTTCTTAACACAACGGTTTATCAATGTTTTTTATGCAACGTTCACAATTTCTTCACGTATTTTGCAAGCCGTCCAGCAGCAATGCGATTAGTCGAAGGTTTCTTATGCCTTGGTTCTGCATTTTGTTCAAAGCCGAGTTTTTCATTTCGCAGGTGATGCCAAGTACGGAGCGCATCTGTTGCAAAAACCGACCGCACTACTGGACAGCTTGCGACATAAGAAATTGCGAACGTTATTTAAAAACACGTTCCTTTTTGTTCGCCGTGTTGCTACCAAAGACCATTCATCTGTGTCAAACTTTTGTTTTCGATACACTTCGATTCGTTTTTGACGAATTCCGGGCTATACGTGATACTGGTGCAAGTTATGATGAGCAAAAGATAAACTGATTGATGCGGTTTTTATATAAAATTCTATTTGATAATATTTCTATTTGATTAAGATTTCAGGACTGAGTATGCGTAGTGTTACGTGAAATCGCTTTCCTGCTGGAAAAAATTTGCTGATTAATTCAAACGCGTCGCCTTGTTGGACACAAGTTACTTGAATATAGATGTTTGCAAGTTTGGATCATCGCAAAGTGAAGAAAACAGAGCCCAGTCGGGAGATTCCTCGAAAGCTTGCAACAAACCTAAGCTTTTAATTATTCAATTGATGCGGTGCGTGACATCGCGGTTGACTTCAGTTGCAAGTTACGGATGCGTTTTGAAGTTTGAAGCTTCTATTTAAGTTTCTTTCTTAATTGAATAAATTTCCGGACAGATCAGTCGCGGCCTTAATCAGTGTGACGAAAGTAAAGAGCAGATCTCGTACGTGCTATACCAGCAACATAATTATACGCGGAATTCGTACTTTAAACGTGCTTTTCGTAGAATGCGGAGACGGGCAGTTGACGGAGCATGCCGCAACCGGCGAAAAGGCGTGGTCGGAAGACCTTTCCAAGCTGCAAGAGGTCTATGACACATTGCAAATGTTCATCGACATGAGTGACGCAAAGGTACGAACACTTGCGGACGACAAGCGGTGCGTTGAAAGGCGTCGCTACTTCTAGCGATCGCTGTCCGGTACTTCGCTTCTTGTCTGATCGATACGGACAATTACAAGTCGTGACGAACCTCGAAAGCGTTTGCCAAATTTGTTACCGTGGAAATCGCGCGAGGACGCTGGTAATTATTGTTGTAAGGCTACTCGTCAGCATTGATCTTCCGCACTGCGTTGCATGTAACCCACCCTGGGGCTGTGTTGAACAGTAATGGCAGGCGCAAGGGATTTACGCTGCAACCTCGCATGATAAGCAAAATCCGAAAGTGCACCTGTTGTTTTCGCTTTTCCTGAATGCCTAATTTTCTGCACTTACCTTTTGCTGAAGTTATTTGTCAGTGGAAAGGCGCTGAACCGCATTTTGCGCCCCAAAGTATAAGTTTGTGATTGGTTGGTTACGTGTTCGTGCGAGTTGAAAGTGTAAAACTTTATTAATGCATGCATTTTCTTACAACATGAGAAATATTTATGGCCGTGCTTAAAGTGTGAATATCGCATCGAAGTCGGCACTGGAAATACTATCTTATTTTCATCAATGAGTGTCGCTCGTCAGCATCTTTGCTGGATGAGGTACTTAATATAAATCATGCGACAATCAGGCAAAACTACAATCCAGGAACGCAAGCAATCGAATTTGGAGAAAAATGACATAAATGGCAAGTGTTGTTGTTCGTTGTGTCATTCGCAAAAATAATTTGGTTCAGTTCATTGAAAAATGTCGTGAAGAACCCTACTTTTTACAGGGCTGTGGAAACGTCGTTCTGTAGCAAGGTTATGGAAACGTTGCTCGACTAGGTCCGACAACTTCGATCGGTGTATAGCGCAAGCTTACTTGTCGCTGCTGATGCCAGGGTAACCCGTGCTGGTCTTGTTCAGACCTACAAGATTGCGTACATCCGATAGGATCATTATATTTTGACTCAACTGGAACATTAACTTTTAACCATACCTGCTGCCGATCGTGCTGTTGAGAACGTGGTTGCATGCAAAGTCATTGAAAGATGATAAGTCAGTGAAACACAATTCAACTCAAATCGACTTCAACTTTAAGTGCACTAGTTATGGGGGTACGACTGTGAGTTGGACGAATAAATGTACACGGGCCCTGGTTACCCTCAAAATGAGCGGAACTAGTTCGATAAAACACAGAAACATTTCACGTACGTTTTTGCACAGGCAAAAAGCTGCAGAGGTTTGTCGTTTGTTGCTGCTGCAACGAGCAGAAGCGGCGTTGTACCCAACTGTTGTCAATGACGCAACCAACAGTCTTGCCACAAAAGCGGGTGTTGTTTTGCCACTGTGCTTCGTATCAGATGCGAATCGTTTCCTTCTAAACGGCTGTTTGCAACACTTTTTAGCCGGATAGAAGGAACTAAGTGAAAAGTTTCCCATTTGAAGAAGACCTGAAAAGCTGTCACACGAAGAAAACTATTATATTGCTATTTCTGACTGACCGACCATAATGAAATCGTTTTTTTATCGTTTACTTTAATCGAAGCCATCTACTTTGACCCTTTTTCAGAAGTGCCAGTATTCCTTTCAAAAATTGATGAGAGTGCTTTAAAAAATGTTTATTTGATTAACAGTCTGCGGCAGTGAAACCACCGACTTTTACCATAAGTAGGGTAGAGTCGGTTACCTTAGACCAGTAGCTTACAATCTGGGACCGAAAGTTTAAAGCAGTCGGTCCTCAAAGTAATAACCTCTTACATGGTAACACTGGCCAACAATGTTTTGGTATCGGATGAGGCAACAAATGCACTACGAGGATAAATGTAGATCGCTGATTCCGAAACGGAAATCAGAATCACCAAGTTTTCGAGATGCTGCATTTTCGTATCCTAAACAATTTGGAGTCGTGTGTCCTAAAGAGAAGGTCACTGTACCCAAGCGTCCGCAGATAAAGTTGGGAACCGTTGACCTGGACCAGGGGTCTCCAAACTACGGCCTGCGAAGATATTTTGTCAATAATGAAAAAGTGATACACAGTATTTACGAAAAACTTCTTGATTTTGTAGAACGTAACATATTCCGAAGCAATCACATTACGTAAGATGTCCTGTGGGCTGCTAACTGCCCAGGCATAAAAGACCTCAACATTAACCTTCGATGGTTTACGAAAAAATTGTTGGAAAGCGATCGTGTACGTAACTTAATGACGGGATTGACTCAGTGATTTACGTATTGCGGATCTCCTGTGTTTATTTGCAAGGTATTTTACGGGTATTTTTATTTACTTTCAGGTGCTGTCGTTCGTATACAAGCACGCCCTCGCCCATAACCTACACGGAATCGCTGCTAAAGTTGCACTGAAGCTTGGTGAGGAAAAAAATTCACTGGAACACGACATGAAGTTCATTCAGGTAGTGCTGGATATTAAACAAACGTTTCTTGGCATGGCTCACGCAACGCCTTTTGAGAAAAAAACATGTTCCCACCCGTCTCAGGCTTCTCTGCAAGAATTCTTGCAACTTCATTCGATGATTCGTCCGTTGTGAGTTGTCGTGTTTTTGACATGAAACTGTGCTCAGTCTGCTGCAGTACTGTGTACGCTCAAAGCATACCTCGGTTGAGGTTGCGGTGGCTTGGAGGCGCCCCCGCGAGCAAATATTTACACGTGTCAGCTTTGCGTGCAGATTTCTTTTGGCAGGCGTGCCCTGGGATTTTTTCGCTGAGACATTTCGGTCATTTGTCCTATAATAGTATTAAAACTCGCCGCAACAGTATTCACTAGCCTACCTTTTCGGACGTTATGACCGAATTAACTTAATTTTGTTCGGTCATTAAAAACAATGCGGTCGGTCATTAAAAAAAAATGCGGTGTATGACCGAAAAAGAAACCCAGGGCGTGCTTCAAACCGGGGGAGGCGATTGGGACGACCCCCCCAAAGCCTGAAAAAGTAACTTTATTCATCATGATTTTGTAGAATTCTTAAAACAGCGTTCGCGATGTAAGGCCATTTTGTCCTCCATTTTCACAGCAGTGTTGTGAAGTTAACTTATCTCTCTTAGGGTAGCGAAGCTGTTATGAACTTGACTACCAAATATTACTGAAATACCCCCCTCCGAAACTTACCGACTGGATCCGCCCCTGCTTCAAACAACCCATGTTTTGCACGAAGATGCATGTTGAGAATTACCTCCCTGGTGTGATAGCGTGCAGACACAGTTGTCGAAATTTCGTGTCACGAACTAACCTCGAAAATTTGTTCTAACACCAATGTAACGAAAAAGGGCACTCGCGTTACAAGGACCTTTAAAAACAGAATAAAATAAACCTTTGACGGTTTGAAATGCCTGGTAATGAAGTTTCTTTTTCAAAAAAGTTTTGAAAATTCTAGTGAATACGTGCCCATGACTTACTGAAATCTCCGTATCCCTCCGCGTTAGCTGCGGTTATGCTTCTGCTTCCTAATTCTTATAAATATATATTTTTTCGGGTAAGCAACATCAGTTTGCCAATTTATGAAGTTACAGAACAGCATTTTCGTTGGAATTTTTCAGCTTATGTGGGAAAACCGACTTGAAACAAAACAAAAAAAGCATAAAGCTTTTGTTATTTGGCTAGATCCAAAAGAATTTAACAGATCATGAAATTTGTGAGTTAACTGTCACTGCAGAGTAAAATACAAACAGAAGTCGATATCTGATAGGGTCGAAATGTTGAGTTTCTGGCATTGACTTTTCTGAAATATACTGTGAAAGAACGCGAAGAAATTAACCAAAGTAATCTCAAATCAAACCGGGATTTTATGCGAGTAGAAGTGTTGTGTAAACGACTACGTACTACAAGCAATCTTAAGCGATATACCGATTTTGCAAAAAAACTTGGGCAGTATTTCCGCATCTAAAGTCGAACGATCTGGGTCAGTTTGGAGTTGCTTGCTTCATTGTCAGCGGTGGAGCAAGATTTGGCGTTTAGGGGGGGGTCGAGAAAGAAGAAAAGCTGAGTAACAGAAAAAGGAAGTTGCTCACTTTCTCCGAAGCGAAATGTTACTAAAAGCGTCAGCGCTGTTAACCTGTGTTGCTTGGCTCTTTTGTCCTGAAGTTCCGCGAACGATGCCCTTATTCGCATGTAACATATTGTGAAAAGCCAAGAAAAAGATTACCACATTAGGGGTGCTGTAGTCGTTTGAAGAGTCCATCGCACCAAATTGTGCCCACCCCCGAATTTTCCACTGGAATCTTTACATTTGTCATAGATCATTTCATATTGTGGTTGGTGATCGCTGACCCGCATGGACAAACGTCAATAACGCCGCATCGTCACTTCACGGAACTTAAAACCTGACGGTTTTAACCTGATCCGACTCGGCGCACAAATATTTGTACCGTGACCTTCACCCCCACCCCCGTACAGCGGTTCTCCGCCACCGACTCTGGGCAACCCATCGAGTTGTGATCGGGAAGCATGATTTGATGATGAACAACGTTCNGCATGCGTAGTGNCCGGTCATGCATGCCCAGCTTTTTGCAGACTGTCGGGTTTGGGCTGAGTAAGCGAAATTTTGAGAAGTGCAGTACTGAATGAAAAAAGCACTAAGCAGTAAGCAATGGTCACAAATTGGAGACTCTTTTTAAGGAAAGTTAACGCTCGGAGTTGCAAGCCCACATAAATCTAATGATCAGTGAAGAACGTCTGTTTGTTTTGCATTCGTAAGAGTTAACTGGAAGCTTCTCCGAACGTAACATACCTTCCCGATGTCAGTAGTGGTGACAATTCTCGAGTGGTTTCCAAGTTATGAAGCTCCGTCAGAAATTTTGTAACAGCGTTCGAAAATCTTCTAAATCCGGTTCTACCCAAAAAATGTGCAAATTTAGGGTGAAGCGAAACAAGGACATATACTCTATCGTTTCAAATGCCCTACGTTTGGCGGCATATAGCGAAACAACGAAGTTTTGCGCTTGGACTTCTACAGTTCATAAAGCTAATGCCAGGGCAAAAAGCAGCCACCATCTCTTTAACTTTCCACGCCAACGTCTTGTGTTACAGGCTTGCGAGTCGCTCGGCTGGGACCACATCGTGCACCAATGCAGGAAGTGGCTGCCGATCAAATATCCGCCGGCTTACATTCCGTTTTGAGCGATGTTGCCGTTCCAGGAAAAAACGCGGTCCCCCAGAGTTCCACAAGCAGCTGATTCTGCTGCTCCTGAACTTATTCCATGGATTAAATAATTGGTCACGATGCTCTTTATCTCACCCCGCCTCGTCTTTTCTACTAACCGATCCTACGTTTAGCCAAGAAAACAAATTCATCCTCGTGTCCGGCTTGATGTGAAAGAACGTCGTCGTCAAGATTTTGCAAGGCGGACAACCGCGTGCAACTGGAATTTTATCTGCACTGATTCATTTATGGAAATGCGCTTAATTCTTTGCAATTTTATGAAATACAACTCGCTATTATGAAATGTTTTGCATTTCAGTGTTTGAGTTCTTTGCTGGGGTTGCGATATTAATCCAGGTGCCCAGGTGAAGATTTATTCACGTCAGTGAATGATGAGGTAGCATTGCATTCATTATTTTGATAAGCGCAGGATCTGATATTGTTCCTACAGGATGAGCCAAAGAGTTGGTTGATAAATGCTGAGTCATAAGTTCGGCAGTCCCCGTGACCCAACATCCAAAATAGTTTTTGCTGAAAATGATTTGCATTCATTGCTTCTGCTTGAGTTAATCCGTGCATGTTATAGGTTCTGATGCTGTTACTTGCTATTGGATTTTCAAGCAAAATGTCCCCGTATACCCTTTTGTAAACGCAACCTTACAATATAACAAGTATTCTGGATGGATCTTACGAAAATTTGCAAGAGTTTACTGCCATGTAAGGCAAGAACTTGTTATGACCAGCCACGCCTCGCGCAGTCCACGTCATATTAGAAGTGTAATGAATGCTCACGCCACCGAAGCTACATTTACCACAAAACTTGTAACTGCAACATCCACGAAGTGAATAGAAGACACCGAGTGTGTTGGGCTGCTAATCCTGTTTTCTATGTCCAGCTTTATTTAAATGAGGCAAAAAATCTGTTTCACAGGTTTGCCGCCAGAATACATGATTTAAATTGGCATGTCAGGTTTAAAAACGATAATTTTATGCTGGAGCCCGCGGCGCTTAAGTTATTATGGGAAGTCTTTGTTGCAATAAATGAAAATGATCGAATACATCCAAATTCGATCCCTCACATGAAAACGTAGCTACTGATAGCAGGGGCGGATCCAACCAGTAAGTTTAGGGGGAGCGATTTCAGTAATATGTGGTAGTCAAGTCTCATGACGGGTTCACTGCTGTAAGAGAGATGAAGTATACTTCACAATACTGCTGTGACAAAACAATGGACGGCAAAATGGTCCTATATCGCGACTGCTATTTTCCGAATTGTACAAAATCATGGTAAAAAGTTACTTTCGTAGGTTTTAGGGGGGACCATCGCCCCCCTGGATCCATCTCTGACTGACAGTGCAGGGGTTCCCAACCTGGGGTGCATGTACCCTTCGGGGTACATATAAGTTTAGCAATAGAAGGGAAAACGATGTTTATATATTCAGTTTTTTTTTAAGGAGAATGTTAGGTACCCGGTATGGATCTGCAGAGACCCGATTTATCTGATTCTAGGGACCCGATTTTCTCCTCTTTTAGGGACCTGATGATAATTTTCTCTGATTCTAGGGACCCGATTTGAAATTCTAGGGACCCGAATCGGGTCCCTAAAACGCCTTAAAAACCTTATATATATTATTTATTTCCTCTATTTCCAACAGCGTTTTCATCATAAGAAAATTTTAAGGGTACATGCTCATCTGTCGAAATGCTGAAGGGGTACATGGTCAGAGAATGGCTGGGAACTCCTGTGATAGTAGATTGAAAGCAACTACAGGATTTGGATATAATAATTAAAATTGGGTAAGACCGTGGTTCTCATATTGTGCGTCGTTTCAATTTTCCAAGGGCGTCGCACAAAAGTAAACTCAGTGAAGTTATATTCAATGAGCCAATAATAACAGTAAAATCCTGTCCAGTTTTATAACTTTACCCAAGAACAAGTATATTGTTCAAGTGCGATCATACCAATTGTTATTGCTTATTGATAAACACATTGCACAAATTTTAATTTACTTTGCATCAGACAAAAGGTTACATCAGTCAGTTATGAAGTTGATTTGAACAGGAAAATAATGTTGCAACCTAAGCGTAAATCCACTATTGACAATGAAAGAAATCTCGTACAAAGACAGTTATTTAGATTTGGGGTTCATATTTATCTTGCAGAACGGAGAGGAAAAAGCTTAGTGTGTTGTTTGCAGCAAGGTATTGGCCATCGAAAGCATGTTATCAAATAAGTTTAAACGTTATTTAACATCGTCACCTCCGCGATTCGTGAATAAACCCAGGATTTTTTTGCGGGAAGTAAATGATATAAAGAAGTAAACGTCCGTCATTTCACAATCACGCAATTTTTAACACAAGGCTTTATTAGTATCTTACCAAGTTGCGCACAGAATTGCTCAGTTTAAAAAAACTCACACCATTGCTGAGGACTCAATACTGCCTGCTGCAATCGATCTTGTATGTACGATGAAAGAAGGAGCTGCCCAACAGTAAATGTTGGTTCCGCTATCTAATCACCCGCTTGGAAATAAATGTAGGTCTTATGATTCTGCCTTCATATTTCCAAAATAAGTTTCTGCAACGCCTGTCTAAGCTCCTGTCGAAATTTACTCAATACTTTCGGGATAATTTATGAATTCCTTTCATGAATGGATTCGTGATTCTGCAACCTACCCCAGCATCATCCTTTAAACTCAGGGTCTCCAAACTACGGCCCACGGGCCAAATCCGGTCCTCGAAGACAATTTGTCAATAATGAAAACTTAATATCTTTACAAAAACTTGGTTTGGTAGAGTGTAACAAATCCCGAAACTATTACGTAAAATGTCCGGCTCTCGGAATGTTGTGTAATAGTTTGTGGCCTTCGAACGAAAAGTTTGGAGACCCTGCTTTAGCCTAACAAGAAAAAGTGGCTCTATTCATAGGCGTAGCCAGGGGGATCATGGCACCCCAAATTTTTAAAGATATTTGATATAGTCGTTTTGTGCTTTGAGAGGCAATACCCCAAACAAAATAGGGCTATTCGCCTAAAATCAAATATTTTGCCTCCCCTCAAAGTTTTAGGCTGGCTACGCTACCGGCTATATTGAACTCCCCTGTGATGATTCCCTCAAAAGAAAGTTTACTTCACGAAATCCGACAAATGTTTGTACTTCAAACACTTCAGGAAATTCGACAGATGTTTTAACTTGAAAAAAATACCCACCTTTGGCTACAAAAGCGCTACGGATTGTTATTCCTTTCACTGCGTCGTATTTAGGCGAAGCAGAATTTTCTGCCATGGCCGTGATTACAACCAAGCCTTGGAAGTTGCATAATGAGGCTAGATGGCACCCGGGACGAGAAGGAAGTTTGGCGCCCCCATGTTCGAACCTGAGGTTTTCGGAAGCAAATCTACTGTATTGAAGAAAGTACTTGCGACGTTATTGGGACTTTTCGGCGCCCCCGCAGTGATTTGGCACCCGGGTAATTGTGCACCCTTGCCCCCCCTCGTTACGCCCCTGGCTGCGGGTGGTAGTTTTACAAATTCTTCCAAGATTTGATTAACTAGTTAAAGTAAGCAAGCCCACACATCACATTAAATGATGTATATTTCTTTTTGTTGTTTCATCAATAAATAAAACTTTGATAATATATGTGTCTTTATTAAATTCATATTGCTAGTGCGTCGCAAGCCCAGCAAACGTTTCCACAGGCGTCGCAACGAAAAAAGTTTGAGAACTACTGGGGAGAAATATCAAATTTTCCGTTCAACACTAAGAATATATGATCCATGCATGACATACGTTTGGCATGGTGACGAAAGCTTAGGCATTTGAGGGTATCACATAAGCGTCGTACGGTTTGATAGTGATTTCATTAACAATTCTTAACAAGTTCAACTGAAGACTACATCTATGAACAATCGCATTTTGAAAAAAAAAAGCTAAACCATTATCAAATATATGGTTAACAAAAAGTGGTAGTACATTCCATTAAACGAGTGGTTTTCAAACTTTTTGTACCGTGACCCCATTATAACAAATCACTATAACTCCCGTCTAAAATTCGAATGAAGCAAATATAACACAGCGGTGTACATAAAATATTCCTCTAAAACTGGTCCACGACCTCTCTCGGTCGCGGCTCCAGGTTGAAAACCACGTCACTAAACCTTTTTGGCGATCATCACTATTTCTCCAATTAATAGTAGCTAATGGAACTCTTTAAAAATGCGTGAAGTCTAAATGTGAAGTTTTGTTTTTGAACTTTTTTTGTGTAACATCACGACTGGGGGATGTCATGGAATTTTGATGACGTCATCAGGACCTGAGAAAAAGCATGTGGTAATTTACTTGTTTTTTCTTTCAAAATATGGAAATCCGCATCTTTACAACCCTTGATTGGCCACCTAGCGTTACTAGCGGTTGAGAAGTTATGGCCAAAACAGGATAGTTAATGTAATTAGCACCGCTTTCTCAATGAAAGTCTCCAGGTACACCTTTCGTATATTGACAGTAATTTTATGCGGTTTGTACTTCATAATGGGTGCGGTTTGTAAATGTGAAAAAAATAGTAACTATCAGTTCTGACGGTTTTTTATTGGGTTTAAGGGTTCATGAAAGAAATTGTTTAAAAGCCTTCCAACCGCATCTTGTCAAGACTAATTAGAGCAGGGTTTCTCAACCTGGGGTGCTATCAATTTCAGGGGGTGCTGGGAAGGTCACATATGAGGCGGTGAAAGGAATACGTTTGTCTTTACTTTATCATTATAGTAACCAGGTGTTAGCCAATGGAAGGGGGTGCTGAGGTAGAAAAAGGTTAAGAAACGCTGAATTAGAGAATTTGAACATGTAACTCACCGTATTTGTATTCGATACCAACCACTTCATATGCAAATGACGAAAGCTATAGTGGCAACTGCATTTGTCCATGCCCATGGGCGTCGGAAGTTTTTTTTCAGGGAGGGGCCAATAGTGGATTTTCTACGGGTAACCAAAAAGATTTTTTGCAGGGGTGGCACAATTTCATTTTAACCACTCGAAACTAAGAAAACAATCTTTTTTTGCTGAAAATGTTTAAAATCTTCCCCCCCTTCCGACGCCCATCATATTTGTCATGGCAATGAATTGCTTGAGCATCTTGTATTTATCGTAAGTTAAATGTAACGCAATATAAAAATTGAAAGCATACAAGGGAAGACAGCAGGCAATACAAGTGGTTCAGGAGAGACGCAAACATCGTACGCGACCAAAACAATACAGTTGTGGAACTAGCTTTTCATTGCAACAACAGTATTTGGGCGGCTCTGCAGCAAGTAATTGCGACTGAGAACTCCACAGCAAACGAAAGATATCAAAAAGCAAGACGTTTTGGCTTGGTGACAATCATTAAAAACACAAGATCAAACTAAAAACAAATTATCCACTCACGGACACGTCAACGTGTTCAAGCGTTCCAAAAACGCTACTGGGTACACGCACCACAGATACGGTGGAGCTGCCTGGCTCACCTGCGTTGCTTGCAACGTCTTGGAAACTAACAGCAGTTTGCTCCGCTGCGATCATTTAAATGTTTGAACTCGGCAAACAACGCGAACACTTATCATGAAGATCGAGGTTCTACCACTATGAGAACAGGTACGAACTAACGTATGTACCCACAGTGAGAAATGTACAAATTGAATGGAGCATACAAAAAGCTTTTCATTACGGCTATACGCTCATCAAAGAACGTTATTGCTGTGAAAAATTCTCAAGTTTTCTTTAACATTATAATATTTCAAATTGGTTCTTCATATTTTCGCCTAGTCGATTTTTTTACAAAACAAGATTTTACGTCTCTGGATAAATCTAAAAAATATATTATGAACTGGTCACAGTGTAACTTGGTACATCACGAGATGAACAGATAAAATTATTTTTCGGCAGTTGCTTGGAATTATGACGCTGATACTCTGGACCCTTCATGGATAAGAGCTCGTTGCTCGTTGTAGCGTCTCATCTTGGCTTGTAACTGCAGCTTGTTTGTAAAAAATAACTGAAAAAAAAACGGTTCAAACGATGGAGCAGCAGTGCATACTGGTAGGTGTTTTGAGACGTGGCAACAAAAAACATGAATTTTGTTAATATTATGAAGCACTTTTAGTTTTCTAATCACAAAAAGCGTGAACAAGAGTAGGCTGCAGAGTAACGCTTGCGATGAAAACGGTGAAAGTAATTTACGAGTGCATTCATTACAACAGACAGTTTCTAGTGCAAGGTGATTGTAAACCAACCATAGGCGTAGCCAGGGGGGGTCAAAGAGGCCATGTCCCCCCAAATTTTTAGAAAATATAGTCATTTTGTGCTTTGAGAGGTGTTTTTCTAAGCAAAATAGTGTTATTCGCCTAAAATCAAACATTTTGGCCCCCCCCAATTTTTGGGCTGGCTATGCCACTGAAACCAACTACATCCGAAACGCAGTGTCGAAGGATGTAACTCAAGTAAGGGCTGAGGTCGTTTCTGCCTCTCTGGGCGTGTGTCCCTTGTATGACACCAGAGACTATCATGCACAAAGCGTAGTCAGATGTAGGGCGGAACCTTGTTTCTTCGCTTGACTTCATGAAGAAAAGACCGATTGGGCAGCCGGTTCCCACACGTTTGCTGATTGTCAGAGGAGTATGGAACTTCCACCAAAATTATCAGTTAGAATACTGAAAATAACTGTCAGTAGCATAGCACTAACACGATGGAAATGACGAAAAAAATTTAACATATTCTGGCACCAACCGCGGTCAAAAAAGAGAGGATCAATTTTTGGCGCAGGAGTTGAGAAAACCTAGTTTTTCGGCCAATTACATGCTCTGTAAATATCAAAGTAATTGATTCTCTGCCGACAAAGCGTACCTTTCGAAAGATACTGGAATCCGATTTTGTTTTCACCGTATAACCACCTCTGATGACATATAAAATAAAAAATGAAGCACGACTTTCGCCCTGCAAAGGTATTAAAAGTTCTACAATGCTTGAAATCATGATCCATTTGTCACTGGCTTCTGCGTAACATCTTACCTATTTACACCTTTATTCAAAAGATTTGATCCCACTTACAGAAATGAAATTGATTCGAATACGCCCAGAAACGGCAAGTCCGGATGTACTGGCATGGATCTCATTTTTACCATGGTTTTGACAAATTCGAATGACTGCCAACGAACTTTTGCGATGAAAGCTGAATCGAAACCGACCTAGCTTTTAACCTTCGCTCTCGATTGACAACGTCGAAAATCAAACCAACCTGTTTCCAGCCAACTTCTCCGGCATACAATCTCATGTCCGATGTGATTGTGTCACAGTGCCTTTCCACAATGTGCTCCCACAGCTGTTCTGAAGCGCAAAGCTGAGAAAATAGGTGACAAACAGCATTGCGTAAGCAAGGTAACGGTTGATTGGATCAAAACATAGGTACCAGAACTGGTAATAATGGTTATTTTTATGGGCAGATTACGCATATACGAAGATCTGTGAAGTCGATACTTTAAAGAAATAAACAAAATTTTGTAAAAAAAACAACTTTTTCATAAAAATTAAATGCGTTAACGTGACTTAGCAGGTAGAAACTGTAAACGTTTACGTGATTTTTTCAAACGTTTTACGGCATCACGCAGCAGTTAAGTGCGCGACATGAACTACGCCACTACAAAAAGTGATTCGACATTCAAAAAATGTTAACACTAGTTTCAGAGCTGATGAACTGGTTCTTTACTATTGCGATGAGATACTTTGGCCGTACCGCCTCACTCAAGCACCCAGTATAACCATCTTATCCGGTGTCAAGCGAAATTTCTGACCTGTTATTGTTTTTCAGTTATTTTGCTTCTCAAAATAAAGAAATAAAGTCTGGCAATAACTTTTTGATATGTGTTGTGTAAATTAAAACAATTTGGAAAGATGTCAGGTACTCACAACAAGCTATAGTACGGGAATAACTTTCACCATTGAAAATTTTCGGACTTCGTAATTGACCACAATTATTTTTCTTTTTCTCACCCTAACCCGACACACTTACCTAAACACGGTTTCCCCCAAGCCCTAATAATCAGTTTTATCAGCGTATTTGGTATGTATAATATTATTCTGTGCATGGGTACATGGTGTGAAGTCAGAAATTTCGCTTGACACCGAGCAGGGTTAGTAAAGGCCAATCTACACTGAGGACGTGCCAGGAGCAGCCGCGCATGATTCTTTGTTTGTTTCATTGCGCCCAGGAGTTGCCGTGCTGAGCCGTGCACTAGCGCAGAATCACCCGACGCAACTAAACATACAAAGGATTACGCCTGGCAACTCCTGGCACGTCCTCAGTGTAGACTGACCTTTACACTTGACCGCAGCGTTTCAAAAACGTCGAAAGCTTCAAGGCAGGCCACACCCTTTCTGGAAAACCTACATGCGCGCTTTGTGTTTGTTAGAATTCTTGCAATGGCACTGAGCTCAAACATTCGTGGTAACAGTAAACTGTGGGATCCCGAATCTATTCACATCAATTTCAAAGAATTTTGCAGGTTTTTTGTAGACAAATAACAAAATTGTACTCAAATAAATGCTGCAGAAATTATTTAGGCCGTACATTCATTGACACCAATTTCTCCCGAATTCACTGACACCAGTTTCAAACAATTTTGCCCTGTTTTTGTAGACAAAATATAAGCTTGCAAAAATATATTGGTAGTAGCATTGCTCGAAGCGCATGACGCATGTCGTGCGTAAACCAGCAGAAATAATCTTTACGACTGTTCATTATCAAATTGACCAAAAGCAATTGGTGATTTACGACTTTCGCTTGTCAAGCACAAATTACGATTTCCTGATTTTCTGTACGCACTCGTAGAGTGCGTACAGAAAATCAGGAAATCGTAATTTGTGCTTGACAAGCGTTGGCGATGCGACAACCAACTTGTCGTCAAAGTTACGTACGAAACAATACACACCGAATTTCAAGTTGACCTCCGTCACACCCAAGACGTTTACCTCACGGAAATGTTTGCACGACTGAGCAAGTTTGCCAATGTCTTCCAGATCCACAAACGAAATTATATATATTTGCAGAGTCTTTGAAAGACGCGGAAAATAGTCAAAGTTTCCGTCGCAGAGCTCCTTCACATATTCGAGTGTTTTTTCCCCAAACACGCGCTTGACATCAGCTACAGATTAACATAAGCCACTTGAGAAAATAGGTAACCCAGGGTAACCTTTTGCTTTTTTCAGTGATGCTATACACTCAGTACCATGAAGGCGAAAACGAGTACAGAACCTGTTGCCAGCAAGATACCTTTCCAGAATCCAATACTACAGCGCTATAAAAAGGTTACGGTGAGGACGCTTTCGGCAGTGCAAGAGCTTCCACCATATCGGGACAGAGATGCAGGATCTATGTTTTTATCTTTGTCTAAATGCAAACGCTTCGAGATTCTTTGTTCAAAACTTTGCGGTGGATTATTCAATAAAAGTTTCGGTGATTTTTACAAACAAAAGAACTCAGGTAATCTCATGTAGGTTTTCAAAAATGATTGGTCTATTTTGTTGATCAGAAAACAGTTTTATGTTCTTGCAAAACCGGTTTGACGTTCCACTGTCATTTCTGACATTACTGCACCAGAGATCTGGTCACCTCTGTATACCAGTGGTTCCCAAACTTGTTCGAGCCGTTACCCAAATCAAGGTAGCGATTATATCTTGATACCCAGAAACCATTTAAGATGTTATATGACTATCCGTAATATGCTTTGTCAATTCCCACTAATTTCAGTGATATTCAAAACACACGTTTCATCCTGTATCAGTCCGTTTAATAACAACTGTCTGTAGGGGTGAAACTCGAAATATTGCGTTAGAATTTCCAAAGTGCTTTTATTTCGGCGTTCGTTGCGTATCACGCCAAATGCTCATTTGCTTCAGACAAGTCTGTATATGTGAATGATGTTTAGCGTAAAGCACTTAGTGTTCAACACCAACCTGTAGGTTTGTTTTCTAATGAAAACGGTCGCCAAGGTGGCATAAGTATGTTCAATGAACAGTTGAAATTTAATAAAAAATTCCTGGGAACTAAATGGCACGTTCCTTGCAGAGTAGCAGGGAGTTGCAAACGCAAGCATCACGAGTTTTAGCTGTGCGCTACAAAATAAACTGGTGCATTTCCACAGTATCTGTGATTTGTGGTGTTATCTCGTGGAGCAACATATAATAAAAAATATAATAAAAACAAAAATCTTTCCATCCTAAAAATATATTTT
>JGI24021J15306_10002398_pt1 | contig 20161 bp, 13 predicted proteins | sample Ectturendosymbi1_FD_15306 | JGI IMG/M metagenome (IMG submission 15306)
GACACCTTGCCGTACAGTACCCGCGAAGCTCACTTTGCTAACTACACCAATAAGCTCAAGCTACAAATTGGCGCTACCCATACATCAAGATACTAGGCTGTCTATTTCTGGTCAACGGTAGTTGAAATCTTTTCTATGGATTGAACTGACAAGTAAATCAGGATGGTTCAAGACTACTATACTACAAAACAAATGAAGTCAAAGAACATACCCAGCTTGAACACACGCGATATCACAAACTGTCAACATTTTGCTCCACTGACTGTCTGTAGCCTTGGGTACAGTGCAGGCTAGTTAATCTTGTCTTTTCCCGTATTTTACCCATAAAAGCAACAAGAAGGACACCCAGTCTGGACGAAAGTACTTCTCACCTCCTGTAGTAATCTGAAACGGCTTCAGATGTTCTGTGACAAACAAATTACACGTGACAATAATTCATTCTCAACGCCATAAAAAGAGAATCCTCATTTTGATTTATCTCAACACTGCGCTGCACCGTATTCAGGCCCGTAGCCAGGTTTTGAAGTTTGGAGGGGCAAAATACATTTTAAGGGGGCATGATTTTTGTTTTTATCATATTTTTAATACAAATTTTCTGGGAACGAGAAAATTTTGGGCGCACTGCCCCCGAATGCCCGGCCCCCATTTCTACGGACCTGACTGTCTTTGACTTATTTGCTGAGGACGCACATTCGTTCTTCTGCAGAATGTTTTCTTAACGGCACAGTAAAGAATGTGAATTGAACAACAACAGAAAAACAAATACATATCAGCGTACTTGAAACTCTAAACGGAACGCCGTACAGGTACAGGCAACAATTATTTCACCGGAACGGCGTTCCGGGCCGTTCCGGCTTACTTTCACCTCTGGGTAAATCACAAAATCGCCCCAAGGGGGGCGATTTCGCCCACGTTGAATACCACTGATGTAGATAAAGGATTTGATGAATTTGCTAAAACAAGACGAAAAGTTAGGTAGGTTTATTAGTAGCCTGTACAACTGCCACACTAAAGCCATGACTGCACCAGTTCAGTACACTACCAGGTGTTTGTATTAGGCTACTACTTTTTACTCTGTCCTAATCGTTCGGTCTGCATCTTGATCAAAAGTGAAAAGTTCTCATTTTCGAAAATGTTGCGAAAAGAACTTTATCTGCGAACGTTCGCGCAAAAGTTGTATTACGGTTGAATGAGCACGATGACGTCATCGAATGAAAGTTCATGAAAATTCCCCCCCCTCCGAAATGAAGAGCGGGTTGCGCCCCTGTTTCATGCTGTTAGATTTGCAGTTTCAGGTTACTCTTCAGCAAAACCGAAAGTGTGGAGGGAGAAGTTTTCTAATGGAGTGGGCTTTATTCTTTTTATATATAAAATATATATGTATATTACCTTTTGAAAGCGCGTTTGGGTGTTTTCAAGATGTCGTGTATTTATCTTGTATTTGGCTTTTTTCGGTGCTGTTTGGCGTTTTTAAGGGTTGGTTTGGCCTTTTTTGCTTGTGACTACCTGACAAACCTGCTTCTGCGTCGTTTGAGCGAGTTGTTGCCAGTGTTGCCGCTATGTTGTTACGGAAAAGTACTAGATTGCATGATACAAAAAACACTAGATTATAAAATCAAACTTACACACAATGAAAATGCCCAGAAAATGCGTTGCAATGTCAACCACAGACATTGTGCAACTCATTATAAAACAGAGACAAAGGAAACGGGAGATAGCAGCATCGCTTGTGTTTGTTTGTACAGGTCACTGAAAATTTTACCAGATGACCAAGTTACTTCACACCAGTTTAACTAAAAGCATATTGTATTCTCTTGTGCCTGTTAAGATTTAATTAGGTGGACTTGTTATCAAATTACATTTGCTCTAAATCAAAACATTTCAGTTAAAGTTACAAATACACAAAATTTTGCAATTAATTACATTCAGCTCAATCATAAAATGCACTAGATAGTCTTAGAAAAACATTTCATGAAATGAAAAAACACTAGATCCAGTGGAAAAGCACTAGGACTGGCACCACTGGTTGTTACACAATCCACTGCTTAGCTGCACTACAGGTGGTCTCGTGGCAGGAGTTGAGCAATGATTCGATTGCCTTATCATCCAGAACCGTCAGTCCGTGCAGTCCATGGGTAAATAGCTCAACCCAAGCATCGCTGTTGTTTTCCCAGAGTGAATTCAGAACTGAAATCTATACAAGTTTTTGTGAAGTGGATGACATTCCACACATTCTTGCTCAACAAACGGCACAAGAAATCGGTAATTTTAAAAGGTGAAAAGTTAATAATATATAATGTACAGTGGTGCATCAGCATCGGAAGGGAAGAAGAGGGTATTTCATCTACATTTTGAATATTGGTATTTTGCTAACTATTAAGTAGAAAAATGTTTTTCTCTTAGTTTCGGAGTTGGCAAAATGAAATTTCACCAGTGTTGGAACCCTGGAAATTTCTTTTTCCGACGTCCTAATAAGGGCGTGCCGTAGACAAAGGAGGAGAAAGGCATGGCTGCTCCCATCAGATATTGCATCGCGGTTATCGAGCTGACGAGAAAAAAATTCCTGAAGACTTGAAGCCGATCATTTATGTTAGTAGGCAGTTGTCTCCGCAAAGCAGTTTTTGTTTGACTACGCGTCTGAATATATAGTAATTAGGTTTTGAACAACAGACTGCATAAGTCCGCGTTTGCTGACTACCGAACAACCAGCGGCGTAACGAGGTTAGGCGGCGCCCTGGGCAAAAAGCAAGTTTGGCGCAGCCATGTTCGAACCTGATCTTTAGCAATCACATGTACTGTACTGAAGAAAGCCTACTTATGACACTGTTACGACTTCTCGGCGCTCCGCGCAGTTATTCGTCTCCCCTGCCAGTGATTTGGCGCCCCATAGTGACTCGGCGCCCGGGGAATTGTGCCCCCCCCTTGCTTCCCCGTCGTTACGACCCTGCGAACAACACACAGTAGTTTCAAACCAAGGGTGCAAAAATGCGGTCGCGCACTCGCACTGCCGTAGCAGCCCAACTCTGGGTCCCCCGAAACTGCTTAAAGTCCCCCCTAATGGTGATTTCTGAAAAAAGTGATTTCGACGTAATGGCACATCCCGAGGCCGAGTGGGCTTCACAACAAAATCTCCTAATTTTTAATTTTTTTTATTTCGCTATCTTTTAGTTCCACGTGCAGACAGACAAAATTTCAGCAGAACCGTCATCAGTGATTCTTTAATTGAGGGGCTTCATGTTTGGTCGCTGGACATTCTCAAAATGTACACTGAATTCACAACACAGCATTTGCAAATTGTGCGAATTAATTATAAAATTATCAAGTATTTTCATGCAAATTTCATGCAAAGCGCCTTGGGCTTTTAAGTGGCCGAAATACGCATGCATAAATCTTTCTGATGTCTAGACTTGGTGCATGGCACCAAATAAATCTCTTAGTGCATGGCACATGTTTAGATTATTACCATTTTGTATCTCAAACAGGCTATAAATACAGTACTCCCACTCCTAGTGCTTTTTCACGTTTTTTGATACCCCGCAGTTGCCCGTATCTTGACTCACTCGGTAAATTTACTTTTGGGGCCTAAACCGGGCTTCAAAAACAAATTTCGGGTTCGGTCCGGGTTCAAGCTTCAAAATGAGGCCCGTTCACAACTCTGGGCCAGTGGGTTCCTATTAGCTAAGTTTTCTCCCTGCAGGCTCAAACTTCTGGTTACGTCACTGGTCCAAACCATGGTGCGACCAAGTCGGGTCGTTAATATTATCACACAACCTGACCTTTGATCAGCCACTTTTCCTGTGGGTTTGGTCAACAGGACTCCCCTCGAGCAGAAAACAAAAGAACGCAACTGCGTTTAGAAATAAAATTAGCTGAAGAAAAGTCACAATCGTCCATAGTTTGGAGACCCTACGGTAGGTAGATCTTAGCTCAAGACCTTTATAGCTGGACCTACCATACGTCCCAGTTTGACCAGGACTGTCCCGGTTTAAACGTCTGTCCCAGTGTCCCGTCCCGGTCAGCAAAATGTCCCGGAATTTCACTTCAGTGAAATTTTCAAAATGAACTCCAGCCTGATGAGGCATTGTTATGAAATAATTCCGCTCAATGGCCATTTGTAAAATTGGGGTCTTGTTCTTGCGTCATTTTTCCATTGCCTTCAATGGAACTACAGCTACTCCTGCAGTTAGAAGCCATTTTGTCTGCTTTCAGAAGGCAGGATAACTTTCAGTTAGTTGTGAGTGATTTTATCCTGAAAGTAAGCTGGAACTTGACATAACGCAGAGTAATGTTTAACCAAAGTACAATACTTTATATCTGTTCTCAGACAATCTTCAAACAAATATATAAAATATACAATTTGCCAAGTTCAGGCCTTCGGCCGCTCGTCAGGTTATTTCTTTCATGGTTTTGAATTTGTCCCGGTTTAAGCCTAAGAAATTATGGCAAGACTATTTATAGCTCAAAAGCCGTGGCAAACCTGCTAAAGTAATCAACTGAATTTGGCATTTGTTACTATAATAAAATGCGGGTAGAGTGGTCATATCACCAGAACTCTATTCTGATTTTCAGAATTTAATCAACTAAAATAGTTTAGTTGCTTACTTGTAATTAATGATTGCCGCTTTGGTCCACTTATTGATTTCAGTTTTAACTTGGCTGTGACTAAGGTAGTGACCTTGCCATGTTGACTGTCAACACAAAAGGCTTTATTCATGTAATTTTGATGAATCTGCCGTTGCCCTATTTTTGGAAATGTTTCCTAACTATGAAAACGTTTGCAATTTTGAAACTGTGACATTAAGTTCATTTGAAAATGTTTATCTGTTAAAAATTTGAAACTGTGCTAATGGCAATGCTATGATTCAAATATGGAAACAATATCCCAGCACTAAATACAACTGCTTGTAAAGAGATCTAATGACGTTAAACCAGGGGCATAACGAGGGGGGTCAAGGGGGGAAACATTCCCCGGGCGCCGGATCACTATGGGGGCGACAAATCACTGCAGAAGGCGCAGAATCACTGTAGGGGCGCCGAAAAGTCCCAACAATGTCGCAAATACTTTCTTCATTACAGTAAATTTGCTTCCGAAAGGCCTCAAGTTCAAACATAGGGGCGCCAAACTTGCTTCTTGCCCCGGGCGCCATCTAACCTCGTTAAGCCCTGCGTTAACCGCGACCACACGCGTAGATGGCACTAAAGTTCTAGGCGTAATACTGGGTCCGTGGCATGCTGTTGTTCCAAGTAGATCAGTATGAGGAGGAAATGTGCCATTGGCGTTTGGTTGTTTCTCTCAAACTTTACTTCGCGAATCAGACCTTCTGCTGTCAATCGCCATCGCCTGGCAACGATTTATGCGTCACTCGGTCTAACCTCCGTTGTCATGGAAGTATTCTACAAGCACAACGAGCAAGTGTAGCAGTGTCCATTGGGCGAATGCGAAATGTTGTCTTTAGGAAAACAACTGTTTCAGATTGATCGCGGAGATTTGCAAAGCACGCTCGAAATAAACGAAGCCGTGTTTTGCTCTGCAATATATTGTGCTTTAAATTGGAAACAAAAAACAAGAAATGCAGCCTTTTTATCATCTACTACAGGCCTGCCCAACCTTTTCAGTGTAGCGGGCCACTTTCACATGAGGAAATTCATTGCGGGTCACAAACGTTTTTGTGACGTAACAAATCCCTTGATTTTGATACGTTTTATGCCATAACACGAGATGACATTGAGTCCTATAGTCACACGCAGTGTTGCCAGCTTGTATGGATGTAAACGAAATCTTATTAATTGACATATTTTCGAAGCGTTTGTTATTCAGATTTTTGGGTGGTAGACCCATAACAGAAACAGCAGGTATAATTTTGGTGTGTTTTGATGGCAAATATACTTGAGCCTATAAAAAAAATACTAAAAATTTAAAAAGTCTGCTTACGAACTTCTTACATGGCGGGCCACTTAAAACAACCTCGGGGGCCGCATGCGGCCCTCGGGCAGCGGGTTGGGCCACCTTGATCTACTACAAACGTGGTAAAGTTTCTTCCAAGATTTTCAACGAAAAAGGCATTTATTCACCATTACGAAACGCCTTTACAAAAGATGGTGCTTGAGAAATTCAAAACAACCAAGTGGTTTCTGAATGGTAACTGGCTTACATGGTATCTGACCTACTGTCTACATTTTTACACAGACTGATCAATTGGTGCAAGTAAGCTTTCTCTTCCGAATATTGAAAGTTTATTAAAATCCCTTAAAGTTTTCTTCAGAAACGAATTGCAAATTACAGCATTTTCACCCGATCGTCCCGCCTAAAACCTACGAAATGTTATTGAAATCACCCTTCCCCTATCCTTACTTGTAGGATCCGCTCCTGGTCCCATAGCACTTCCAAGAATAGGCAAAAATTATTACAAACCGAAAAGATTGTTAGAAACTACTGTAAAAAATTTTTTTCGTTTTACCTCTCTGGGTCGGCTTGAGATCAGTCCGCGGTCTACGAGCACAGACCGCTTGTTTATAGAATATCTTGTTTCTGCACTCTTAGTGCTTCGAGGGAAAGAATAAAGCTTTTCTGCTCGAAAATGAAAAAAATCAACTCTAGTAACTTTTGCAGCTTAAATTTCTGCACAAGTTCGTTAGAGCTGCAATGGTTATCGCTGGTTGCCAGATTTTAGAATGCACTGCTTTTTATCCATGTCGTTAAACTCGCAACAGGGCATTTTGAGGTGTTGGAAGCTGCAACAAATTGTCAGTTAAAGTGGCGAAAGAGGTTCGTTTTTCGTCTGCGTTTATCAAACCTTCACTGGAATTCTCAATAATGAGCGAAAGTCACGAAACAGCATATACGGTTCGGTTTGCCACATCTTTTCCGGAATTACTTATATTCCAGTTGATCACTTTTTGTCTTCAAGTAGACAATAATATTCTCTAGCCAAAGTTCAACAAAAAAGAGGTTGAAGAAGTTGAGTGGTTTTAATGGTCTTTTCTTACTTAAAGTATCGTTTTTTATTCAATTATATAATCACTGCAGCAAAATCCTGATGGATCCAATATTTTCCCGTATGAACTATGGCCAGTGTTTTTTGTGTTTTGAGAGACCGAGTAAATTTTTCCAACAGTCTCTCAGAAAACAGTGGAATCTCGCTTTATGACCACGGTCAAAATAAACTAAAACCTCGCTTTAAGATCATCTCGGTATTTAGATGAGATAGTTGCGGTCTTTCAAAATGTCTTCTTAACGGTCACCAAGGTCAAACCTTAAAAATGGCTATGACTTTGCTAAATTTGTGACAACGAACCAAGTGACAAATCAAACAACTATTCACGATTACAGCCCGTCATTTCACAGTACAAGAACCAGTAACTTCAAATGGCAAGACTGAACTTGGCTTTGTTGTAACAACACAGAGAAAGATTTCGAACAATGTTACAAATAGGTGACTGCTGAACAACGCTGATCCGTGGGACTGGTAGAAACATGTTGGACATTGTGCAACACAATGCGCTTTGTGTACACAACACAGACATTTTGGCAGCCCGCTAGCTCGGCGTGCTACATGAGCTACAGTTTTGTTTTTCCAATCGCAGGTTCGCATCAGACGTGATGCTAGACGTGATCAGCGTGCGAAGCGTGACGCATTAAATCAAATGTTAACTTATAAAGCAAACCGCGGTCTCGCTTGATCAAGGACAAAACTGCGCTGAGCCAAAGCAGTTTGCGGAAAACGACACCAGTCAAGGATATTTTCTCACGCTTGTGCATAGATGCCTTTGCTTTGCGCAGAAGTAGTTAGGGTTGATATTTCCAAGCAAAAAAGGCGAAGACACAGTAACAACTTTTTACTATGGCAGCAAAGTTATAAGATAAAAAAGCGTTTGGCTACTTTTAGTAATTAAACCTGTCGAGAGCTATGATTCCTCTATTTCAGAATGATTGCCTCCGTTCTCAAGGCATACTGCGCCATGTTTCTTGTCAATCGCACAGCCTATGATGAGACTACAGAATTGTGTCATGTTCCACATCGCTTGAAACCTCTGAGGCGTTGTGTGATGCAAAGAAAAAATATCTGTACAGAATCCACATGTGGTAAGCAGTATTGCCCAGATAGATGAAACGAATGCACCCTAAGCTTATCACCAGCTTTATTTTGCCTGGCGTTCCAGAAAAGGTGCCCTAAATTGAAACAAGTGACTCTTTCGACTAAAAAATTGGGACTAATCTTGAAAAATTGTGACAGCAATTCTCTGTGAAATCTCAGCGAAGATTCCTATAAATTGAGAGAGATTACATTATTACCCGAGCAATTGCCAAGAGATAATACCGGTTTTCATTTCCCTTCATTGAAACTCAAGTGGTTCTCCGGCGCAGGACAGCTTATTCAACCGTGACTATCCCGAAAAAGCTATTATGACGTCGGGCTGGCCGAACTGTCATGAATAGCTGGAAACAGTAGCAACCCTTGCTCGCTTCCACTTCGCTTGGGAAAGCCGGCCTCTGCGTTGGCGTTGGTTCTCTACAGGGTTGTTGAACAAAAGATTGTTTTCTCACGCTCAGCTGGAAGTCTATTTGCGCGTTTAGCGTCTCGATGACCTGATTAGTCTTAGTTGGCAAGCGCTTGTGTTATTGTAGGGCCTACTTGAGCCGTACGAAACCGAACATATACGCGGGGATTTGTACGTATCAATGGGAATATGTCGCGCGTCGGTGGAATGCTTTCGTCAGACTGATACTTTTTTACTGAAGCGAATCTGAGCTGAATCGTTTCTTGGGGAAGGCGTGATCGTTGAAAGAAGTAGTAGTTCCAGAGAACCAAGGTGTAGACACAGTACCGCGTGGCCTGTGGAAATATCTTACGTGCCCACACCAGTTGAATGAAAACGGCGCTCCACAGCGAAAGGCAGAAGTGGTATATTGGCTGTGAAATAGAGAAATAAATGTTCTTTGACGCCAGTATTTAAAGTGAGTGGTTTTCTTTTTTGAGTCTTGTGTGCCGGCGACTCAAGGCGTCATGACGAAAAGGTGTTAGGAGTGTATTTGTGACAGTCGTTCGATGCAAGCAGGGCAGGTTAGAGTTTGTTGATGAGAAGGAAGAAAATTGGTTGCATGATTGCGTTTTGCAGCCAATGTTATTTAAATTCCACGAAAAGAAGAGAGTTTGTTACCCTTGCTTTGGCGATCTCATCAATGCAGACATGGACAGCTAGATAATTCTGGTTGTTTACTTAGGCGAATTAGAGCGAGATGGTGGTAATTCTAATCTAATTTGTGAAAAGCTTCTGTGCTCTAGATTTACTCCTGATTTCTGTTTTTTCCGAAAATGCTACTTTTTCCAAAGCGATTTTCAGCAAGTGATACAAGAATAGGCTACATCTCGCGCAAGGACAGCGTAATGAAAAGATGAAAGTGCGATGCCGCAATCATATCACTTAAGCCAGCCATAAGTCATAGTACAAGTAAACATTGTGACGAACAGTACCTTTCACGTATTACTAACCTATGACTGCAACATCGGCTCCCTCGGAATGAGTCTTCAGCCACACAGGCGCGAAACGTGCGAATTTTAAGGCGCGCAAATTTAGTAATCCTAGTTTCGGAAAAATGAGTAGTTCTAATTTCACTCTAATTTGGAAAAGCTGAAAAAATTGCAGTTTTCCTAGGCTGCCATCGTGCTGTTTGTATGAGACGCATTTCAAAATAAAAAAGGGGCATCTTGGACTGCGACATGGCTGAATACAAACCAGGTCCGTAACCAATTTTGGTTGTTTGAAAAGCCCCGACTGCCAGCTGGCAGGACCATATTCTATGCATTCCAAACCGTTCGTAGAGCAGACTAACGAGAGGAAACGAGACTTTTGTTGATTTTTGACCAAACTTCTTTCAAACTTTCAACGAATGACTACAGTATGGTCATCACTAGATTTGATCACTCAATTCGCCCCAATTCCAAAATGTCCGAACAATTCACCAAGCAAGTTTTGAATTACGCAAAAATAGAAGCCTTTCTGAAACGTCAATCATCGAGTGGGAGACATGGAACTGTTGATTCCCCCTCTAATGCCGACCGGTGAGAATATTAAAATGTTTTTCGTTTTTGTAGTTTTTCGCAAATTTTACAACCGACTGTTAAAGTTGAATTGGGGGTGGGTAGGGGGGGGCTAATTACACGTTGAGCTGCTACCACCTGGTCACACCCACTTTCACTTTTCACATGCTGTGAACAGTCCTATTTTTCGTTGCGATCGATATACAGCGGCTGCGCGTATGACGCAGTTACTCAGACATATCCTACAAAAGCAAAACCTGAATGATCAGTTGCTAGCTATTCTCGATATAAGCCAGAAATTGTTTGCGACAAATCTAGAAAATGCTAATTGAATGGACAAAAATCTCTTACATATATGGGAACGAACGCCTGCAAACGAACTACAAAGGAAAGTATGATTCTGCAAAACTTACATAACAACCCATTAGAAAGCAGACAGCGTACAGAAATTTGCGAAAATAACCTTCTAAAAAATTTCAAAGAAATGTTTCGAATTACGAGCTTGGGCCTTTCCAATCAGTATAAACGACAGTTATCCTATTTGTTACTTATATAGCGAAACATGCGACTTTGATATCGGTTTCTTCTTCCATGCCAAATATGTAGTCTCAAGTTTACTTGCGGCTTTTCACGGGAGATCCGAACACGCAATGGCAGAACGCCATTCCATCAGTTCAACGGACAAGCAACAATAGAGATTGCCCGTTAACAGGTTCACTCTATTGATGCTTTTCAGGTTCAATTTGTTGTTGCTTTATCTGAACCGCTATCAAGCTTCCTGCAACTTAATGACAAACTTTTCATGCGCAAAACAAAACGTTTCTGCACTTATCCGTGCTTTCAGGAGATTTCACTCTAGTAATTCTTCTAGCAGCTGCAATAACTTTTTAATAAACTATGCTGGGATGGCGATTGTGATAAAAAGTTGCAAGCTAATTACAGCCAGCAGAAAAACATAAGCTATAACAATTGAAACGACTTTTTAAGAGAATTGGCGTTTATTCCAATCATTTGTTTGTTTGTTTGCTTGCCAAAGTTTAATTTCAGTTTGTATCAAGGTTATATTTTGCGCTTTTAGTGCAAGAAAAAACTTTTTTTCTGCGAAACAATACGATTCTCAAAAGTGTACAGAAAACTGTTCATATTTAATGTTTGGTAATCTTTAATAAAACGGTTTTAATTTCGTGGTCCTCTTGCCCAAAGAAATCAGCAAAGATTACTTGGATCATGAGAAGCACTTCGTATTCTTCGTGTCAAAAACGATGCACTATCGTCGTTGACGCAGCAGACACGCATGAGTGGTTCGATTGATCGGCTGATAACTTAACTCATTTACACGCCAGTGATTCTCAACCTTTAAACGCTGTAGCACATTACAATTATGCAACCATTTTCGCGACACAATTTCACGCAAGCAAAACAGTAACTCTGTTTTTAAGAATTTATAGTTTTTTATGTGATGGTTGTGCCTACTTTCAGTGTTTTTTTTCAAGGTTTTTAAAAGGGTGTCGTGGTGGAGCTTTAGGGTGTCAACACCATTTTCTCTTCTACTTTTGATACTTTTAACTGATTTTCGCAAAAACGCAAGTTTCCGTCAAAATGTGCTTAATTATTATTTGAACACGACATTTACTTTTGGCAAACGAACTGAAGACAATTTCATAAATAGAAAGGTTCGATGTAGGCCTACATACGCATTCATTCACTCATGTTCATGCCCGCTTTTCCTTTACGGAGAGCCGCCCGGGCAGCAGCCCTTGAAGAACCCGAAATACCTCACCATTAACAGAAATTTCAGGTATTTCTGCTGGCTTCCACACCTGGACGGGACCAAGCAAGGTCGCAGATGTAGTCACGCCACCTGGTCCTTGCACGAACTCTGCTTTGCGGTCTTTGAAAGCTCCCGTTTCGTCACCACGGAGCAATGAAGCTCACGCAGAACTGCGTTTGCTGCACCAATCAGTGTATCAATCCCTTTGTTCCGACTTCCGTCACTAGTGCATACCATCCCAAGGTACTTGAACGTCTCCACCTGCTGCAGTGTATTTCCGCTCACTTGCCGAAAGCACTGCCTTGCGCGTCTTGTGAGACACAATACCTCCATCTTTTTAGTGCTGATTTTCGTTCCTGCTTGGTTATACGCAGCAGAAAACCGATCCAATGCGTGTTGGAAGCCCTGGTGAGAAAATCCATGCATACAGTACCAATTCGTCCGCAAAAAGCAAATGGTCCATCCTCCAGTTCCCAACAGTGACTGTCTATCACCCAGTTCATATAGACCAGGGCTCTCCAAAGTTTTTGGTAGAGGACCACATACAGTACACTATTGCACAATTGTTCGAGGGCCGGACTATTGCATAATGTGATTTTTTCGGGGTATGTACCATTCTACCAAAACAAAACATTTTTCGCAAATATATTATATTTCATTATTGACGAAATGTGTTTTGCGGCCGGGTGAAATGGCTTCTCAAGTCGGATTTGGCCCGGGGGCCGTAGTGTGGAGAACCCTGATATAGACTATGAAGAGAAGTGGTGACAGCAAACACCATTGTCGGAGTCCAACACCAACGCTGAACCGTTGTGATTTAACTCCGCCGACACGGACACAATTTTCTGAGCAGGAATACAGTTACTTGACTGCCAGGAAGAGGCACCCGTCAACACCATACTTCCACAACTCCCAAAAGCTTTTCACGTTTCGTAGGGACCTGACCATGTGCTTTTCCGAGGTCGACAAAACATGTGTATACGCCTTTGGCAAGCTCCCAGGAATTCTAGAAAATTTGCTGGAGTGTTGAAATTTGGTTTGTGGTGCTATGGCCGCGACAAAATCCGCACTGGGTATCATCCAGTTGTGGTTCAGTTATTTTCGCGACATCTTGGCATGCACTCTTCCTTGGAGACTAAGCAAAGAGATGCCGCGGTAGTTGGTGCATTCACTCCTGTCTCCTTTTTTGCGTATGGGGATGATCAATTTACCAATCTTTCGGTGCCCTTCCAAAACGGTATGACACTTAACACACACGAATCAGCCGGACCATTTGGCGTTCTAAGTTCCTTTAATTCACTATCAAACTTTTCGCGATTGGCTTTAAGCTCGGATTTAGCAGCGGCATCAGAGAACTTCTTGACCCACAGTTTTTCGGAAGCTTCCATCTGTGCAAAGTCAAAACATCCAGCCTGAAAAACTTTGCTCAGTTCTGTCAGGTGAGGTGCCAACAACCCCGTAACCAGCTTGGGACACTAGGGGGAGCGTAGAGCTTTCTGAGAGGGGCCCAAATTTTTTAAACTATGTCCAATACTTTTAAAATATGTCCAACACATTTTTCGCGAAAAATGGGGGCGAAAAATGTTCAAGGGAGGCGAAGACCCCTGTTACCCCCCTAGTTGCGGGCCTGGGTGCCAATGTTGAGAAAAGGAAAGCAGCATGTTGAAATTTTTTGTTTTCATAAGTCTCCGTAAAACAACGCACATTGCATCATTTGTATTTTCTGACAGTTGCTTCAGTGCGGCCCAAATGGCCAAAATCTCGCTACTTGCTGTCGCTGTTGCCTCACTCGACATCCACCTTTTTTATAAGTGCTCTCGCAGTTTCGTACACCATGCTGTACAAATCTGAGGCAGTATAACAAGACGCCGAAGCGAGGCGGTGCACATGACAGTGTACAGATACCAAACTCACACTTTTCGCTTCCAATTTCTGCGCCAGAAAAATGTGTCGGCCTATAACATTGCAGCCGTTTGCTGCAGTAGCCACGTGCAGGAAAACATGCTTTCCTCAAATCGTTTCACTGCCATACAAGGCAAAATCATGTCTTGGCTTTCAAAAATTTAGGGTGTCATTTTGCCTATATGCGTGAGTAATCAAAGTTATACGAGACTCCAATGGCGTCAAACCAAGGCCTCCTAAATAAACAGAGGCCTTGGTCAAACAAACTCGCATCTCATCGTCAATATTTTGAAGTCTCTCTCTTTGTTTACTTCCAATTTCAGGCAGTGCTGAAAATGTATACTCGCAAAGCCATGTAGATGCAAATGACAAGATAATTTAACAGTCTTCTATCTCATCATTCGATATGACTCGTTTGTGAACAGCCAACAGTCATCTATATGCTCTTTTCGGCATATGCTGATTGATACTGTAGAAAATGCTGTTTCGTAAATCAATGAGCTATCTTTCTTCATCGATACATTAGTAGCTTCTTATTTTCCGAATGGGAAAATTACCCATTTACGTCGAATTCTGGAAAGTAATTTCAAAGTGATGAGTTATCAGCTTTTTAACGAATCAACAAATTTTATTTTAGGAAATCGATTTTACGTAACACTACGCATCCTCAGTCCTGACGTCTTATTTAAACAGTGCCTATTTGAACAGAAATGAAATCGATTTTCTATTTCAGAAATTGCTGATACATTCGACTGTGTCGGTTTTGTGGGAACTAAATGCCTGGAATATGCACTTTAAATTTTTTCCTTTTTGAAAGTCATCGAACCTCCGTATGATACAACAAATATTCGCATTCCGAATTCATCGCCTTACAAAGTTTAGAAAAAATTGATTTTGAAGAGGTTGAGATTTTGTGGAGTTTACACGTGAATAACTTGACTCAAAAAAGAAAGCAAATTTTTTTGGTTCACAAAGCATTCAAGACGAGGGTTTATCTGCGAATTGTGCAGTACACAGTGACCACGTTTGATTTTTCCGTGAATGTACACATCCATAATCCTTTATGCAAAAACGAGCAAGCATTAGTGCAAACACTTCCACAGTTCTTCCACCGCAACTTTGAAAACACAATATTTTCTTTCACCGCTTCAGATATATGTTCCTCTCTGCTTGTGTTTTCAGTTCTTTGTAAAACAACGCTTGGTTTACAAGTTTTGCATTTTTATGGACCGAATTTACGCAAAAAGTGAGATTTTCTGGTACGATCAGTAGATTCATCCTCTTGTAGAGCCCATAGCGAAGGGAATTGATCTTCTGTATCGAAATGTTCGAGAAACTGGAGAATTTGATAATGGAACGTTGCTCAATTCCTCTGCTGCACCAGTTCAATTCATAGTTTCAACAATAATTATGGCTACTGCTGGTGCAATAACTGATTCATCGTCTGTATGTGTTTTTTATCCTTAAAGCAATGCATGAGGCTTTGCAGCTTGTAAAGCCTCTTTTCTGGCAACTTGAGGTAGTGGAAAACTTGTAATGGATAAAATATTCGCGCAGAGCCGCAGATTGTTCAGCAGTTTTGACCTACGCTCTTCCAGGGCTGAGTGTATTTCACTCCCTTGTTTCAATCTCGAAACTCGAGGTTTGCGCTACTTTAGCGCAAACCTGGACACGACTGCTCGTATTCAAATAGACATTCGTGCAGACTGTTTTTCGCTGTTGTAAACTGCGCTGTTGTAGGATTGAGTGTGTTTTAGTCCTTGGTTTTAACGTGCAGTCTGATATTTTTGTAGTTATGATTGCTTTGTCGTAGCTTTGAGTGTATTTTGCACCTGCATTTTAAGTTGGAGCGCTGATAGTTTCAACTTTGCAGTCAATATATGGACATATTACGTTATACAACAATGAATAAGGAGAGTGCGTGTGTGATGATATGCATTGTGTCAAAAAACTTCGCAAAAGCGTTGGATTTGAAATGTAAATTTGACGTCGCAGTGTGACGTCACAAACAGCGCACACACGCCACTGACAGACTGAGATACGAAGAAAATAAATCAAAACTGCTGTGGTTTCAAGTGGCTTGTGGATATTGTCATGGACGTCGTGTCACACTTCCCGATTTCAACTTATACTCGTACTCCAAATCAACGCAAAAGTCGTTTACATCTCCATGCAGGTCTTGTCGGTTTGGTAACCAATTTTAAACAACTGAATGATTTGAGTAATTAGTAGAGAATTTAAACAGCAACACTGACATTACTTCATTTTGTGTTTACCATTTTTATTTCAAGTTACAGACAGCAGCACCCAAGTAATGGAAGTATTGCGATAAACACAGAGCGAAGCATTTCAATTCAGACAACATTCCGTAGGAAATCACCTGCACACTTGCACTTACGTTTGTTTGTGGTCTACAAGGGATGTGTTATGAGCTCCGTGACACACCTTCATTAAGCCTGACAACTGGTAGCCTACAGGGTACACAATTATCGCGCCATGTGAGAAGCATGAAAGTTAATGATGAACGTGGTCTGCTGTTGTTTCTGTCAATGTTAATTTTACAACAGTTTGAAATATTAACGTCTTCCTGCTACACCTTGGTTTTGGTGAGAGACGAAGTTTTACGATGTCAACAGGTTTTGATGTTTAAATATCAATAAATCTTGCTCCAGCGTTCCGGATTTTTGTTGGCAGTGTGCGATGTTCATTTCTTGCTGTCGTGGGGCTTTCCGAGTGCTGCTTAATGCGTTTGTAGAAGTATTGGACTAATATAGTTGAAGTAACGACATCCGCTTGTTGAAACTATTCTAAATGTCTTGTCGTTCATCATCAGCTGCCCAAGCCAGCTCAAAAGAACCCTTGTGAGATACAAACCATGATAAGACCAAAATTTGTAATGTTATTGACACAATTTTGCCGAGTAATTTTAACAAGTTACTTTTTTATCAAGTATATTTTCGAAATTGGTCCTTTCTGGTGAATGCTGTTGCTGAATATTTGATCTGGTGTTCATCTGTGACGAATATAGTGCCAAGCACTTGACAGCAAGATATGCCATAACACTCAGAAATTGCTGCCCAAACATTCGAAGTTGTGATTGGCTCAGCATGAGCGGTTGTCAGCAACGGATGAGCGCTTACATCGAAATACAGGAAACATTGACAACAGCGTTTGATTGTACTACCGAAGAAACGTTTTCCTACTGCTGCACACTCCTATTGACGAAACTCAATCAACAAGTATTACCAAGCACAGTCGCATTCAAAAACTGCTCCCAAGAAATTTAGCGTTTTTGAACTCAAGTAGTAAAGCCTATAAGTCAAATAGAACTGTGTTTTGTAAACGTAATCCTTCCAACCTTTTGCTTGGGATAGCAAATGCCAAAGAGTTTAATTAGCTGGTTTGGCTCTGAAAAACATTGGTGCTTTAAATCGATATTTTAATAAAAAATATTACCGCTCCACAATTGCTGAGTAGCAACCAAAAACAAATATTAAAATTCTATAATAAACCCAGAGAAATGCCATAAAAATAAATTTACTGGCAGGGTATGTCAGTAAAGTCGGTAAATTTACTGGCAGGATACTCCACATTTTTTGTGAGCCGCAGGGCTTGCTTGATTCAAAGCTATCGTTACCATCAATATAGCATTTTTTTTTCGAAGTGAATTTCACTGCGGTAGTACTGAAAGTGTTAAAATTGCATTCAATGAAAGAATATCAATGCCTGTTTAATGTAGGCAAATGACATAGTAAAAGCAAAAAATGACGCCAAATAGCAATAGCAAATACGTGAACAAGTTCTTCTTGCTATGATCTGATTTCAATATTATTTTAGAAAATAATCAAAAATGCAGATTTTAAAGCTTTCTGCTTATTGCAGCTCAAGGGTGGTGTGTACAAGTATTAGGAAGGTAACATATGCCTGCAATTATGGAATACGCACACAGTGACCGTTCTGTCGGCGAGCGGTAGGTCTTGGAACTATTTGAGCGAAATTAACCATTGCTCAAAACAGGTTTGTTGAAAAGTTGCGACCAGGAAGGATTTAACACTCGAATCATGAGCGAGAAGCATTCAGAAGACCCTAACGTAAGTTTCTTTTTACAAATTGACTTTTTATTTGTCAGGATGCTAAAGAGAGCCACCGGACGGGTAAGTTATCCTTGTTAGCATTTACAAAATGGATGCGAGCATCGTTGACATTTTAAGAGGACTGATAAGCAATCTTGTCGCGGTGTCGAAACTCAAACGCTCGTTCATCAGAAGTCGCGTATTTGCTTTGCCGGACTTTGGTGCTTGAAACTGTGGACATTGGGTGGGGTAGTTCGCGTTCAATACGGCGCGCCGGAATCGCAAACAAGGCGCTTGTGTTATATTTCGAGAACAATAGATACTGTTGTCGCTGATGATATATCTTAACCCCGCGGCTTGCACAGGGCGTCAAACACAGTTAGTTACACTATGGCTCCATTAGAACCGGTGCTTCGCTCACTTGTGATTGGTCATTATTGTTGTACGTCAGGGGGGATTGTCATTTTCTTAAATCACTGCCTGTCCTGTTTTCTTTTTATGTTGGCCGGGAAACAGGTGCAGGCATGTCAACTAAACTACCCCTGGTTCCTCCGCTTGTGATGCAAATAACAACAGAGTTAAACTAGAAAATATTGCCAACGCAAAGCAAATTATTTACATAAAATCACATTGTATGTTTCGTGAAACAGCTCTTTCCTTCGTCAGAAAAAATTGATCGAATGATATTTTCGTGACATTTCAAGCAATTTTTGCCCACGATAAAAACAGTTGTTTGTTTGAGTCCAATGTCATTTTAATTAAACGGTGTTCTTACAGAGTAACTTGTTCCTTGTAAGTGGTTCTGGGTTGATTTATGAGTTGAAACAAGAAGCTGAAGGACATCATTCTCTCGGCATTTTATTTCACAGTGTAATTATTCAAGTGTTGGTATTGCATATTAAGTAAATGTTACGCACCGATGGTTCATGAAACACTAATGCACTATCGAACTTTAATGTTACACTTCTTAATCTTAGTTTACAGTAAAACTGCCCTATTCACTTTCTTCACCAGGCTCAGATCAAATCATATTCAATTCAAGCAATTTCATTTTCGTTGAAATTCTGTTTTCTAAACGTGCTTGAATGGTTGGTATTGTTAAGATGCATAAAACAATAACTTTTCATGCAAAACACGTTTACGTTGTTTTCATGGGTCTGCAAAGCAATGATAGTAATTTGCAATGAAACTTGAATGCAGAGTTGCATGTAGGCCTACATATTGCACTATAAGTGGAACAAAAACTTTTCAAACAATTTTTTGCAAAACTTTATTTCCAAGTCAGACATGAAGTCGTTTTGTGAAAACCACCCGCAAATCCAAACCGCCATCTACTGCCCAACGCCAACTCCTCAATCTCTCTTGTAGGACGATAGCCTGAAATTGTTTACTTATGAACCTCTCCACTGCTTTGATTGTCCCGCATGGCTGTAAAGTATAGATCACATCCCTACTTCACATGGAGCTTGAGCAGATGTTCCTGTATCGATGTAGGATTCGGCCTCAGGCCACGCTCCGGTATTATACAGAAAGTCAGTCAACACAGAAATAAAAAACCCCGTGCTCGGAGCTACTTTGTGACGCGTCAATGAGCCCAACATGGACTAAAGTCAACAATAAGCTCTATGAAAAATCTTGCGGCACGTAGCGCATCGCTCTTGTGTTTGCTAAGAGAGTATGGGGCCTGTAAATGGTTTGCAATCTTTGCCGATAATTTCCTGCGTGTTTTATGAGTGTGATCTTGTTTGGATCGACCCTGGCTGCTGTGAGGAGACCAGGCAATTTATCATATTATTGGCTATTTCAATCAATCCAATCCAGTTTTTTGCCTGAAAACAACTGTTGGAATTTCGCCAGCCTGTTTAACATTTCCAAAAAACTAGAATCGTGATCTCTTTACATCATTTGTGTGTCTTCAGATCTTTTTATTAATGCAACAATGTTCGTTTTGGTATACTTACCATAACTTCCTAGGCTTAAACCGGGAAAAATTCAAAACCATGAATGAAATAACCTGACGAGCGGTTATCTGTGAAAGGAAATTAGTGCTTATCTGTGAAAGGAATCCATACCGCAGTGTTAGCCTGCCACCTTACTCTGCATTAAGTCAAGTTCTGGCTTGCTAATTAACTGAAAGTTATCCTGCCTTCTGAAAGCATACAAAATGGCTTTTAACTGCAGCAGTTGCGGTAGTTACACTGAAGAAAAAGGAAGAATGACGCAACAATAAGCCCCGATTTCACAAATGGCCATTGAACGGAATTAATTCATAACAATCGCATCATCAGGCTGGAGTTCATTTTGAAAATTTCACTGAAGTGAAATTCCGGGACATTTTGCTAACCGGGACGGGACACTGGGACAGACGTTTAAAC
>JGI24021J15306_10002404_pt1 | contig 20151 bp, 16 predicted proteins | sample Ectturendosymbi1_FD_15306 | JGI IMG/M metagenome (IMG submission 15306)
CGCGCATTTTGTTCGAAAGTTGCCCAACTGCGTTGTAGACCAGACTCATTGTGCAGCTCGCAACTTCCTGCCTTCATCGCGGCTTACCCTGCGTTCGAAGGCTTCTGCGTTGTTGCGTTGCCATGATCAGCGGCGCGATTTGCGCTCTTACACTTTTCAAATCTTCTTGCGTTTATTGTTAGAGCCCCACGCCCATCCAGCGACAAGCCATTCCCATCGGTTTCCTCAACCGAGACATCATCGGCGTCGCGGAAACAGGATCGGGAAAAACGGCCGCTTTCCTCATTCCTCTGTTAACGTGGATCATGTCTTTGCCCAAAATCGAACGGTAGGTTCTCACATCTGCCTTTGTGCGTTGCCTCCGGTGTAAACAGTTTCGCATGTAATCGGAATGTTTCGCATGTAGTCGGAATGTTAAAACCCGTTGCATTTCAAGGCATATTACCGCAGTAAAAGTCGCATCTCTCGTCGGCAAATGCCATTTCGGTATCGATCCGTTTTTAGACTATTGCGCGAAATTTTCAAGTTTCGCGTGTTGGCTTGTGACCACTTGCATTATTTGCAACCGTGCATGCGAATTTCTGAAAATTTTTGTTTGAAACCGGCCGCTTCTGTTCTGCTCTCACACATTGAGCCTAGCCTGCTTCCACACGTCTCTTTGGCCTTCTTTCTACTAAGTATCCTCATACACAGTAGACAAACAGTTTCTATTAATACACGACCGCCATAACCTATAATTTAAAGTACATGTGAACGACCCCACATATTTTTATCGAAGGCCGCATGAGACCGTGCAGCCGCCGGTTGTGCACCCCTGATTTAGAGCGTTCACTGTTTCAGTACCCCCTTATCTTCACGTGCTGCTGTCACGTTTTTTGCGTGTCCTGTTCCAGGTTGGAAGACGCCGACAAAGGCCCGTACGCAATCATCCTGGCGCCAACCCGCGAACTGGCCCAGCAAATCGAAGAAGAAACGATCAAGTTCGGAAAGGAGCTCGGCATACGGACTGTGGCGGTTATCGGTGGCTTGTCGCGCGAAGACCAAGGTTTTAAGCTGCGCATGGGATGCGAGGTAGGTTTTTAGCTGCGCATGGGATGCGAGGTATTGTCTTCGCTGCTGGGTCGGACTGTAACAAATAAAGGGGAGCTCGACTTGTTTGCAATTTTTGTTGAAAGTTATTTTATGAACCGTCTGTGTCGCGATTAGAAGTCTAGAATTAGATCGCTTTGTCTCATGAAACGAGACAGCAAGCTCGTTCCAGACCAACCTCTGGGATATCACTGCACGCCTTTTACCTTAAGTCCTTTTTGCTCTGTGCCATCTATTGAGCTTCTAATATTGTGTCGTGCATGAGCGTCCATGAAGTTTGTTGTCATTCAGCACATTCAGATGGATAATTGCCATACGTTACTGGTTTTTAAAGACATTAGCCAGAGGAAGCGTAAACCCATACGTTTTCATCTCACTGCATTTCCCTCGTGTTAATGAAACTAACGTATAAAGATCTTTTTACGCAAGAAGTCAATTTAGACCATGGTAATGGGTATTAACATTAAGATGAGATCACTAAATTTCCGCGTTATCGAGTAAGAAGCAGGCTTCCTGACATTGTCCACAGCATGTTTGGGCCTATTTTCCAGATTGTTATTGCCACACCCGGTCGGTTAGTGGACGTACTGGAGAATCGTTACATCGTATTGAGCCAGTGTACCTACGTTGTATTGGATGAAGCCGACAGGATGATTGACATGGGCTTTGAGCCGGACGTGCAAAAGATTCTGGGTAGGCTGTTTCAGTGACCGATTAAGCCCGTTTTTTGCAAAACTTTCGTGAGATTACTAGACCTTGCAGTCTCTTTCTGTAGCATAATGTCGTGAAGTGAAACGCAACAATGTAAGTTGTAACGTCACTCACCAACTAATCGAATTAGCCATTGCTGTCATTGTCACTGAAATCAACTCCTGACGCGAATATATTCCTAACCCTCCCCCCCCCTAAGATATCTAGCCTAAGGAAGAGTAACGCACTCAAATTAATTTCCTGGTGGAGTTGGGCGTGAAGCTTGCATCTCCTCATTGACTGTGCAACATCATGTTTAAACATATGAAATGAAGGCCGATGGCGGTGATGTGCATCCGTTAAATGTAATCCTGCAAGTTTTTCTTTTGTGGCTTACTTCAGAGCACATGCCTGTTACCAATCAGAAGCCCGACGCCGACTCCATGGAGGACAAAGAGATACTGAAGTCGAACTTCTTATCAAAGCACAAGTACAGACAGGTGGGAAGATACTACTTCTTGCGAAAACATCTTGCTTTAATCAAGTTCTGCACGTCCTGTGAACCTCATTGCATTGCAAGCACAGGTGGTTGTAGTTCACGCTGTGTTGGTCACGTTATTTCAAACCAGCAACGGCAAACCATCGATGAGCTTACATCCATGTCATGTTGCCCTTAAGTCCCTTGTGAATAGCTTCTTGTGCTCAATGCGGTAAGTTCCGAAGTGCTCAAGTTTCTCAGACGCTACGCACTGGCATTACTAAGTCAACGCACGTGGAAGCAGGCGTGGCTTTGTCGGGTTCGTTTGCACGGTTAGGATCAAACGGACGTATATCTTGCGAATGCCGTGCCTTGATATTTACACTTATCGCGTGACATCGGCAAAAAGCAGCGGTCAACAATGGTGGGGAGGATGTTGTCCATGTGAACATTTAACGCGGCCCGCGTCAGAAATTTCGCTACCCGGATTATGTTGGATTTGCGTGTCAAAGTAATATAAACATGTTTAGTTTATTAAAGTATTATGAACGTATATACTTCGACGTAATTTTAATTACAAGTTAAAATAAAAATTATTTTAATTAAAAAAATTGAAATTATATCTGCCCGCCCGTGGTATTCCACAACCCATGCGTCCCGTGATCGTAAATAGATGCCCCCAATACCGATTTAAGAGTATCGACGTTGCTTTACTGCACTCTAATTGCTCCGGCTGAGTCGCAGCGTCACAGCGCCCTGGGACACAGCAGTGCAATGCAGCAAACTGACTTCTCTTCCTATTCCGACCAGACGGTCATGTTCACAGCAACCATGCCCCCCGCTGTGGAGCGCCTTGCCCGTTCCTATCTCCGCCGTCCGGCCATCGTTTACATCGGTTCAGCCGGCAAGCCGATCGAGAGAGTGAAGCAAATCGTTTATCTCATCAAAGAAAATGAGAAGAGGTAAATAACTTACATCTCAATGCATGAAAATTGTTTTTCTTTGTAGGGAACAGTGATAGTTCGCTTGTATTTTTATTTTTTGCCTTGGTACACCTGCCTGGTTTCTATGACCGAACGAGGGGTTGATATACCTGGGGCGACAGAAGCCTCCTCCACCCAAGAGCTTGCCCGTCTGCGTCCACTTGATGATGGTCATCCGAATCTCAAAAAAGATGTTTGCCTTTTTTAATTAGTCAAGCCAAACTTGTTTGTGATGATGAGATAATTTTCAGTTGCCAGTGGAGTCCTGGTTCTTCCTCTCATTTAGTATCGTTTTGGAAGCACTATTGGCTCGTGTACACGATTTTAGTTGAGTTTGGTTAACACCCACAATATTGATCAAATTGAATGAAAGTCTGTCAGTTCCCACAGTCCCTCCAGTTAAATGAATAAATGAAATAATAACCCGTTAAGTTTCAGACCTGCAAAAGGAAGCTTCGTTGTCTTAGGTAAATACCTTCGGTCTCACTTAGGTAAGTTGATCTGTAAATCGGTAGAACAGTGTTGAAATTTGTGAACTTAAAGTGGTTTTAGCAGCTGTGCTGAAGCAAGGGATGATGTGCCGACTGTGAATGAAACGGTGTTATATGGAAGAATTGTACAGATTTAGTTTCGTTCCAAAAACAAGGCGTCATTGTACTTGCATCGTATTCCCTTTAAAGTGCCATGCATGAGCGATCTGCGAGCGCCCATCTCCAGTCATGGGCGTCGGAAGGGGGGCAAAAGGGGCCTGCCCCACTGGATTTTCAAATTTGATATGATGCTATGAATTTCTTGGAAGAAAAATTTTTTCTCTTAGTTTTGGTATTGGCACAATGAAATTTCACCACTATTGGAGCTCTTATAAAAACCCGTTTGGTCACCACCCCTGGAGAAAATCCTTTCGACGGCTGTGTCTCCAGTTAGGCTATGTCGTGGTTAATACGGCTACATTCGCAGTGAATACTCCATTGATGGCGGACTTTCTGACCTCGTCAAGCCGCGTAAATTTCAGACAAATAAATTTTGAACACTGCCCGACGGTTTCCCACCACGCGGAAAGCCAAATTAATTCCCAGTGCAAAGATTTGCATCCCGGTAACAGAAATTGCGACATATTTTTGCACATGCGTCATTTTTGTGAGTGAAAGCGAAAATGGCACGCTGGTATTGAGCAAACAAGTTCGCAAGAAATTGATGTAGTAATAGATGTGCAGTGATCCCAATTATGATCCAGCTTAACCTTTTGACTGTCGTGGATGTCAGTTCCTTGGCTTGCTTTGTGTATTTTTCAAAAGTTAATCTTGTTTAGAATACAAAATGATGCGCTTTTTGCTCTGAATATTTTCTTTTGAAACTGGTTAAGAATGATCAAACCTCTTATTACAGAAAGAAGCTTCTAGGGATATTGGAAAAAGGAATCACCCCTCCAATTATTGTTTTCGTCAATCAGAAGAAAGGGTGTGATGTCTTGGCCAAATCTTTGGAAAAGATGGGGGTGAGTTTCATGGTGTTCTTTTCCTACTAACTTTAAAATCGTCTGAAACTTGGTGGCCGTGTTTCTGTAACTTTGCTTGTGCTCAGTACAACGCCACCACGCTGCACGGTGGAAAGGGTCAGGAGCTCCGCGAGTTGGCACTCAGCGGTTTGAAGAGCGGAAGCAAGGATATCCTCGTCGCCACTGACGTTGCCGGTCGTGGTATCGACATTCAAGATGTCAGCATGGTCATCAACTTCGACATGGCCAAAAGCATTGAAGGTTTGATGAATTCTAATTATTTTAATTTATTTTTTTGTCAAAACGGTGAGGGTAGACCGCAATTAACCGGATTAGCAGTTTCGTTGGGTTGAGTGGATTATTCGTTTGTGAAAAACAGTTGAGTAAAAGGTCGTTGCTGAAATTCCGGAATGCTGAGATTTTCCTGTTTGGAATTGTTATTTTCGCCTCTTGGAGAGGCGTGACTTGAAAAAAAAGGTAAAGCAAATTTACCGCCAAAACGAATTTTCTCGCTCCAAACTTCGTCATTTATAAATTATACGTCCAACCTTTATATTAGGTTCTGATTGATTTTTGCATAGACTGATCCATAGGCGTAGCCAGGGGGGACATACCCCCCAAATTATCAGCTTATCTTGTCATTTTATGCTTTGAGAGGCGGCGTCGCAAGCAAAACACTATTGCTCGCCTGAAGTCAAAGCTTTGCCCCCAAAAAATCTTTTGGGCTGGCTGCGCCAATGGACTGGTCGTTCCTGTGCTTTTGTTTAACATTCATTTACGCAAGAGGAACACGACTGCGACAGCAAAACCGTAATTCTTCTCGTGATTGCGCCAACCCTAGCGATTTCTTTACTGAACAGATTATACTCATCGCATCGGGAGAACGGGTCGGGCTGGGAAGACCGGTACCTCGGTCACATTCCTCACGCAGTCGGACTCGTCTGTGTTCTACGACCTCAAGCAGGCCCTCATGGACAGCCCTGTGTCCACTTGCCCCCCCGAACTTGACCGCCACCCAGACGCCCAGCACAAGCCCGGGACAATATTGACCAAGAAAAGAAGAGAGGAAACCATATTTGCTTGATGAAAGCAGGTCCTCCTCAAGTGTGGGTGCCCACAACGTTGTGTTCCAACTCCATCGCAAATATAGATGCTGCCCTTGCTTGTCAATCGAGGTCCTAATTTTTAGGCAACTTTCCAACACAAAATGACGCTTAACGGAGGAAAAGAGCACTTTGGCGAAGTGTTTGTCACACAAAAAAAATCTCGAGAGCATTGAGTCATGGCTATGAACCTACCAGGCTAAAGCTTGTTGCTTACTGCTGTAATGCTCCGTTGTCATGGTGGCAAGCACTGAAGAATGGAATGCATCCGTGCCTGGCATCAACTGCAAACATCCGGGCATGCCAACATATTGAACTTATGTATTTGACGAATTTAGTTTGTAATAGACAAGTGTAACGATCAGTTCCCGAAGTCTAACGAGAATGACAACTGATAATGGACAGTACAGCGACAGAGCACTTCGCCGGTGGCTGAACGTGACCTATTTAACTGTTGCTGCTGTTACCGTTTCCGAAAGTAATGCTCCAGGCCTGGCAGTCACCGCGCAAACCCGTCTATCAATTAAACTTTTGGACTGCAGGAAAAGACTTGAAAATTGAGAAGCCAAACCTATAAAACATGTTGTTAAATTGACTCTGTCCCGCAAACCACAAAATTTCATCGATAAATGCGAAGATGATTGAGTTTAGCTCTGGTTGTTTCTGCGTTTCGTTTGCTAGGTTTCACTTTAACAAATAGATTCATAGCTTGTTCTTTTGACATGTGGACATAAAGGACCGCGCCTGCAAAGTCACTTGAATATTTTTCAAAATTTTCTAGCTTCAGGCATTTCTGAGAAAAAGATCGCGAGAGAACGAAAGAGCAGCGCCTGGGGCGATTCTTCCCCAAGTGTCTTCTCTTACACGAAAGATTCGCTGATTGCCAATTCCGAGCCGGTGTGTGCGTGCAGCCATTTCCGTTGTTGCCATTTGTCTTGTTGGAGATTCGTCAGGTCGTGTTCAAAACCAGGTTTCTTCAAGGAACACCAACCCTGAATAATTTTAGTCCATGATACGCGGGCTGTTTTGAATATTGACTTGTTGATTCGATGATTTAAGGCAGTGGTTCCCAACCTTTTTTAATGCATTCCTCCCTTTGCTGATTTTGGACCTTTTTATTCTTCCCCTGTTCGGGTTCGTAGGCTCGTATGAACTACAATTGAAACAGTGGTCTTTATTGACGACAGTAACTGGGTTAATAAAACTGGGACAAAAACTATTTTTTATCAAATAATTGCAATAAAGTTTGTCAACAAAAACCTATGATAGTCCACTAAATAACTTACAAATATGAAGTGATGCAACTAATTGAAAAAGCCAATGTCAACTTAAAAAGAAGTACAACACTTACGATGAATAAGCAACTTAAGTATAAAGTGGAAATTCCTCCCCTGAACTCATAAAATTCCTTTCCCGGTTGGGAACCACTGATTTAAGGCAACAGTTTCGTGACCAACATGTTAAAATATATTTGTGGTGAGGTCTTATGCAGTGAACTCCATCAATATTTTCCAAATATCGTGTTCTTTCACTACTTCCCAACGAGATACGCGCCCAGCATGCAAACCTTGCTGGTCATGTGAATGTGCGCGTAAACAATAGTTCGAAAATCCTTGCTCATAGCTGTGTTTTTGTTATCGACGCGTACCAGACGGTGGTCAAGCAAGTTTTTGAATAAATCTGTCGTCGAAAACTTGAGCTGTCCCGATTCCATGGATGCATAATTATGTTTTTCGACTATTCTAGATTCGCAGCTCTTCGCCCTAATCGTTGCATGACGTGTCGGTAAAAAATCGATAGGATGCTAGAACAAAAATCTTTCCACTCCTTCATTTGGAAAAAAATCAGCAGCAAAAATGCTTCTAAAAATTCCACATCATCCCGACCTTGGCTCAATCGTTTGCACATAGGAAATATTCAGGCCGGCTGACGCTCTTCGGATACTGTCATGGTTTACTATGCTAGGGTTACACATTGCTTAAGACTTTGTACTTGGTTTACCTAATTCGAAGCTTTCGTTTATAATCTGAAAAGAACTGCCTCTAAATCCATCGCAGGAATAACTTACTCTGTGCTATGCAGCGTTACAGCGCAGTTGGGTGGTGTTAAGACAACCGGTATCTCTAGACGACGGCCCTTTTACTCAAATACATCAATTTTGTGTGCGAAGTTGAGCAGTGAAAGATGCGTGAAGGCGGTCGGTAATAACAGGTCTGGAAAGTTAACTGCAAATAATCGCACTGTTTCCAGACGGCAATCTAGGCATAGAGCCGCCCGCAAACGCCTGGGACTGACATCTGCATAACTAGAATCAGGGATATACTCCCCCAAGTCGCCCGAAACTCCGGCTGCTACGTTGTGTCGCTGGGAGGCCTGGAATATTTCCGCCGAACGCGATATTTGAATAGCTCGAGTGACTTCAGTCGGACCTGTTTGTTTATGCTGTCGCCACGCATACAAGTGAGTGCGACCCCAGGCATGCACGGTTGGTAAACAACTGGTAATGGAAGCAGGTGTGAAAAAAAGATGCCACAGCCTTGTGAGAATCGTTTCATCACAATTACGCTTAATGGTCCAAGGTATTGAAGATGTTATGGCTTGATTAGATGAGATGTTCGCGCTGTTAAGCACATTTGCTGAAATTCATGTGCTCTGTCCAAAGTCATCAAATAAACGTTAAGTTTTTAAACTGCTTTCACATTACTAAATTGTCACCGTGTTGCAAGAACAATTCGTATTGAAGCCCGGAGCTGTATTGAGGTCTAGGCCTGCACGTGTTTAAGTGCCTGAAGCTGAAGTGGGTTGTGCTTTTCGTGAAATTATTGGCTACGCCACCGACAACATAAAAATTAAGTTGAAGCCAGCACAGTGCGTGACTCTAAAAATGAAGTTGAAGTCAGTAGTACGTGACTAAAAATTAATTTGAAGTCGGTAGCCTAGTACGTGAGCATCCACTACGCACGCTGTTTACGGCACGTACGCAGTGACGTCACTCGTAGTGCACCTGCCGCTCCACTCTTCAGCGACAGCTGTAGCTTGGGAAGCCAGGCACAGAAGCACTGTATACTGCAAATGAAAGAACCTTGAAAATTGTAGAATTTGTGTGTAACGTCATGTGAGGGTATCACCGCACCATTTCCTTAAGCTGATTTTTGGGGATTGAGGCAATTTCGTTACAGCGAAAAAAGCGATTGATAACAGATGCGCGTGAACAGCTGAGTAAGATGCAAGTTAATATTTGAAAGATCAGGTTGGCCTGTCGTTTAAAGAATAATTTCTTAGCCGAGTTGGCCCGTTTTATGGTTTGCATAGACAACAGAATTTGTAGGGTAGATACCGGTTTCTGCTAAGACCCGACTATGTAAATACTAGTTGCCTTCTGCTAACTAAAATGTATGCTTGAATTCTGTTATTACCTCGAAACATGTTAATCTGAAGGTTTATAAGACTACGAGAGCTGCGCGAGTTACGTCTAGTTCTTCATAAAAGCGGCTTGCTTGCCATGGTTAAGTTATGAGTAACATGGTGTCTCAAAATATTTACCTGTCATAATTACCACTTGATGCAGCGGTCAGCAAACGTTTTGGTCTGCTAAGTCATTCCAGTGGCACCAGGACCGTAGTCAGATTTTTAAAGTTTGGAGGTGGGAAGTATATTTTATGCGGAAATATTTTTGCTATTATTATATGTTTAAAACATTTTTCATGGCACAACAACATTTGGAGAGGCACAAAAAATTGGGGGAAATGCCCCAGTGGCTACGGGCTTAAGTGGTTCAAGAAAACACACTATGTCGAAAGAAACGAGAATTACAGAGAAAATTTCTTTGAAAATATCATACGCTTTATGGGAAACATGATGTAGCATGTACTTGAATATAGATGCAATAATAGGTTCCGTTGATGAAGAGCTTAGCAACAAAATGTCACCAAGGTGATCGTCAGTCAGCTGAGAGCGAAGCTTGTTCTTACAAAACTTCGTTGCTTCTGCTTTTTGGGCGTGAAACAAAACAAAAATCAGTTTTTGTAAAATATGTTATGAAAGAAATGAATAATATCACAAGAAAAAGTCGCAGGGTTAAGGATTTAAAACTAAATTCTGTCGTTGCAGCCTTGGGTGGCCATCGCTGAATGCGAAGTCGCGTAACAAAAACAACGACCAGAGATGAAATGCTGTCAGCTCTTGTTTTTCGACAGTGGCATCCATAGTGAACCAACTCTCGAGAAAACTTACACTCTGGTTCATCACTTGCAACATGTCCTCACACAAAGTTAGTTCTTTCGGTGACCACTTCTACTCCTATGATAGCCCACACTATCAAAACAACATTCAGGATCTCACACCAGTTTTTGAAAGTGATATATGCGCGATGTGGTTTTAAACATCTAAAAATGTAATGTAACCTAATCTACCAAACCGCATGGCAATTTACATTCTGACAATTTTTCTTTAATATTTCAGTTATGCAGGCTTATTGTCAGAAGTCATGTTGCATCGAACTAAAGCTAAACAACGGAAAACCTGCAATTAATGCTGTGATTCATATCCCTGATTTCAGCCACGGGTTTGCAATAAGTTGCAGAGGTCCCCTAGGTCTGCAGTTTCGCAGTTGACCCAGCACTTTGAGCAATAACATGATTTTAGCTTAAGTAAAATCGCCACTTTTCTTTTCTTGCCCCCAAAAGGCAAGATTGTGGCTTCGAAGGTTATTATCGGCAATAGCTCGCCAAGCAATTGCGCTGGAAAGCCAGTAAAGATATCCTCGGATTTGGAAGTCAGACCTTTCCGATGAGTTTTAAAATAGGTAAATTTTGACAATTTTGAGAAAAATATAAATTTTTGATTTTTTGGAAGCGACTATGGTAAATATACTTCTTTTTTCTTTCAAAATGAAACAGATTTAATTTGGATGGTGCAATAAGTTACTTGTGTTCGAAAGACACTATCCCATCGAAACAACAATACATCAAGCTTTTTCTTGTTTAAAATAACACAACATGCTAATTAAAACAACGCTTTCCGTGACTTTATCGAAGCAAATTCGTCTATGATGTCATCGCAGTCAATTTTCTATGTTGCGTCCATTTCGGGACTCAGCAATGCTAGAACACATAATCATAATCTGTCCTGACTCATTAAGGCTCGGAGGTATGAAAGAATCAGTTTCTCTCAGCTTGCAGTAGGTACTGCCATCGTCAGCATTGTTTGCAAAGGAATTCGAAGATTAGGAAAGGCGTTTTCATCCCACTAGTCAAATATGAATGTCAGGAGGTGTTCGGGAGGGTATGATGTAAGTTGCACGACTTGATACTATAGCATTTTGCAATCTAGAATCTCCTCGCATAATTGCTTGCCATCTATATCTGAAGTGTACGCAGCTCCTAAATTCTCACACATAGATTTTGGTTTTTCACAGTCAGGACCGTCACAAAGGCCTTGGAGATCAAACAGAAAGCAAAATTAGGACAGAAAAAACTATTATCTCTAAGCAAGACTAACACAATTCTCTTCTTTCATGAGTTAACATTTTTGCTCAACTGGTACGGTAACGATACTAACTGCTGGTTTTTCGAGGACTAAATGAGGTTCTCTTCCTCAGTCTATGGACTGGAGTATTGTGTTTAACTATCACCGGCCACTAACAGGTTTTGTGAGGTCGGAGTCGGCAGCAGCACTTTATGTAATTAGTAAATCTGTGGAAGATTAAAAGCAATTATTATTTGCGTAACAGTCAAGATTCTCATAGTTGCGGACTTAAACTTATCTCAACCAGATTCTGATCAATCTTTTCTTGCCTGAACCGCAGCAGCACAGACTGACTTGGCCTTGCTTATAGCGTAAGAAGGACGAAGTCTTGTAGATATGGCAAGGGAGAGGGCTTGTTCTATCACAATGTCTGACCGCCGCCGTGTTGTGCCACATACTGTATTACAGTTTTGTCATAACACTTGATGGTGCTAGCGCAACTTGCCCTGCATTAGATGCAGGCGCTGTGTTGATGCAGCATTGCAGTTAATGGTTGAGGGGCGCAAAATAGAGGTTAAAAAAACTGTAAATAAACATTTTAATTTTTGCCAAGCAATTTTGCGCTCTCGTCAAAGTGGCGCCCATGGCACGTGCCATGCCTGCCATACCCTAGATACGCCACTGTTCACAATCCTACGTTGGGTTTGATAGGGTTACTCATTGCAAATTTATCTTCAAAACAACGAAAATCACAATGTAGGATAGACATTCATGATTTCCCCCCTACTTTTTCCTTGGGCCCGCAGTGGTCACCCTTTTTTTCAAATTCCAGGATCGCTACTGCTTGGATCTGCCACTGCGTCTGGCCGCTAGGTTTTTTATTCCTATTTTAGAGATAACTCATTTTAGAGACATGGGTTACACACAACATTGACTGAAAAACTGCAGACTTTCTGAAATTAAAAGACTTAGAAAAAGTTACCTCAGAAGACGAGCGTGATGCTGCACCTTCATATGGTATTACGCTTGAGTGATATTATGTTACGTTATGTTAGGAATAATAACACAACTCATAATTAGTTCATTTCCATCACATTGAACTTCTTTGCAGTGCAGCAGCAACTACTTTTAGTAGTGTCCTACTACATGAAAAAATATTTTAAATAATCACTTCTGTGTTGGAAAAGTTTGTACTGGAAAGGTCTGGACTAAGAAAGCAAAAGAACGTTAACATTTACTTGTGTTAGGCTACTTGTGTATTGATGGAAACAAAACGAAAATGTATAGTAGAAAACATACGTTCAGGCTCTTCACTCAGAAAAATAGATGCGAATGACACAAAGAAAACCTGGAAACACAAAAGACTGCGTAAAGCTTGCTTAATTAATCATGGAGCTATCAAAGGCAAAACGAAATTAGATGTTGACGAAGGGTTTCCAAAAGATTTGAATCAACGTAAGTTGCTTTTCCTGTTTTTTTATGGAGCATTTGATTAATAAATTTTTCTAGTTAGTTTTTTCCGTTTGTGCCCAACAAATTTTGTTATAACAGCCTGAGAAATGTGGTCGCAACTGTGACGTTTACCTAAAAGTCAGTTGAGACAAAAAGGTTCTAACGTTTTATTCTTTACAAAAATGAAAAGTAGCAGAAAGTAACGTTTCTATTTTTTGTTTATGTATTCCAGACTCGATGTCGGTAACACATGTGTTAGCAGCAGTAAACAAAAAATACAAAAAGGTTTACAAAGTAAGTAACACAGAGGAAGCGTTGACACATACATGGAAGCAACAAGTGGTATAAATAACTAATTTGAAAGAAAGTACTTCAGAGATTAAAATGGAAACAGTCTAATGAGAAGTGATAAGGAAGTGGACACGGTAATCTTGATTGAATTGTAAACTCTTTTCTTTCTTTAGCAAATCTTACGTGAGTTAGGCCAGATACAAAAAAGGAACTGCGATGCATGAAACTCAGGTCCCAAGGGTTCATTTCACATTGCTTTATGTAAGCAACGTCAACCTTTGAACATGGAATTTGTTCATTCCAAGTGCGCATGGTGAAACCGTTAAAAAATGCGGCCAAAACTCTCAATAGTTTCCCACACGCAGAGGATTCGAAATTCAAATTTCAGCTTCTGTGTACAAAAAATGCATTTTCAATCGTCGCATAAATGGCATCTCGCAAGTGTTGCCCTCATCTTCCACCTGTATTTTAGCTTAGTCCTCAACCTCCGAGACAGCGACCTGGATCAAAGCGCAATATCCACGTTTTGCGAAAGAAGCGGGTCAAGACCACAACTGCTTGTACTTAAAATTGATATGCGACCAGGGACGCCGGAGATCGGGGGCATGCCGGGGACATTGTACCCCCTGCTCCCTCAAAAGGGGGGCAACGGTGGCGGAGGTGCCTTGCACAACAGCATCGTATGTAAGTTCATGGTTTATCAAGATCGATTGCAACAAATTTATTGCAGCTAATTGCGCACCCAGAAAATTCAGAATGGTTTTCTATGATTTCTGTTATTATTTTTGAGGTCAACATTGTTGCTGAACAGAAACAGTTATGCTGTAATTGGTAACGAATTTTTGTTTTTTGTAAGCTTCCATCGCCCTCAACTCTTTCACTGCCCCCTGCCTTACGCTATTCCGGCGCCCCTGTACGCGCCTCCATTTCTGGTATTTCAGTAAAAATGTGGGTGATTTGTGTTTTGTTGAGGATAAGACGTGACTACTACCTTTACGTTTATAGATTTTAGATTACCGATTTTCCAAGCCATTTTTGACATGACATTTCGTGGAAAATGTTAGGATTGAGTAAAGAATTGCAAGATTCAATGCAAAAAGCTTAGGACTGAGACCTGCATCCTTAGAGGCAAAGATGAAATGTGTACGCTACGAGACCGAGGTTTACCAAAACAAGTCTAGAGAATTCACTGGACGCCACTGCACCAGTTACAAAGAATGCTTGTGTTTCTTTTGTGTTTTAATTTTTTGAAGTGGAAAAAGGGCTGAGAACGTAGCATTTGAAATTTCCAAAACAAGTAAGAGAACAGCTAAAATATAATATTAGTATTTTGCTGATGTCCACCAAATACCGTGTTTTTGTCTTCTTCAAATTACCAACACAAAAAAAGTTTGTACCACAGTCGGATCAATTACAATCTATGATTGAGTTGAATGTAATTAATTACACATTTTCATGTATTTGTATTGCAATTGATAGTTTTTGTGTAATTGCGTTTTTTTATTTTGACCAAAATACAAATACTTTTTGTTTTCAAGAACTTTGCCGAGCTCGAACAAATTAATAAACGAAAACCAGTGAAGCACTTGCATTACAACCTCGTGTGGCTTTGTCAAATCAGAAGCGAAATGCCCAGAAGTGCTGGGCACGTGATACAAATGGTGGGCAAGTGTCTGCCGTGCTATATCGAGGTGCTCGAATAGATAGTTTACCTTAGACATGAAAAAACTGATTTTTTCCTCGAAACATCGTAGATTTTTAAGCACTACATACTGTAGGCTTTAGGCAGCTGATTCATTAGGCCAGTAGTTCTTAACCGGGGGGCACGCCTCCCCAGTTAGGGCGTCAACCAATTTCCAGGTGGAGCGCGAGCCTTTACGTGCTCTACAAGATGGAAATTTTCGAATGGGAAAGTGTTTTGTCCAATTTACTCATGTAAGGTCAAGAGGGCTTGAAACACAGGACAACTACTTAAGAGAGGCGTGGTAGAGAAAAGGTTAAGAACCACTGCACATAGGCAAACACAGAATTGGATGCGAGTCTTTATATTTGTAATCTTAGGTGAACCAACGAGATTTTTGGAACCATGAAGTAAAGCTAAATTTCTACAGCCGATATGGCCGAATCACGTTTGTCGAGTCACAAGAGCCTCTAGTCCAGTGGTTCCCAAAATGTGGTACGCGTACCGCCAGTGGTACGCGAAGGCCTTCAAGGTGGTACGCGAGACCTTTCTGTTCTACACAAAAAGAATACATTTTGTTTTCAGTTATCGGGTTCTGTTAATAAATTCCTGCATTGTTGTGTACTTCCCTTATTAGTTTCGAGAAATAGCCATTATAATTTCTCACAGCATCGTTGTCCATGCCGCATTTGCGTCAAGTCTAGTTTGCCAAACTTTTGATCGAATGATATTGGGTAGATTGAGTTTTCCTGGAACAAAGTGTTTCAAAGCGGTACGCGGTGAAAATACAGGGCCCATAAATGGTACGCGATCAGAGAAAGTTTGGGAACCGCTGTTCTAGTCCATGTCTAGTCGATTCACCACTTGGTCGAATCGAGTCACGAAAAGTCTGTGAAGACACTTCTAATTCCAAGTTTGCAAGCTCGAAAAAACAGTTTAGTTATTTCCAAAATTTGCTTTCTTGGAAAATAATCATGCGTAACCGAATCAAATGAAACAAAATACAAACCGTGCTTGTTAGTAAAGTATTTAGAGACAATGTAAAAATGACTCGATTCAAGGTACGATTCAATACGCTGCAACGCGAGTCAAGTCGAGTATTTTGGTAAAAAATTGAATCGAGTCATTGCATCATCGTGGCCAAACGTGATTCGAGTCGAGTCAAGTCACTAATAATCGCGACTTGAGTCACACCATCACTGATAGACACAGTTGCATTCAAAGGAACCGACGCATCTTCGCTAAGGAAAGGGTCCTGCTACAGTAACTTTATTGCAATTGCCTGATGAATTCTGAAAATTCATCAATTTCAACTTTATCAGACTGATTTTCTGATTAACCCTCCCTTTTTAAAGAATTTGTAAAACCTCTTTTTCACAGCGATGTAGTCTAGTCGAAACCCGAACCTCCGACTCCCATACTTCGTATTAAGGCTGAGATAGGACAGAGTTCTAAATCTTCGAANCATGGAACCTTCCTGCTTAAGATTGGTGTGATATGCACGTCTATGAGTATGACTATTGCTTTAGAAACATTTTACAAAATTTTCTTGCTTTTTGAGAACAGGACACTACTGGTGGATTCAGGTCCGTAACCACGGGGGCGAAGCCCCCTCTGCAAAATTATTCGCCCCCCTTGGAAAAATGTGTTGGATATAGTTTAAAAAATTTGGGCCCCTCTNAGAAAACTCTTCGCTCGGCGTGGTGTCCCACGCTGGTTACGGGCTTGGGCGCATTAGAAGAGACNGAGTCTTGAGATAGGTCTCAAAACTTGTTTCTGCGACTCGAAGAATGTTAGCCTAAATCTCGAGCACTTTGTTTCGAGGCTTGGAATGCTCTGTCTTTGATGTGAACTTGTTTCGGTAAAACTCCATTAGTGACACCGTTTCATTATTGTCCTTATCCCCGTTATTGAAAAATAATTGAAGTAAGGTAAATGATTGATATTCTACGAAAGTGGAAATGTGGATGGCCTATTTTTAATCTTTTTGTTTTTTCTGCACTAATCATGGAGTCACGTTTCAGTTTCCAGCACATTAATCTCCAGGTCCCGAGTCTAAAAAATTCAGATCTTGGTCAAGGTTTTTTGACAAAGTCTCGGTTTCGAAGCTTGGACAATTCGCGGTCTCAGCTGCATCACAGGGATGTATTTTCAAAAAAAATATCCAATTCTTATTCTAATGGGATAATCCTGTATATTGCAAACTGTCACGTGTAAAGAAAGCATGTCAAGTCTCGCAAATAAGGGTCGGGGTTTCCATAACGATGGGGCATCGCCCCCTTGAAACATCAATCTTCATAAGGCGGATAGGGGACAGAAGTATGTTTGAAAACACAAGACAATCCGTAACGTCCCACTTCAACAGCATTGACTTCATGCCGTTTTTTTGCAGCATCTCACTCACTTTTCCAACAAGGCGATACGATGGGAATGGAAACTGCCCTGCCGAATCTGCAACGGCCGATACAGTCTGACGGAAAGTTGAATGTTGGGCAAAACTTAGCAACAAGTAAGGCCAAATATTCGACTTTTGCAAAGTGTTCAAAACCTTTTTAAGATTTTTCACTTTTTGCCAAAAATGCAAAACTCAGGCAAAAGTGTGATGATGATTTTCATGGTCGTATAAACCAGTGCTTGTCAACCGTGTTTATCGTACACCCCAGAGTGTACCCGAATTTTCAAGGGGTGTACCACCGTGTTGGGCTGTACACGGGTGTACCAGATGTGTGCTCTTGAAGAAAAATAATATTGTCTCACATATAATATTCTTTGCTCTAGGGCAGTGTGCCAACTGGTCATAGGTTTCAAAATCATATCCTTCGGCGTGTGTGAATTCTCACTTTTCTTCCGCCTATGCTTGTTTGTAAAGTTTGTCAGATGATCATCACGCATCCTTCTTTCTTTCGTAAAATGCAGCAGTCGGGAGTCCGCAGGTAGGAAAAGGTTGGGAACCATCGCTCCAGCTTGAATTTTGTGTAACCGTAACAGACATGCTTTTCTCGACAATAATTATTGTTTTGGATTGAGCTGCATAACGTATCTTTCCACACTACTTTTCAAGCAGTTAGCTAGAGCTAAGTGAGAACTTATACAGAGAGGAAGTGAGTAATCCGTATGTTAATTTTAACTTTGGAATTTTTCAGTTCAGACTTTAGTTAGGCTGTTATCATCTTGTACATATGAAAGCTATTGCAGTAGGTTGTTCATCCTCAAAGAAAATAGACACACACAATTTTTAAGAAAAACTTAGTAGCGAAAGAAAGTTGTCAAAAAGATCATATTAACGGTTTAAGTAAATATTTCAGTGAATCAAGTGAGAGTAAGGATGTGAGCAAATCACATGCTAGGTGCAACGTAGCCCACTTTTACGGGAGCAACATCGAGATTTAACAGTGTACAGTTATAAAGAAAGTTATTCAAGAGAAAAAAGCTTGCATTTTAAAAAAGCACAAATGGAACGATGCCTACATCGCGTATGGGTTTCATCACACGAAAGAAGTAAAGTTGAACCCACATCCTTCAGGGCATTGCAGGTTTTATGCAACCGTATTTGGTAATAGTAATATAACCATAGGACATCTCAAAAACATGTGAAGTCACAGCAATTTTCTCATCAAAATAGGTCAAAAGTATTCTTAGAACCGTCTCTAGAAAGTCATGTGCGGAACTTTCGTCGTTTAAGAATAGTGTGGTAAAAAAGAAATGTCAGTTCAGTACTTGCTTCCCTGAAAATGGCTCAGATCCTTATGTAGGGTTATTTTAAGGAAAATGTGAGGGACCCGATTTCTCTGATTCTAGGGACCCGATGATGATTTTAGCTGATTCTAGAGACCCGATTTTCAATTGTAGGGACCCGAATCGGGTCCCTAGAACACCTTAAAAACCTGCCATATGCAAAGAAAACGTCAGTAAACCGAGTTGGATTCTGTAATTCATCACTGTCTTAAAATTTACACTGACATTCTGCATGGAAGAAAAAACCGTTTACAAAGAAGTCAGAAAAACTCCACTATCAGGCAATAGAAATAAACGTAGATATCTTCATACTTTGAAACAGGGGTTCCCAACCTGTGGTACGCGAAGGTCTTCCAGGTGGTACGTGAGTAACTTCCATTTCTTCGCAAAAACCTGGATTCGCAGCTTTCTATTTTACGTATCAGGCTTTGTTTTTTAAAAAAACAAATTTTACTGTAGCCGCTATTCCTACTGTTTCACAACATTATGATTTTTTATGCGTTGTTAGCAAATTTACGCCACGCATCGACCAATTGGTGTAAGGTACACAAAAAGAAAAAACTCCTTAAATTTAGGTATGGACCTTTGCTGTTATGTTATTGTATATTATTCTTCTGAATAAACTAAGATTCGATCAAATTAATTCTTCTATAAGAAGTGGAACGCGTTGACAATACGGCGTGGTCAAGTGGTAAGAGATCGTAAGTAGTTTGGGAACCCTTGCTTTAGAAGATTTGTTGAAACAATTTCTTGACAAGGTGAAGAAAGCTCAGCTGTTTGGTATTCAGCTCGATGAAACAACAGATATTTCAGATTAATACGATGCGCAGTTGATTGTGTATGGTAGGTTTGCCGATGAGGAAACTATAACCACTGTCGAATGTTACTTGAGCTGTCTAAAAGTTGAAGTTTGCGCAACTTCTGAAGCAATCTTCGCCAAGATGAATTACTTCATTGAGGAACATAGTCTTGATTGGACGAAGTATAAGTCAGTTGCTACGAATGGAGCAGCAGCCATGCAAGATTCTACTAAGGGAATTGTCTGAAAAATCACAAACGTTTCCCTTGACTATGTTTCAACTCACTGCATGATTCATGTAGAACTTGTGGTTGAGAGATTGATGCAAGATAACAATCAACGGTCAGGTCTGATTGTTTTCGTCCAAAATTGTGAATTTCATCCGCTCATATTAAAAGAAGCATCGAATGTTTCCAGAAGTGTGCAGCGACATGGAACCAGACGCAGTGAGGTTATATATCATGCTGAGGCACATTGGTTACCCAGAGGAAAAGTTTTAGAGTGGGTATTTCAACTACGATAAGAGTTGGGATTTTCCTTGTTCAACAAGGACACCCAATGTCCATTAACTTTCAAGACAATTTTTGGCTTTGTTTGAATTTGAATTCTCTGCTATGGATTGTGCAGCCCTTTGCAGATGAGGAATTTGACTTGGGCTATACGCATGTAGCAACAACAACGCAGAAAACGGTAGGACACGACACGTAACACAAAGTTCAATGCAAGTCGGTCTTCCAGCTCGCAAAGTTTGTACAACACTTGGTGTGAATAAAAAAGAAAACACAGCTCATTTACAGGGTGTTTCACAATTGTTGAAACAAAGCGATTGGGCACAAATCCAGGATTTTAAATGATACCACAATGATGATTACATTTATTGAAAGCTGAA
>JGI24021J15306_10002405_pt1 | contig 20141 bp, 16 predicted proteins | sample Ectturendosymbi1_FD_15306 | JGI IMG/M metagenome (IMG submission 15306)
TGTAAGATTTATCGATTTCATTTTTTTGTTTTTTGAGCGCTTCAGTGAGAGCTGAATCATTACTTTCATTCTTGGAGAAAGAGTCTTTACTTTCGCACTTGAAAAAACTTGTGTCGAAAACTCTTCACAGCTACGCAAGCATTATTGAGAAACATTACCTGGTTATGAGCAATTCGACTCGAACATAATTTTTTTTCTCCAAACCGAGAAGTGATTGAAGTTCAGAAACCATTTTTTCTTGCGGGATAACAACTGACCGACAGACTTCTTTGTTTGAACATTTTTCGTGGACCAAGTTTAGGAAACAGTGCCAAGCCTTAGAAAGACAAAAGGAAAACCTAAAGTTGAAGACACTGAAAGAAGTATGTGCAATGACGTTAAATTATTTGACAAATTCTTTTTGCCAACATATTCAAGAAGTTAATGATTCATGGGATTTTCGTTTCCCATCTAAACAACAATCTACCGAAGAAAAGCCGAGTCTGGGAATTTTTTTCTTACCTCTTGATTAATCTTTTTATCATCAGAGCACAAGGTTATTGTGAAAACTTGGCTGTTGACATTAACCGCAGGAGATGCAGGATCAACTGACGACGAAGTCGTTGGTTCGTCGGCAGTATGCAGCCACGGCCGGGGCTCGAAAGCTGTCAAAACAAAGGAATGCGCCGAGTAGCCTTTACAAATCGAAACAGCCTTTGATGATTTTGAAAAATACCGCAAACGCTGTTATTGGTTGTCTTTAACTGGCTAACGCTTGCCCGAATGTTTGCACTGCCCGGATGTTTCGATCATTTGCAGGACAATTCAGATTCTGCACAATTTTCAGTGAAGAATTAACTTTAGCATCTGAAACTTGCCGTGTGGTGATGAAGCAGTCGTAACAAGCACAAAATCCTCCGCTTTCGATGAGAGGACCTTAAAATGTAACTCTGGAGAAACAGGCAAACCAGTCGCGTATTTTCTTAAATGTTTTTTTCATGAACGCTGGCACGTTTTCAACAATGGTATGTACATGTTCATTAGCATGTACATGTTCATACGTGTTCAGTTATTGGCGGTGGCTTTTGTTAGAACCCATGCAGCCATCCACTGACTGTTTGCTGGTTGCACAAAAGTTGTGGACATAACCGATGACGTCTCGACGAAGTTGTAGCGTCATGCTCTGTCTGGATCTTTCTTTGCAGAACGTTATCTTCGATATTTAGTTTTTATAGATGACGTTGTGCAACATTACCAAAAAAATCTAAATTATTCCACAAAAATGTCAAATTACCCCTTTGGGGGGTAATGACACACAGGTTAAGAACCACTGTTCTAGAACAAAAGAAACGTATTAATATTGCAGGGACAATACCTTGATTTCACTGTAGTGCCTCTCATGTACACCATGCACAAACATCACCAACAAAAAAGCCTGACACTGGTCTAAGGTTAACACAGTTGTTCAGCAGAATCTGTTTTTACGACACATCTTAAAAAAACTATTAGCGATTTTATCCACCTATTTCATACGCATGGCCATTGGATGGAAAAAATGTTAAACAGTACATGAACAACTAAAGATCTCCGTGTTCAAAAAGACACTCCAGGACGAACATTATCCAACCTGCTTCGCGAGAAGAAGAGATTGGCGGTGGTGACGATTTTGTCAAGATTTCTTCTTGGAAGGGGTTGACTTTGGAACCATCAAAAATAACCACTCTGATCTCTTTCACATGTTTGACTTTCTTAGCGGCAAAATGCTCGATAGCTTTGCGGGTGAACTTGGCACATTTTCGCGTGTCCACAGCTAGTGTACCTGTGTAATAAAGTAGAAGCACACTGAGCAAAATACGCGATAAAAACGCTATACTCAGACACAAACAAACTTCTGCTCAACTGCCTGAATCAACACAAAACCAATACACTATCAACACACTGTAGGGAGCTACGTGGTGGATATTGTTTTAGAAACGTGCTTACTTCCGCAAGAAAACGATGTTGCATTGACCAACACAAATCGCTAATATTTCGTTCACAACAAAAATTAGATACTGAGTTAAGCATACAACATACTACTATGAACTGATTTACGATCAATCGTTGGACAGACTGTCTTTACAGAGAAGGCATTATACAAATGTCATACCCAGGTTCTAATTAAGACAAAATGTCATTTCGATCTCAAATCATCATCATCAGTATCCCATAACCCGCAACTATCTTTATTCAAATAGAATCTAAACGACCCTGTCAAGATGTCAGCGTCTCGGACAAAGTCCCGTGAAAGATTAAATTCACCCTTTAATCTTCAGTCAATGCGCAGTGACAGAATATTTAATATTTAACCAAAAAAATGAAGGAAAAAGTAAAACAGTTAATACTTAAGGATGTTACAGATATTACTCCTCAGATATCTTGCATTTTGTTCAACATGGGTCTCGGCAAACGTACCAGATAGCAGNTGAAAAAAACAATCCTTACAGAGCAAATACTAGGAAACAGCCACACGCAGCGAAATACTTGATATATGCACGAAAAATGACTGGGAAACAGTTAATAGTTATTGTTTGCGAATCGTTTCCTAGTATAGAAATAGGGATTCATTCTCTCAGCTATCTGAAATTTGCAATTTACGTCGCGCAGAAGCGTTTCCCTATTCCTGTACCATGTCCAGTTACGTTTGTCTAAATTAAATTTCGAAAACGCAGAACGTTCTTCATAAAATGCAACGATTCTTCCAAAATCAAACATTCGAAACCTCTCCCACTCAACCTTAGTTACAAGAACAGGACACATTCACCGCCTACAGCTGAACGCACTAGAAGAGCACCACTCAATCCCATACAATGATCGGACACATAGGTGTAGGAGCACGTAAAATTTTGGGGGTGCAAAGGATTTTTGCCCAAATTTCCCCAAACTGGCCCAAAATGTTGATGTGCGTCTTTTGCCCACAAATTTCTCCCACATAGATCATGAAGACCTTCTTTTGGTATGACCTCCAAAAAAAGGTTTGCCCGGATTTTCGACAAACCAAAACTTTTGGGGGTGCGCCTGCACCCCCGCGTCCTACACCACTGGATCGGACACGTTTACAGCAAAACGCGCAAACGCAACAATATATTCTCCATTGGAAGCCCAGTTAGTCGGATATTTAGTTAAGCTTAAATCCGTAAATGACATTTTTATTTCAAGAAAGCACGATGCAGCAAAGCTGCTATATACAAGCTTTCGCAAATCGCGCTCTGCTTTTTGAAAAGTCAATGAAGTATCAACAACGTTTGGAATTCACAAACCTGTTCCGATCGCTGGAACCGCTATGGACGTCATATGTAAATTTTCAGCTTCTGCAAACACTTTTTCAAGTTTTGCTAAAAACTTTTCGGGTTGGGGAGGATAATCAATCGCCAAGTGGGCTATTTTGTTGCACGGAAGGCGACCACCACTTGTCACTACGAACTCTGGGGGAGTAAAATACCACCTCGAAGCCTTTTGGCGGCACTCTTGTGCGATCGTCTCTCCGCCTTTAGATATCAAAGCTCTGCTGACTTGACCCGCTGCAATATAAATAAAGTAAATAAAGATGACCACCACATTTGACGTTTATTTTGTAAGTACCTTTTACCATCTTTGTACGTTTTCCAACATATGGACAGCAAGGCTTTATTTACAAAATAGACGCAAAATCAAGGCAAGATTTCATTTGGAGCTTTACACCTGTTGTTTAACACTTTTGTCACGTATGCGCAACATTTAGCAAACAAGATTTTAAGCGCCAGCAAAAAAACAACTACAGGTCAACGGAGACGAACACCACGAAAGCAAGAAAAACAATGAGGAATGCAGCACTACTTGGTCTGTCTATCAACGGGATTCATTAATCTTTATTTCACTAAAACCGATGATACTGTCACAGTGCAAGGCATTGAATTTGTGTTTTCTTGCACATGGCGTGTAAACGCACGGCATGGCTGGAAATGATTGCCTATTTTATTTTTATGCAGTGCATTTCTAACATTTGCCACGCAACATGCAGATCTAAATGAATACCCGCGCAGTTGGTCGGAAGGCTGGTTCGACTTTCCACTAACTACACAGCTGATATCGTTTAGTTTCAAAGTGAGCGTGACTTCTTTACATTGGTTAAGCGCATAAATGATAAAGCAAACACGATGTGAGAGTTAGTAGTTACATGTAGAAGTTCAGCAAAAGTTGGCAGTCCACTTTGACTGGAACTCACGATGGAAGTAAATTTGTTTCACCTCAAACTGCGCACTTTTCTCTGTTGCGTCTTCTGCAATCTTACAGTAAAAGTGTATACTTACTAAGTTTCAAAAACGTTTTAACCATTTTTTCAAAGTTTTTTTTTGCTTTTCCATCATTAGGTCACCATGAGTTTAAATTATCCCCCTTTAAGCGATAATTTGCAATGAAAGCAGAAACGAGCGAGACACCGATTAAACCTCAAAATTTGTTACAAGCACAGTCGGCCAATGCCATTACTGCTCAAATCATAGGAATGGTCCGCTGGATTGACGATCAGGTCCACTTCCTCTGTGGTTATATCTCCTTGCTTCACAACAACCCACACTGAGCCNATTTTTTCTGCGGGTAGTGAGGAAGTGGANTTTGGTATATCCGGATGCTTTTGCGTCGNCATTAACTGTCCAGCAACAAGACGCTCCTTCATAAATTTGNACGGCAATTATTGAGAGGTACTATAAAAACAGCAACATGAAACAATGTTCAACTAAAATCATTTTTCGAACAAAAACAAGACAACAGCCACTTTCACCTCAAAAAATGCAGATGCAACCGTCTAAAAAATGACACAAAAACATTGCCGCCCAAATAAGACTTCGATTATTTGCGTACAATCTTGTTAAATTTGTTGAGTACGGCACAGAATGCAAGTACTAGGGGGAGTTGATCATTTTTATGTTAGCATCAGTTGTCTATATAATAAAAAAACAAACAAAACCGTTGACATGCTAATGTCGATCCCGTTTTTGAGCTCAAGCTTCAGTTTCATTGACAGAAATAGCCACCTTTGGATGTCAAAACTTTTTTAACAATAGGATAACTCGTGATAGAAATCTGTTTCAAAATAACGACACAAACTGATCATTCACCAAGTTCTCCAATTAATTTTAACATCAAACAAAGAGTTGCACCACGGTCACAAACCTGATCAACGTGGTCCTCTTCGGAAGTAGGGGAAGAAATCTTGAGAAGAAGTTTTTCAAAACAGTCCAAAGTGTAATAATTTGTAAGCTCGACCAAGTCAATCTGTGCAAAACAATTGAACGCATCAATCAGTTTCAGCAAAATAAAAATGCAACAGGTCAAGGAAGATACGCAACACGCATGCGTAACTCCAAATTCAGAATTGTTATGAATGATATTTTTGAGTTCAAAATCGCAGAATAATACGGGAAAGAAAATTCTCATTAACTAAGTATGCATTTCTGCAAACACTACGGGTCTTTTTTCACTTTTAATAAAGTAGCGTCACCAACGACTACGAAAATAGGTTAGCTCGAAAAAAGTCACATTCCCAGGTAACACGCTTCCTTCCAACGAATTCTCGTTTGCAGTGAAATGTAAGAACTTTCGGTGCGGGAAATCAGTTTTCAGTGACACCCCATTTTAAAAAACTGCAGATAGGCCATTTATCATTGAAAAAACATTGGGAATCAAGCATTTCGTTTCTAAGTCAGCTAGTACGCAAGTGTTACGTCAAAAAATGTATAAATTAGATCACGAATTTCCAACAACACATTCGATTCCCCATTTCAAGACACATTTGAAGTTTTTGGACAGTCTGAGGATAGATTTTCCTTACAGACAATAGGCTTTTAGTAAAACTTGGCCTTTTGAAACAACGTCCCACTTTCACGGCCCGACAACAGCGCGCATCAGTTTTTTGTTCCACACCATGCCCCTGATTTCGGATAACAACATGAAGCGACTTTCAACATCTGCAGGGAAAAAACAGTATTGTTCATTTCTTGTGCATAAATTGAACCAAGCTTTTCATGCCAGCATTTTTGACAAAAGATCAGTGAATGAAACGGCCAAAGTATTCTGTTTTTTAATCAGTGAATGTAAAATGCAGTGTGCGTGGGAAGCAATCAACACCGAAATACCCTGGTAACGATGAGGAAATATATTTACCAATCAAAAAATACTGAGCAACTGTTGTGCAGTATATGAAAAAGAAGTAAAACGAAGAATAGTAAACTTAACCTTTTGAATCCGACTCTTTTTCGTGCCCTTGAAGTAGTCATCAATCGCCTGAACGATAATCATGGTGCACTTCTCGACGTTGCCTCCGAACACACCGGTGCTAATGGCAGGAATAGCAATAGACGGCAAGTTATGTTTTTCCGCTTGCAACAAGCACTGAGTGATGCAGCGGTGCAGATCTTTGTTACCCTGCTGTTGATTGTTATGGTTTCCTTCCGAATACGGTGAATGCCAGCTGTAACAATGAAGATAAACTTCAGAAAATACTTTACGAAAATTGGTAAGATTAGGCGACAGCTTTCTGAGTGAAGCGGGTGAATCATAACGTGGAAGGGATCAAACTATCGTCTGCCCACTTACATGTCATCATATTCAACAAAAGTAATAGCGCAACACACAGCCATTCCATTCCAGATGCAGTGATTGCTGCCTGCTGCCCTTTTACGCAGTAGATGGAATCTAAGGCATCTTCCACACATAAGTTCACGCAGCCATGCCTTCATGCAGTACTCCGTGTTCCCAAAAATGTCACGCAATTGGTATGAGCGCTTCTTGTACGGTTCAACTCGGGCGCTCACATGCATAATGTCGTATCGATGTCATTACATTTTCATAAACATTCTTAAGTCAGTGAAAACATTAATTTATTATGAGTCTTTTCAAATTTTCACAGCACAATCCTCTTGTGCACATTATTGCGTCGTATTCATTCCACACACTCATCACACCCGTTTACTTGTGCATTGCTTCATCTTGGCTTTGGATTTATGAGTACATGGCAGCAACAGCAATGTTGCAACTGACTTTTACTGCAGTATGTTGAAGCAATAATACCGTAGCACAGAGGTTCTCAACCGCCGTGAGAACTCCTCTACGTGCCGCAACGCGATATTGTATACTAAATTTAATAGCTCGTATGTGATGTGCAAAACACATTATCCTAGGTGGCAGTTGTCCTGATACCTGGAAAATCATGCCATTCACAGCAAAAGAGCATGAACTGGTTAAGGAAGCTAAACGATTACACTAGATATTGTTGGCGTTTCTTTGACTAAGCCTCGCTTCAGCCAGTAGCCTAGTAATGGCGTGGATTGCTTATCGAACGCAATTTGCGCGGTGGCGCGATGCGCCCTTATAAACCACATACTTCGTCTCGCGCAAAGGGGAGAACAACAGCGATGGCGCGTCAGGGTTGCCATATTGGCGAATNTATCGCCAGATTCCGGAAATTTGGCGAATTTTGAAAGCGTTTGGCTGCANATATTTTGGTTTGGCGATTTGGCGAATTTCTGGCGATTTTTTTGAAAGCATTTAGTTCCAAATTGTTTGGTTTGACGAAATGTACGACCTGTATATTTGCACGTATTTGCTTTCATATTCATATGTAGATTTACTATTTTTAAGCTCGATGTTGGTTTGAAAATTCATGACATCAAATGAAAGTGTAAAAGTTTTGAAAGTAGAAGCATTGTATTGAACACTTCTTATCAAATGTGTTTGCAAAATGTTGAAACTGATTATTTAGAAATATTTGCAAAATGTTAAACCTATACGCTTTCTGGTAAAATACAAGGCGTAAGATAAAAGAGCTTTAAACGACTGATTTCCAATGAAAACATTAATGTTTTGGTAAAGATGCAACCATTTCCAGAAGTTTGGCTATTTTTGAAGTGAGCTTGGCGACAGTTTTTTATTTCTATCTGGCAACCCTGTAGCGCGTGAAAGAAGAACCGAACGTGTGAACGCGACGAGAGTCAACATGTATGTCAGTCTTGCGTCAGAGCCAGCTTGAGAAGTTATTTACGAGAGCCAGCGTTATCAATTTGTTATGTTTCGAAACGTCTCAAGCCTGTTCGTTCGTTTTCCGATTGAGAATAAAGATCACCAATTGCACTACGTTTCCACCGTTGTTCCCAGTCAAGACGCCGTAACTACAGTCGTTCACAGACCAGGAATCCTCGCCGCTACAGCTGTGCAGTAGTACTGTGGATCTGGGCGATAAGTGAATGCTCTTCTATTCCAGTGTTGATGCAAAAATGTCTACCTTGGCTTGCGTAGGACACTTGTGCGTCCCCAACTCGCTGGTTGCGTTGATTTGACCAAACGTGTGGCCTAGTGGGTAGGGCGTGGTTCGAATCTCAGCCGGGTCGTACCAAGACTTTAAAAATCGGAATTTGTTCCAGTCCGGCCAAGCGCTCGGCATAATGACTGTAGCAGGGAAACACTCCAATTTGGATGCAATCTTCGTCGAAGTCCGGTCGTGTTGCCTCCTGCCTTCCCATCGGAACGACTTCGTCAAAGACCAAGTGGGTGCGTTTGAGAAATGGGCGATCTCTTCAACACCCTAAACCAGGGATCACCAACGTTTTTCAAGCTGAGAGCTACTTCTTGTGTGCAGATTAATGCGAAGAGCTACGAGTTTGATACACACTTCTAAAATAAAAATGCTGCTCAATTTACCTTTAATCGTATTTTAGTATTAACAATTAAGATATTCCGCAATGTCAAGACAAAGATCACGCTACTGTTACGTTTAGAACAGGCCCGCGTAGCCAGCCCGAAATTTTGGGGGAACCAAATATATTTTCTTTCAGCGAGCAACAGTATTTTGTTTGGGACAACGCCTCTTGAAGCACAAAACAACAAGAAATGCTAGAAATCTTGGGGCGAATGCCTCCCCCTGGCTCCGCCTATGCCCGCGGGCGACCTGGTGCCCGCGGGCACCACGTCGGTGACCCCTGCCTTAAACAAATCTCTGCCCGGGCGATCGTCGAAGGCACTCGAAGGACAATTCTTGTGTTGTGCAGGTACGCTGCTGTAATTCCGAACTCGCAATTGCGTTGTGTAAGAACTTAACGCAAGTGTTCTCGTGTCTTCATCGTTCTGATCGTCGCGAACGCAAAGGCATGGGCCATGTATGGTTGTGTTGATGTTTGGATCACTGAGGTTGATGTGCGAAGACCGATCCCTGTACTTCATACAGGCATCAGCCCAAAATGAAGCACATAGTTCCCGGGTTTGTGAAAAAAATGGCGACGCCCTACGACGAGTTAAAGCTAACTAATACAAAATATTTTGGGGAGGCATTAAACTAGGAGTGCACAACCTGCGGCTTTACGGCCGCATGCGGCCTTCGGTAAAAATTTATGCGGCCGTACACACGTAATTTAAAATATATGTTGATGGCGGCCGCGCACGGAAACTCTTTGTCTATTGTGTGTGAGGATACTGAGTAGAAAGATGGGGAACCGACGTGTGGAAGCAGGCTAGGCTCAGTGTGTGGAAGCAGAACAGAAGTAGTGCTAAGAAATTAAAAGAACAGGAACTCACTGGCGGCCGTAACTCATAAAAATAAACGTAATGCGGCCGGCAATAGCGAAAAGGTTGTGCACCCCTGCATTAAACCAAGTTGATGTTAACCTAATGAGACCTAATGGGTTGATGTTAACACAATGGGTTAACCTAAAACCTAACCTAATGTGGTACTGCGACTGTACTGCGAAAACGCACTTAACGTCGTGAACACTTTTTTCCAACAGAGAAATTTTCAAACTACATCTGCTCCAACGACATTTTGTGGCAACAGTCGCTGACGGACGTCAGCATCACATCCTGCTGTTTCGGTCAGCGTTGGATAAAAAAAAAGCAGATAAAAGCAGAATTATCGAACGATCATCTGGTAGTGAGTAGATTACGTCTGGAAAAGTCAACAGGGCAAGGACAAAGAGCATATCTTGGCAAATAAACTGGCAAGTCCCGGAGGAAAAACATGCAAGGAACAAAGGTGAAGCAGTCTTTACTTTTTTACAGCGCACCCGCCCCAACTTCAATACATTTGCTCAGCATCCGCCTCCGACAATTTCAAAAATTTTAAAGTCTCAACTGCTGCCATGTGCGAAAAATATTGTTGGCAGTGTTGCCAACTGACCTGCGTACATTCTGAATAGATATGAAACTAAAAGCATGTAAGAAACACTTCTGGGCAATAAGTAGTTTTCGTCGTACCATTAAAATCCTAATACTTACGTCGGCCCAGCAGTATGAATAATCTTCCTGCAGCAGGTAACACCACCTGCAGTTGTGGTTATGGCTTCTCCTGCACGGAGAGGGCCGTACTGTTTCTTGCGGGCATCCATAGCTTGTTGAACAGCTCCAGAAAAATCTGCACAAAAGACAAAAACTCATTACTCTTGTTCAACACTCTTACGTAACTGTTCCATGCCATTCAAACAGCAACAGCGATAAACAAAAAGGCGCAGTGCACTGTTCTTCTTCATTGTACAAGCAATGAATCATTCAAAGAGTAAAGTCATTTCGCTTACATCCGCAATTTCACTACAGTTTTACTTCAGAATGAAACGCAACGTATATTTTGAAGTAAGTGATTGCGATTGTAAGTCATCAGGTTAATCCGGCCACCTCCATATCGGGGATAATACCGGGTTTAAAAGATGGACGACTACTGAGATGTCAAGCCTGAAATATCAGCTAAAATACAATTTTGAGAAACGTTGCTTTAAAAATAAGTACAATATATAGGAAAACAAAAGGAAACGATCGCAAGTAAAAACATAGAAAAAGCTATTTCAAACAAAACAAGCAAAACGCCAAAAGTTATCAAACGTAATTATTTTTAAAAATTGATTTAAATGTTAGAACCGAGCAAAATGAGGAAGCTTTGCAAAATCGTAAAAAAACAGGTGACAGTTTCTAAGGGTACTAAAAAACCGTGGTAGCACCATTTTAGAAGCTAGGTTGCCACCCTGTTTATGCAGTGATCGTCATCGCGTTAAAGTTTGAACGACAACAACTTTATATAGCAACCGCAGTTCAAACCTTTTTGCAAAATGCTTCCAGATACTCCGGCATTTCTCAGCTCCAGTTCGTCGTTGGATGCGTTCACTATTGCGTCACACTCGTGTTCAGTTATATCGCCTTGGACTACTCGCACGATGACGTTGCCGGAGTCGAGTTTTCGAGTTGCTTTTACCACAGATTTCTGAAGAGTCGTAAACTAACGTGTATATGTCGTCAACACATAATTTGCCTCAAGCAATATTTCTGGCAACAACGCATTTCGTCCTGTGCAATAGTGAAAGCTGTTGGAATGCACATATAAACAATAAGGCTTTCATGTTTAAATTGCACGGAGTGCTCAGCAAACAGTCGTAACGATATTATCGTTACGTATGAACGCGTCACAAGGTGAAAATCAATCTGAACAGATGCTTCGAAAATAATTAATTTTTAGTATTCCATGATCTCTTGAAACGTGGGTTGCGGCTTGTCTTCTTCTGATTTTGCACAAATTTTTCCCTGACGAAATTTCAAATCTTATAACAAATTTATTTCACCCAATTTTATATGCGAACGTTTTCCATCACACGTCAGTAACCAAAGGACTCACTGGTGCAGGTCGATGGCTTGCGCCACCATGCGGAGATCCTAACGGCCGAGCAGCTTCAACTTCAATAACGCATCTCAATTTTTTTTCAACTTCATTTACGACTTGTCTGCTTTCATCTCTGGTGAAAAACTCGCACAAAGCGGGGTCATCCACTTGGTGTTGGTCATTCGCCAATCTTACACTCGTACACTCCAACCATTGCATTGCTGTCAAACAGATGGTAGTTTTTTAACTGATAATGAGCGCCAATGCGCTCACGGCGGCGTGTGTGACTCTTTGAACGACCTTCATCCAGCATAGTAACAAACAAATGATCCAATATGGACACAACAGAAATACATGCTATGGTTGAAAAAATTATATTTAACAAATAAGCCATAATCGTGACAGGCACAATACAGCGACAGCTACAAACATACAGATTAGGTGCTCATCGCGGAAAAAACTCATGATGATGTTTCTCGACCAGTACAGAAAAAATGGCTTTTATTCAAGCAAGGCGTTTTGACATGAGGCCAGTACGAATACGACGTTTGCACACAAACCCCACTGCCCATAATCGCATGCGTTTTCTTAACAGCGACACGCGTTGACTGCAACAAAGTAATGAAGGAGGTAAAAACTTTCGAGAATCTTTAAACCGTTTGCTGACTAGCAATCATGGCCTGCGGCACACAAAAGAATTCATTTCATGTGATGAGACATATGGTACTGAAATGGTGCAGTGCAAAGATCGAACATTTCGTGGTTGCCTGAACAACAGGCGTAAAAGCAATCCTTCTTCAACTCCACATCCTTCATTACAAGTGCAAGCTCGACCGATAAGACTTTTTTTGGGCGATACCGATATTTTGTTTACCGATAGCCGATAATGGGAACAGTTCACAGCTGAAGAAAGACACGGAAGTGTTTATGTTTTTGCAAAATAACAGTGGCGATAAGCATAAGCGAAATTTGCAGATATTATTGGCATGTCGAGCTATGTACAACTGCATCTTTCCTTCTTCGAGAGAAAATTTTGAATTACATAAAATACCTGTACCGATGTATTTAACCGCGAACCACATGCACTCTTCAAGGTCTTTGTGTGCTGCTGGTTTTTTGTTAACACGTTATTTCCGCGCATCTACACTTTTAAAATTTAGTTTCTATATAAAAGGTTTAATGCACGCGAAAAGTTAAATATACGTTTCCTAGTGAAGCTTTGCTTTCAAAAAATAAAATGATATGTATGCCATCGTCAGAGGTTCTACTTTTGTCAATGACCCAACTAAAAACGTTTATGCCACATGCACGTGCTTGTGCTGGGCTGGGCAGGCTGCTTTGCCGAGGTTTCTCCGGATAAGGTCATTAATGGATTTATACGCAACTAAGAGCATAACTTGTCACATTCTACTTTAACTTCGTTTGTAAACTTAATACTTGATTGCATCAGCGTGTTGTTCATAGCACAACCGATAAATAGAACAGTCCAATGGCAAGTTGGGCGAAGCAAACCAGAGCAATGCGACAGCAACATGTAGCCTAACCCAACTGCTACGTAAGCCTTACTGAAGCTCCCATCACAAAACCGTGGGATTTTCAAGCGAAGGAAACAAAATGAAGAACTGTTTTTGTTTCCACTATAAAAAAAAATTCTTGGCCATTCGCAATAGAAAAAGTAGTTTGAATAAACGTGTTCCAAGTATGAGTATATGTCAATCCTACAACTGTTTTAACATAAAGCCTTTTTGTTTTGTATGAGGTCCACTTCACAAAGCTACCGGAAGTTCTAAGACCAAAAGAACTGTTACCAAAGCACGATGGTGCTTTTGGGACTTCAGACGTTAAAAATTTNACATGACCAGCCTAAAATAGGAGCTGACCTTTGCTGACATCAACAGGATTTCCTTTCAATTTCCATCCAGAGTAACTTTCCGAAAGGCGGCATTCAACTTTGCCGAAAATCTTCTGCTGTTCTGGATTATCCCTGCGCAAAATTTCAAGGAAACGCACAGAGGCACGAGGAAGGTCGAAGGTTTGCTCAACAACATTTGACTGATGGTGCTGCCGTTCATCCCGGTCATTGTTCCTGGAGCAACTGGTGCTTGGTTGTTGAGCGACAACATCCTAAAAATACACATGTCTTTTCAAAATATTAACATCCTTCACATAAATATCTTTCGTTCACCACAGAAAGGTCGACGTAGGCTGGATCATCACATACGGTACACTTTATTATATTCGCTTTTGTACTCCCTTTGGAGTGCCACGAGAAGTCAGCTTTGAATACACAAGTAAAGCAACAATAGTATTTTCGGAAACCTGCATTTGTGGCTTGGAAGGAGAAATTCGTAGAATTTTCTGTAGAGACCAGCAGATTTGTGGTTGAAATGTTAAATGTCTTCGTGCGATTAGTGACTGTGGTGTTGAACAACCGCGCAGTGTAATTCAATGGAAGTAATTTTAAGTGACATTTACGCACATCAAGTTAACTGGCACATTACAGACGCCAAACGGCACGAAACCTTTTTATTGGAAAATGACGACGCGAAACCTTTTTACATTGCGACAACGGGTCTGCGTTGCTTTAATTCCAAACGTTCATCGGCTCCTGTTACACTTCCACAAAACTTTAAGCCTGCAACACCTTTTGCTAAGTATATTGGAAACCGGTGGCACGATCGTAAAAATTAAGGTGTGTTTCACGATCAGGACCACTTGGCGCCGCTACACGCGATTAAAAACCCCTGCTCTGTAGTGAAACACATGTTCTCGGCAATTGCTACAAGATCGGGCTCACTTATGTTAAGTAAGTTGTTGACGGAACAAATGGGCAATTTTGCCATAACTCTGTGGAAAAGCGGTGAAAGAGATTGAAAGCTTGTTGGCGCGGATGTGAACAAACACTTTCGACCTGGTCAGGTCATTCATAAGCAGCTCCGGGTCGAGACCCTGCGACACTTTACAATACAGTAAGAATGACCGTGCAATGCTCCACTTCTTCATCGTGCGTAAGAATACTTGCACTTCTGAAATTTCAACGGCATCTGTTCTTTCGTTACATAAATGCCGGTTGATGAGCGAGTTGAGAGGTTTAAACCGTGGTAACAGAAGAGCAAGTTAACTATGAAATTAAGAAAATGCTAAAGCATCTCTGTTACTGGGCACTGAACACTTTAACGCAGTTGCGTTCTGCAAGTTAGATGTGGCAATGACGAGACCTATCACACATCTAGTGCAAAACGAGCAAGCGTGAAACAAATTTGAATAACTTTGATGCAAGCCAAATTAGTCTTTCAAGCCTCAACTCGTGGGCACGCAAACAAGGAATTTAAAAAGTTTTGTCTTTGACGGAAGTAGGTACTATGCATTTCACTGTTACCTCGGAAGAGCAGTATTATTGCATTTGCGTGATAGTGGATAAGACTTAATGTGGACTTTGCAAGTTCTAAATGAGCTGCCCCCTACCAGCGAGAAGAACTGCCGTGAGCTTAAACTAAATTGCACACAACAGCTTTTGGGTTGACTCTTAACCGTTGTTGATGCACGAACAGTCCTAGGATGTTGAATTTAGCTGATAAGGCTTTATCCTAGTCTTGATTAAAGCCTAAAAAGTTTACAATGGCATCGAAAACGTTAAATAATACGGCAAGATATCGTGGAATGTATCCCTAAGTTGACGAATAGTCTCAAAAAACTCACATAGCTCCACGATAATATTTGTGCTGCACTTCATTCTTTGCAACATAGTTCAGCATCACTCAAGGATTAACGCACCTTCAGTTTTTGCAGAACATCCGTCACTTCAGAAGCGTAGCCCGACACGGTGACTTTGCCGAAACTGGCGTCGTTCCATCTTTGTAACAATCGAGAACACTTAAAAAACATTTTGCCACAGCAGCACACTACAGATCCTCCACAAACAAGGCCAACGTTTTTCAAAAAAAATTGCACGGCAAAAAAACAATATGGTCACCGTTTGAACTAATCACTTGGTGACTGTTCTTTGGTATCTGGCCTGGGTTAAAATTGCACTCTTGAGCATAACTTGTAGTTGTACAGTACACTGTCATCAAAACAACTCTTCAAAAAATTTTGATTGCTGAAATAACTTTTCAGACACATAAAATGATTTTATAAAGGATTGAATAAAACCAAAATGGCAAAGAAAAACACTAATTAGTATATCTTTACTTATAATTTGTATAATGCATACAATCACAGTTCGAATTTTACTTACTTTTAGTTAACTTAGGAAAATTTTTATCTTCGCTATGATTTAAATTTCAATGCTTTCTTTTTCTTATAAAATAGAAAGTGAGTTTTCCCGAAGTGTACAGATTAAGTGTATTGTAAATTTATCCCTCCACATTCTTGCAATGCAAAACCATTCGCCTCAATGTTGCTTGGTTTTACTTAAAATAAAAGTGAAATGAGGTTTTATTTAAGGTGATTTGTTTTTCATTTGAAACTTTTTCAAAGTTGCATTTGCGCTTGGGAAGGATCAAATTGAGTTCTTCCTAGCATTAGATTTGATGTTTTTAGAGTTTACCAGTTCCAAACACTCTGTACAAATAACCATCTCTCTGATTTCACAACATTACATATGTACCAATATTGCAATCAATATGGTAATTGCACCACCACAACCTCATTTTCAGTCTTTTCTCTTTTTCCAATGACGGTTTGCATCAAAAACATCATTCCTGCTTTAAATTTAACCGTTGAATCAGCAACACAATCTACTGGGTAATCGCAGAGCCCAGTATTTTCCATTTATTAGCAAAAGATGTTATGCAGCAACAGCGAATTTAACAACACATTACTCTTCGGGGTCAACTCGCTTCGGCATGTAAAGGCTGCATCAGCCTATTTCTAGAAGCAAGTGGTTAGGTTTACCTCTGCTCAAAAATATGTTTTCTATCTCGCTTCAAATTAAACAGTACTAAAAATGAAAACGTGCACTGAAAACAAAGGAGTCTTGCCGAAAAGCTTTCTGCAGACCGCGATTGTCTGCAACCGTCATCGGTGAAAAATCTCGGGACGCCATCATTTTCGGCCAAGGTTTGGCCTTAGTTGCACCACACCATCGTTGCTTTCGAAGTGCCGAAATTTTGAATATCGCTTATTGTAGCTCATTATATCTTTGTCTTTGTAATCATTTCCTCTCTAAACGCAATCACACCTTTAAACAGCAGTACACCATGATTCTGAGTTCATAAAAGCTGTTATTGAACAGGCACTTTCCAAATAGCAAATCGAAGTTGATGAGCTGTGGCCATAAACGGTGAGCACCCGTGATAAGCGAGTAAAAAATCCACACTGTGTCCAGCGACGTGACAAAATTAGTAAATAGTCTGGTCGTTGAAACAATGCAGCCGCGCAACCAGGGCAATATTTTCGGAAAACTTGGTCAAGATGGTTTACAGCAGTAAATTTGTTTCAATTTCATTACAACAATGGCCGATCACTTTTAACATCGCCCTGAACCAACATCCAATCATCGGAAACGCATTTATGCCTTCATATATATTTACGTAACTAAATTTCAAATGTGACGCAGTGTAAGTAAAAATGTGAAACGGTTCGTCTCTCAAAAAGTTTGTAACCGACCTGATGTAAACTTGAGCCATACAACCTTGCTTGACCTCTAGCATCGTGAAAGCGGCGTCGTCTTGGTCCCAGCCCATGTCATACCGCATTAGTTTCAATTTTGTTGGATCAAAGTTTCTCGATTCTGATGTAAAATCTTTGAAAAAGTTATCCAGACGCTGTTGCAAAGTTTCTGCAACTAATTCATTGCTTTTCATGTCGTTGTCATTCGATTTCTGCAAATATACAGATTACTTGCTTATTATAAACAATTTTTAAAATATCCTTTTAAATTTTTAAAATATCCTTAAAAATAAACGCAAAACAATCCGCATTGCAAACACACGATTGATGCAAGAAAGAGTAAGGAAACCTGTATCTCGAATACAAGTGGTTCAGTCATAACAAATACTAACGTTCGTTTACGTAAAAGAGCAAATTATATCAAGGTGTAACATGGCAAATATAACAGACAATTTCAAGCGTTTTTCATTTAATAAATTTAAACTAAACGCAGCGATCTGAAAAAAATAACTTGTTCTGAATGTATCATGCCGTGTGAATCTATGCATTGAAAGTGTTAACAATCAAAATTTTCAAGGAACAAAACTTATTTACTCTCAACAATGAATTCCAACACATAGTCGGCGGAAGTAGGAGGCGTTTAGCTCCACCACTGTTTTTCAAAGGGAGGTCGAGATACAATGAAGAAACAGCACACTATTTCATTGCATTTTTAGCTTTTTTGTGAAGTGCATCGTCTTCGAAATTTTGCTGAGAAATGTAAGAATAGACATAGAAATGCTGAGTAATAGACGTAGAAATTACTACGAACTGAGAGTTATACACAAGTTTCATTCCCATGGCATTGAGCGGTGGACTTTTTGGCGCAAACTGAGATTTTTACCACGGATTTTCTTCACAGAGAACCACGTAGCCAATATTTTTGAGCTAGTGGTACTGAAAAAATATGAAAATATCAGGAATAAAATCGAAGGAAGGGCAAGTTTTCGCATTTAGCTCCTCTTTTTGAAAACTGTGCGTAAAAGCATGGCTTGAATGATCACCGATAACGTCACACAATCATTCAAGTATGATGCAGGCAGTACGTCACATCGAACCCCGGACGCCCCACTTTGAAGTTCGTTGCTTCGACCTTAGTGGCGCAGACTGTTAATAAAAAAATTTTCCACAAACTGTATCATAAACAACTTCTCGAGACAGAACCTGTTACCACAAAAATATTTCTTCTCAACCGGAAGTAAATCAAATTGGGAAGTGAGAAAAAACAAGCACACATGACAGCGCTTAGCATGACGTTAAACAACCGGCAGCAAAACATTTCCACATGCCACCTACCAATTCTGATTGGTTCAACTTCAATTGCACGACGTAATGGAAAGACTTGCCTTCAACGCTTGCGATTTGGTTTCGCACAAAACTGATTTGACCGTGAGGTTCTAACTTCTTTGCCAGCAATCCAGTTATTTCAGACGAGTGACGCACAAATTCAACGACCCCGTGTGGTGCACAAGGTATCAGAACAAGGTCGCAGTCACCCCCGCTCCCGCGTGACGATCCTTCTGCTGCACCTAAACCGAAAATAATCCATTAAGAGTTCCAGTGCATGCTGAAAGAGCACCAAAAACCGAGGAAGTGGAAATCTGGCGATCTTTAACATTTAAGCATTTGCCAATTGAGCTACAAATGTGCAGAAATGAGATTTCCAATCGCTGTTTGTTCTACAAGCGTTTGTGTTATGTCCGCTACACAGGTTAACGTACATGACTCGATCGGAAACAAAACTTCACACAACTATTTTTCTTAACTGAAATGAGGCTTTCTTTTCTCAAAATTGAAAGAACCCATAAGAAAAAACAAATACCCGCAACCAGGGCCGTGGAGCCACAACCTAAGTTTCAAGCTCCGACTCATTTTTTTTGTTTCAGTTTTAATCATGAAAATTGCTTAGGTTCCTGACTTCGGCTTCACAGATCTGCTTTAAAAGTTAAGACTAGCATCAAATTCGTTTTAAACATGGCATTGTACGTTGGATATCGGTTCTGATATCCGGAAGTTTTCCGATCCGGCTCCAGTCATCTAAAAACTACTTGGCGCCCGTCTCCACAGCCATGCTCACAATTAATTAATTGAATGGAAACATATTTGTTTCTCAGCTGCAGTGAACAATACAGTATGGAATACGGTTATCAACAGCAATTGCACAACCAAAGATCTCATTTCAGGTATGAATAGCAAATTTGAGCACCAGCCTGAAAGAAAAAAACTCCAAATCACAAATCGTGGCGGGGCAATGTGATTGCAAAGCATTTACAGGAATAAAATTGAAGAGGTGAAAATAATAGTTTACTCTGCAAATAACGACATACTAAAGTGCTTTGTACACAAGTTCAAAATCCAGAAGAAACTATCATCAAACCAAAAAAATGCTTAACGTTTAGCAAAACAAACGTTTCCGATCAACAAGCTATGATGTTTGATGTCGAATACTTGACATAGTACTATCGAAACATTTAATGAAGATATTTGTGTATTGATATGATGGCATGTTTACCAACGCATGAAAGATAAGCCCGGGTTTATGTAAAGACAAAGCATTTGGAAGCTTTACTCAAGTTTGTTGCGCCTGTGAAGCACAAACAACGGTTCAAAAACCTGTTTGCAGCTGATTGCGTAAATGTTGGCCACATTAAGATGTTTATACAGTAATCAGCGCACGAGTATTTATAAGCACCCTGCAGCAACCGGTTTGTCTGAATTAACAATTTCTTTCGTTTTCCTCTTCGCTAAAATCGTCTAAGAAATCATTAAACGTTCCGACACGACTAGCAATTGGATTCTACGGTTGAAGTGACCAATCCATGAATTTGAAATATAAACCTGCAGCAAAAAAGATCTGGTTTCGACT
>JGI24021J15306_10002406_pt1 | contig 20140 bp, 11 predicted proteins | sample Ectturendosymbi1_FD_15306 | JGI IMG/M metagenome (IMG submission 15306)
GCTTGCCCTGAAAACAGAGTTGCCCTGGAATTTTTCACTGTATTGAATATACTTTTTACATTCAGAATTTTTGAGTAACTTTCGCTTGCCCTGAAAACAGAGTTTGCCCTGAAATTTTTCAAGCCCGGGGGTCGGCCGCCCCCCCCGCCCCCTCGCCTCGTACGCCTATGAGCTTGAATGTTTCTTGACTTAGCTGCAACTTCCTCCTCTCTCATTTTTGCCTCTTTTGCTTTTTAACGTTATTTTACAACCACTTGCGTAAGCTCTACACTTGTAAGCGTGACGATCCCCTTTTTCCTGTCCGTTCATCTTTATTTATTAATAATCTCAATAGTGCTGCCATATTTTCGTCGCAAAAAGGGAGAACAATTTACGACTGTCACTTACTTGAGTGTATTATCTGCACTTGATAAGTCAAATGTCAGTTAGGCCTATCTATAATTACTAGAAATTACTACACTAAGCTATGTACAATATACTTTACTAATCACCGTATTACGGTTCATCAGCAAAGCTAGTAGAGTATAATGGAGTCAGTAGTCCNCACTATAATGCCAAAGTCATTGAGATACTGAAACAAGATTTACCACTGCTATGTAACGATTAATCTTAAAGCATTCCCGCCTTTCCAGCCTATAATTAACTCAACGAAAACATAGATTAATTAGACACCTTGCAGGCCCTCCCATAAACTAAGCAACGCCACCAGCACGTATCTTGTTACAGTTGAGTAGGCACAGCTTATCCTGTTGTAGGTAAATACAAAATATCATAGCCGGTGACGTAACTGACAGAGGGCAGAAGGTCGAATTTCGCCCCCTCTTGGCAAACTAAATGTGAAAACCGAGCCCCCCCTTAACTTACATTTCGGTTTTAGTATTGTTTTGGTTTTCAGTAGGTTGTTGTTTTTATGCATTTTTCGAATTATTTTCCGGTGATTTAGAATTTTAGTATAACCATCCACATCCAGATTCACCATCATTTCTCAAGTTCTTTTTTCTGAGTGCTGGCCAGTGGGCCCCTTTTCGCTAAGTTTCCACCCTGCCTCAACCTCAGGTTGCGCCGCTGATTATAACTATGTCAAATAATAAATGCAAAAAGGAAGACATTTTGACATTTTTGAATGTCCTCAGAGAATATTTCATTTTTCATGAGAAAAGTGGACATGTAATTCAAAAAGAGGACGAACGGCAGCCCTACTTAGCAATGCTACTCATATGCGACCTGTGCAAATCTGAGTAAGGCAGACGCAAAATCTACCAGAAATGAGTAGAGACGTAAGCTAATGCGTTCTACGTGGCTTGACCTTGCATTCACTACATTCAGATACCTTACCGACTTCCAGGAAACCAATAAGTATTTGTTTCGTTACAATATCAAATAATATTTAAGTGAAATACTGCCGTCTGCTCGACCGATTAATAACGCCTACAAACAAACTTTCCTCGATAATAAGGATTAAGTGGCACGCACATGTCGCACATACGGCTAAACATATGAACATGGTGGGAGGCCCTGGGCCCGGGTCCCTTGGCCCCCTCCCCCTAAATCCGGCGCTGATTCCGTTTGTGAGTGCACAACATGTGATGTTATTGTTATGGATAGGATCACAAAATGACAGGGTGTTTTTGTTTTGTCTTGAGCCAGTGTCGTATGCGGTATACGGATGGATATTGGATACTACTTTTCTGAAATTTTCGCGTAGGGATTGGATATGGATATGCAAAACGTTTTCGGATATGGATTAGGAGTTAAAAAATCAATATGCGCTCACTTCTGAACTGCGTAAGGTTAGAAACACGTGTTGCAGTGCTTTTGGAATCTGCACTTTATCAGAACGCTGCAGCATTTTGCGCGTGGCTGTTCATATCATGGCATGGAAGACTCTATTTTCCGATATAGAGGGTATACTCAGTCGCTGAAACGCCTGCAACAGTCCAGAATTACCTATTTCTTCGTTTGGTATGCCAGTGTAAATGGATACAGTCATACTGTATCAATGAACCTACTTCATTCAAAAGAGTTGTATCATCATTGTGTTGCTGATGTGTTCACTTTAAGGTGATCTTTACCGATATCCTACCATTTAAATAACATCCAGAACAAATGTCTGCGTGGATAATCCGGAACTTCGTTTAATCCGGATGGGTTTGTCTGTCAAAGCGAATTCGGATTAACCGTGATTGACTGTAATCGCATCTGCTCGTCTTGTCGACATTTGTGAACTCACTTCACCTTGTTGTTTTTTAACTGCATTGCTCTTGTCGCAGTTGGCATTTGCAAGTTCAATGATTGATTAGGGACAGGCGAGTCACGGAAATATTTGTGTACACTCTACATGTTTATGCTAAGAAAGCATTGGTGCATCAGAGTACACAAGGAAGAGAAGCGGAAGTTGCTTGTGTTTTAATAAATGAGCAATCAAGCCTACATTTTGCACTGATCTAACATGAAAAATCAACATCTCTATGCAGTCCTATAGAATTACACTAAGAATTTCTTTTTTTTCATTTCCAGTTCAACAAACATTTTTTGTATGTTTGCGAAAGTTTTGAAAGGCGAATGTATGGTGACAAGGTTTATGAATGCTATCGAGTCTTCTATAATTTATTGCGAAAGGATGAACGTTCAGAGCCGCCTCAACCTACTGTACAGTGTACACGGACCCTCGTCATTGTTCGCTTAGTTTTATTGAACATGAAACTCTCCTGTTTAAAAGTATAACTTTAATTCGGAAAATAAACCACTTTTTTGCCTGCTTGTCACATTCTTGTTGCGATAATGTCAGTGGTGATTTATGACCCAACTTTGGAATGCCCTTTTTGCCTAATTTCAAAACAGGTTTGAAATGCGAAAACGCATCCACACTCGCTGTAGTTTTGCCGCAGATATTTTCATATTTTGTCAGTAACACCAGCTCTAATAAACACATGGTTCTCTGTAAAGTAAAACTTACTGTGGCAAAATTCTCAATTCGCACAAAACTGGGACAAATTTTCAAGTAATGGCGGTAACTTATAAATGAAAAACGTTCTCGTTATATACCGGTTCGTAAGACTCTGCATCCTTAAGACTCTTGTTACGACGGAATGACTGTCAGCGAGGACCTCCGTCTCCACATGTTCAACGAAGATATGGACTTTGTGAGCAACAAAATTCAGAACGCGCAGACGCAGTCTTCATGGACGAAAGTGTTGATTAACGTTCGTCAAGTGAACCTTTCATCGAACATATGAAGACACTTAAAAATGACGTGACGTGTATACAGATATAAACATTACGTCATTGTCGTTTGTTGCAATGCGCTGTGACCGGAATATGTTAAATCGCATGGAGAAACCTAGAAATCGCAACTGCGGAACGGAAGCGGATGTGACCGAACAAGTCCGGAAACGAACGCAAGTAATAAATGAAAAACGGAATGAACGTGCCACAGCATGTGGTTAATTTCGGATGCACGAAGCTTGAAAATCAAACAGGAAATGAACATGCAACAATGAAACGAACTAACGGTAAACCTATAAATGCTGCTAGCAAATTACGCTTGAGGGAGAAATACAACGTAAAAGCGATGAAAGTAAGAAATGACAAGTAAGAACTCAGAGTGAGTTGTCACAACAGCAATAGACAAATACATCAAAGTAACAAGACGTTTGAAACAGACATGAACTTATGTCAGATGCGGTTATGATGCTTGTTTCTGAGATGACTGGAGTTTGTTTCCAATGTAAAATGCGGTTGCTCTTCTGTGAAATAACGCTCTGTGCCTGCAAGCCAAATTTGATTTCAATAATCACGTCAGTAAACGTCTGAACCAAAAATTGTAAACCTATGTTTGTTGGTGAGATGTTTCTTAAGTTGTGTTGCGAATGATGGTAAGTGACAGTCTCGCGACGCTTGGCTGGTGCAACCCCTGGGTGTACTGCTCCACTTAACCTATCGGGGGAGGTGCTCGCTTAGCAAGGTTTAAGTTGCGTTCAGCTAGATTCGATTATTGTCACGTAGGCATCTCCAGCCCTTTCACTCTGGGCGCTCAGTGTTTTTAAAGGTGTTTTTGAGGGACCGAAGCGGTCTCTCAAAGTTTTCTAACGGTCTCTCAAAATACAGTAGAACCTCTCTGCATAACTACCACGAAAATACACTAAAACCTTGCTTTTAAATATTCAGATGAAATAGTTGCGGTCTCTCAAAATGCATCATTAACGGTCCCAAGGTTAAACTTTGCAAAAAACACTCCACAGTAGGTGCTAATCGAGTAATATGTATTTGGGGTTACGTAACAATTAAATATTTAGTGCACACTCGACCATGCCAAGCTTCCTTAGTGTAAGTAGACGGTTCTTTAATTTTTCATAGGAATGTTACGGAGCGACGCGGTTACGGTATGACGACACAAGGTTAAGATGAAAATAAGCTTGTCCTATCGACAAGATCACGTACTCAACAAAATTTTGAAGACTCTGTACTTTACAACGAAAAACTAAAAATGCAGTAAAATGGTGAGGGGTTTGGAACCCGACCATATTCACGTTGATTTAGCTGTACAACGCCATAATGTCCCTGTAGCCTGCATGAATGCTGGTCTGGTTCAATGACTTAACTACAGTTCAGGCTCCCTTCGGTCAGTCACCTTGTTCGAGCGACTCATATCGTCTAGCTGTTCATACTAGTACCATTCAGTTCTTTCGCGGTGTACAGAAATGGAACACAAGCAGTCCGGTTCGGTGTCACCGCTTTCTAGCGTAACTTTTTCTGTTTCGCCAGACCAAGTTTTTATTGTTCGCAACAATTTGATTTTAAACGTGAGAATTCGAAGTGGCGGTCTCAGTTAAATCCACAAATTAAAGCTTGAGAAACTCATTTTAACTTTCCTGTCGAATTTTCCAGAGCATATGGCTGCAAATTTGTACATGTCAAAATTTTTTACGGATGATGTGCTAAAATACTCGAAAAAGCAGAAATGATATTTTTGTTGTGGTGTTAGTTGCATTTCACCATGACAATACGGTGATAATTAGTGTAATTATGAAGACAAAGTACTTGTTACTGCTATCAAGATTCTTAGTTTTATCAAAAATCGTAACAACACGATTTTCTTCTCGTTAAATAAATTTTGTTGATTAATTGGTAATTTATGGGCATGGGCATCGGAAGGATATTTTCCAGAGGGAGGGGGGCAGCAGGGGATTTTCCCAAATTTTTTTTCAGGGGGGGCCAAAAGTAGGGAAATTTGTTTTTTACCCCTCGAAATTGAAAAAACAACCTTTTTGTGCTAGTAAATTCAAACTCCAGAGGGGGTGTTGGCCCCCCTGCCCCCCTTTCGACGCCCATGTTTATGGGCATTATGGCAACATTGAGTTACTTAGCATAATAGCTTGTCCAGAAATTCTTATCAAACTTCTTGTAACAAATCACTTCATGCATACGATTGATGTTAATGCAGGCAAAAGCACGATATTGGAAAGTTGAAGTTTCGTCGTTTTTTTCTTGCTACGTTCCAATGCGAACACTGTTTTCAGGGACAATTTTGGTTAATTAAGGGCCAATACTTGATTTGATTCAGTGAGAAAAAGAAGTGATTTGTTGATAAAAGAAATGGTGAAAACCGTGGCAAAAACAGACACAAATGTAAGCTTTCCTAACACAAAATACCTGGGATTCCAGTTCTTTGGAAGTAACAGTCGCAATTGCAAGGACAGTATTAAACGAATCTTTGTGCCCGAATGCAATGCAAACCTTACGCTACGTTATTGGTGCACTGAGCAATCACGTTGAGATGATCGTAGGCCCAACGTCTCTTCACCATATGCCAGAACCACTGTTAAGCCTCAGGCTAAAATAATTTATCAGCTCAAGTTTTGCATCAAAAGCATTAACTGAGCGAAAGCTTGTCCTTCACTGAACTCGAAAACTTTTGCATTCACAAATTTCCCCGGGTTGCTCTGCGTTCAGCGCGACCGCACCCCAATCCATCGTCGCAGTCAAGACGCCGGGCGTCTTTCCTGTTGATACTCTGAACCCGACTTGCACAGTCGACATCACCAATCTTTTCGTTTTGATCGGAAAGGAGCAAAAACCGTCAAGCAAACAGCGAATAAAAACAAACATCATCTTGAAATAAGATCAGTCTCTGCGCGGAGTCAGCGCCTCAATTTCAGTTGAAAACATTGCAAACAGTTTGAATGGACCTGAGTTGCTGAAGTCTTAGTCTTCATCGCTTTCCCAGTCTGCTCGTACAAAGCAGAAAAGATAAAAAAAAACGTTCGAACGCACTCAAGAGCAAACTTTAGCCTGGCATTCGATGAATAGAACATATTGTTACAATTCTTTTCGTGCGAAAACACAAGGGAACGCATCTTGTGCCGTTTTCAGAAGAAAATTCTTTAGCACTTAATACTCATTAAAAGACTTTCAGCAAGCTTTTAAATAGAGAAGGCTTAAACATACCCTCCTAAAAATTCTGTGAAAGAATGCGTTGAATTTCTTTACACATGGCTTTCAAGTCTCCCAGATGTAGAATCACTCGGTGTTGACCCCATTTGCCTCCCAGATGCGTAGCGGGCGCATCGTGGGGTAAAACTTTGAACCTAGGACCACTTCGAATACAGAGATCCCAGCCTCGGTAAATCGGCCACGTGACCAGAATGCCTCAAGAAAGATGGGCGAGGGCGAGTCCTGTAGGCTACACACATGGGAAAGCGACTCAGAGATCGACCAATGACAAAGGACCAGGTGGCGTGATTACATTTTCTACCTGGTTTGGTCCCGCCATGGTGTAGGGCCAGCGAAGGTTTCAGAGGTTGTTGAAAATAGTAAGGAAGTCTCTTAGGATTGTTGCTCCCGTGACCCTAGTAGGTGTGAAAATGAATGAAATTAAATTAATTTATTAACTTTCTATCGAACGCACCTCTCTCACTACGAAACATAACGAAAAGTGGAATTCTCTTTTTTTCCAATAACTCAAAACTCAAAACGTTTGTGATGTGGAACTTTCTGGAAAATTTTTCATTAAAAATATGGCCAAAACAGCTATAATGCGTGAGTTGTTATATAGGGATTGTTGTATATTTGATGGTAAACAATGTTGTACTGTATAATTGATGGTGTTGTGACGCAAGGTCAAAATATGTGATAATTTATTGGAGTTTGTTGCAATTTTATTCCTAAAAGTAATGCATGTATGTAGACCAATTTGTTCAGTGTTGACTCCGAGTTGTTGTTTTTGACGGCCTGAACTGGTACGAACAGCAGCGAATGGTATGTGACATGAACATATTGAACACATTACGTTTGACGAATGATCAGTGACGCAAAACTTTGCGAAAATTCTCTGCTATATAATATATGCGCTCTTCATAACAACGTTCGCTACGAATAAGGCACTGCTGTTACTGTGTCTTCGAATTGCCGTAATTTTTATTCTGGCGTAAATTTGATTTTCAACTGTGAAGCGACCAAAACATGAAATTCTGGCCGGTGGCAACAGTTAGCAAGGCCGCTTGACGTTGCGCTATTTATTGTATGAAGTTTTGTTGCAACAAATTACAACTTTATGTCTCATAAATAAGAAAAATAAAGCCCGATGCAAGAAATCTTTCTTATCGTCAAAAACAATATCAATGAATGTAAATTAAACGTTTTTTAGAATTAAGTCGACGATAAAACAGTGGAAAACAATCGATCCTTAAAAAAACGTATTTTTCTCTTTCAAATGATCATACTCCAGCCCCAGGTGTCTGCAGCCATGGCTCTTTGTTCATTAACGCTGGTTGTAAACGAGGTCGTTTCATCTTTGGCTACTAATTTTAGTAGCTTATGTGAAGAAAATTAAATAAGAAAATAGAGTTCTGCAAGGTACATACGGAAAACCTACACTTCATTCAGAAAAGTGAACTATAGACAGCATAAGGCTTGCACTGTCACCTGCAGTAAGTTTTCAGCTATGTGCAATACTTGTGGAAGAGTTTGACGAAATTGAACGAGGTACAATCGTTCGCCTGTCATATATAGGTCTCAAACCAAATTTTCGATAGAAATTTTATTACATAAAGGAAGAAGTTGTGAAAATGCTTAACATCTGATATGAAAATTCTCTGCAATTTTTTGAGCAACTGATCTTTCTAAAAGACAAGCGCTTGTTTTTGCCATGCATGCATGAGCGCGTGTGGTCTTGCTATAAGTTCTGTTTTGTTCAGGTCAGTAGTGCTACATTGAAACACAGGCTACGAAATAATAAAACCATGACACATCTTAATGCAATCTACGACTACATCGACTCTCATCAAAATCTCTTCGTCCAGCGTTTGTCAGACGCTGTAGCGATTCAAAGTGTTTCGTCACAACCTGAACACAGCGATGACCTTGTGACGATGATAAACCACGTTGCGGATCAGTTGGGAACTTTGCAGTTTGATGTGCAGCTGAAGGATGTTGGTAATAAGACTTTCTTTCGAAGACTTTTACGTTCAATACATTGGAACATATCTTCGCTGTGGCCGACTAATTTTACTCTCTTTTTGCATCTGCGCAGGAACTGGACTACCACCAGTCATATTTGCCAAGTCACCCAATTATAACATCAGTAAACAAACGATTTGTGTCTACGGCCATGTTGATGTGCAGCCAGCCAAGAAGGAGGACGGTTGGATCGCCGATCCGTTCGTTTTGACTGAGGTAATGTTACTGCATTTTGCACTGACGGTTGCTTTTGAATGACGTTAAGCTGGCAGGGAGAGCAGTTGCGCATCTTTCCGGGCGACAGAATTAAATTTTTTCGTTGTAACTCAGTGGAAAGTATAATTGAATATGTTACGGATTGAAAGGGAAGAGTTTGAATTCTAAATTCTAACAAAAGGCCTATTCATCCACAGCCAAACGTCTTAATTTTTTTTTGTGAAAAATGTGCTTCTTAGCGAAAGTACCTGATGTATAATGAATTGTTACACTTGATAAAACAGGTACCCTGGTCCTAAAACGTGTTGCGTACTCTTCTTGAACATTTCTGGGCATAATTGTCAGTATCTCGTGCAAAAGCGCACCACAAATCGCTATCTGGAATTAGAAGTGATGTATGCTAAGAGTCAGCATTCCAGTGTAATCGATTTTTACAATACCTGAAGTAACCAAAGCTCATTTAGCTTGACTTTGAATAGGCGACCATTAGTCTCCTGCTGTTCGCATGCTGGAATACGCCGTATTGATTCGAACGCACGTACTTCTATGCACTTTTACGCTTTCATGTGAAGTGACTTCATCATTTCAAGCGGCCAGAAAGTTTAAATTCGTGTAATTTACATGAGACTAACGTTTTTGAGTCACCCGTGAAGTTTTAGGAACGTAGCTCACCAAGATAGTTGAGATATTTCGTTTAGTTGCATTAGCATACGGAATGTACATTTGCTGCAAAACTCAAGCTACGATTTCTTGCATGTTTACAAGCTGAAGCTCAATGAAAACACCTACATACTTCTCTGGCATCGGTCTCTTTGTGCATAGGTAGCCTATTTCCCGAGACATATAGCTAAGCGTTTTACAGGGGTGGTGACCGTTTAGTTTGTAAACATACCCCATTTCCTTAGTTTCTGACGCTATCAGCTATTTTGGCATATATCTAGAAAAATTACGTTCATAGTCCAAAATGTGACGAGATTTCGGTACTTCTCACCTAAAAAACTAAAGCAAGGAGCAAAAAAGATCACCCAACTTCTTGCGCACAGAAAGATAGAACACGTCAGCTTAATTTTTAAGCTTTATTCACGGATCATTTTGATATGATACAAACTTGTAACTTTCGTTTCTCAGCCGCCACTGCCTGCTCTGATTTTTTACTTTCACCAGATTTCGGCGAAGTTCACACAGCTAGGGGTTGGCAGCCTCCTGTGCTATAAGCCAATGCTTATCTGTTGAAAGAAAGAAACTATAGTATCGGTTTCTATGAACAGGATTCTATGTCTAATACATGGATGCTCGCAAAAACACTCAATTTTCGCTGTCGCAAGTATAGTCGTTCTTTACTAGCGAATTGATTTCTGAATCTGTAACCAAACAGACCCGGTACTCTGGTAAATGGTATGTTACGAAATGAGCACACAACGAAAAAGAGCTTACAAAATTTTTTTCGACTTGTTGAAAAGTGTTTATCTTACTATTTTTTAGATTGGAGGAAAAATGTATGGACGTGGCACGACAGACGACAAAGGTCCGGTTTTGGGTTGGCTGCATTGCATTGAAGCGTATCAAAGCTGTGGCGTGTCTCTTCCGGTTAATATCAAGTTCGTCCTGGAAGCACAAGAAGAATCTGGTTCATCGGGAATGACGGAGTTGATTCTGTCGGAGTAAGCGGCTTTTCTAATTCTTTTTTTATTTGCTGTTAATCGAAAGGAATCCTTTCACAGGTATGAATCAGACACCATAAATTTTACCTGAGTATATATTTCGCCCAGGGTCGAATCCAGGGGGGATCGATTGGGGCGATCGCTCACCTAAAACCTACGAAAGCAACTTTATTCACCATGATTTTGTGCAAATCGGAAAACAGAATTCACGATTTAAGGACATTTTTCCGTTCGTTGTTTTGTCACAGCAGTGTTGTGAAGTATACGTCATCTCTCTTACAGTAGTGAAACCGTAATGAGACTTGACTACCAAATTTTACGGAAATCGCCCCCCTATAACCTTACTGGCTGTATCTGCCCCTGATTTCGCCTAATAAGTAGGCATCATCAGCTATTATTCAAATAGGCTTGCATTTACGCATTTGTATCGTCGAAATCGTCGTAAGGCGGTTGTGATGCTGATCACTGCGCTGATTGTGAAAAATATCTAATGCATGCATGTTCAAGCATAACTTTGCGCTGTGTTATTGACTCAGCAATGCAGTAATGTTAATACTCAGAGCGACAGGTAGCAAATATGATATTTGCAACTTGCCACGACACAGCAGCGAACAACGAACTTAATTTTTTATAAACACAGAACTAGAAGTGCGTTTGACTGTGCTCTGCCACGCAACGCAGGTTGGGAAGCTTAGAAAACCACGAAATATTTTTCGCAGAAAAAATAAGTTTCTTCGCGATGTTGACTACGTATGCATCTCCGACAACTTCTGGCTTGGAAAAACCAAACCTTGCCTCACTTACGGTTTGCGAGGCAACTGCTATTTCCAATGCTCTGTGGAAGGTTCTACTAAGGACCTGCATTCCGGGGTGAGTCAAGAGCAAAGCTTTGCACATACTTGCATTTTTCATGCGTAATAAAATATAAATTCATAAAATTTTACCTGAAAGAAAGATTTCTATTGAAATTTCAAGCGGTGACTGACTGGACATCAATGCAATACCGGCGGCATGGATTGTTTGGCCAAACATCAGTGTTTTTGAATGCGAGACGTGATGACAATTGAAACCAATGGCGAGAAAAAGCGATATTTTACGAAAACCAATGTTCTAAAGCCTACTATTAACCAAACACTAATGGCCTTGTATTAACAGGTGAATGGCGGCAGCGTCTACGAAGCTATGAATGACTTGATCGCTATCATGGGCTCACTGACCGATAAAGATGGAAAGATTCTTGTGCCAGGGATCAACGACAACGTAGCACCGGTAGCGGAAAACATGAATGCGTTTTCATCGTGGTTGTGTAAGGCCTACCTGTCAAATTAATTTGTTCAGTTGCTACGAGATAAGCGGTAAAAGCTGCCGTGGAGTTTTTGGGTATGAATTCGTCCTGTGCTGTTTCCCAAAGCTTCGAAAACAATCTTTTCTTTATGTCACTTAAAAAAGCAAACATTTCTTGGCAGTTGACCGAGGATGAAATTAAGCTCTACACGCCGATAGAGTTTGATCTTGACGAGTACAAAAGCGACGTTGGCGTCGATACACTGCTGCACCCGACTAAGATTGGAACTCTCACACATCGTTGGAGATTTCCTTGTTTGTCTCTGCACGGCATTGAAGGTATAAATACGATCTCGGTGTTTTATCTATGTCCCGTTTTTCTGAAAATCAGAAAACAACTTTCTAAACTTGAACGATTGTTAGCAATCCAATCATAAACCATGAGCACTTTCACCACAGAAATGTTGAATAACGTTTGTCAAAAATAAGTCAAGTTTTTTCGTCGTCCACCTTTTTTAAACCGCAAGCGATTTCATATTTTTCTAACCACAACGTGTAGTCTGTTACAATAGTATCGCTTTTGCCAAGCATTGTCAAAAAGAAATAAAATCAGTCAACACATATTGTTACAGGTGCTTTCTACGAACCCGGAACAAAGACTGTGATACCTCGTAAAGTGATCGGAAAATTTTCCATTCGCATTGTCCCGAATCAAACTGTGGATGAAGTTGAACAGCTTGTAAGTGCCTCTGATGAAAATCGGTTTATGTCGACATATCTTTTTCTGTAACGGAAACCGCAAAAGTTAAGAAACCTACAAATGTCTGGTATAGTATGAAAGTCCAGCGGCCGTCGGACATCTCTACATTTCCAAAGTATAATAACAAAAACTTTTGAAATTTCAAACAGAGCCTCCCAAAGCGCCACAGCCAAAAGTGTGACGTAACTTACTCGTTTTCCAAAAGCGGTATGGAGGAAGAAGTTTAAGTTATCTTTCAAAATCCATACAATGCAAAGCCTGTAATTCATTGAACAGGCTGGAGTAGTCTGGTTCTGTGGGTCCGCTTTTGGTTGAATGCATTTATCTCGGGTTTCCACTTGTCTTTTATTGCTTTTCATGCGCTTGGGTGTCGTTGATAGCAAAGCTTGTACTCCGTTTTATCCATCTGTGAAACTTTTTTGCAAAAAAATTGTTCGCTATCCGTGAAGACCGGTGACATTGGCGACGATCATCGAATGCTGCAAAAAGTTTCCATTCATTCCATCCACGCTCGAGGTCAAGACGACTTTGAAAAATGTTTCTTCACACAAATTTTAATCATAAACTTAGTAGGACCCTGCGAATATAAAATCAAATTATACAATTGAAGCCTCTGAATGTAGAATTGCGTACTTAACAATACGGCAAATATTTTTTGAAATTATGCTGCAAAGATTTTCTTTCGTGTGTAACGATAATAAAGGAGTAAGTGGGCAGAGCAATCTGTGATTTTTGTTTCAAAGAAAACCAAATATGCTTCATCAGTTTGGACACGACCAAATCACTTTCAGCTCAGCCTTTACTACTCTTGCAAGCAAATAAACTGGTCTGTGTTCCCACTGTTTACACGATGTAACCTGCTGCAGGTCATCAGCCACGTTAAAAAGGTGTTTGCGTTGCGAAGAAGCCCGAACGTGATGACCATTGAGATGATGAAGAGCGGGGAGCCATGGTTGGCTGACTACAACCACCCTCACTACCTAGCTGGAAAGAAGGCGATCAAAGCAGGTGAGGTTTTTGGTGATCTTTTCAGTTCGGTGGCAAAGTCAGTTCTGCCAGCAAAGAGAGTTACTTGTTGAGAAATAAATCTTTTAGTGCCAAGCAAAAAAATAAAATGTTATAATTTGATATTACAAATGATTGCCACAGTCTTTCCAAACCCTCCAAACTACGTAAATGGCTTATTGCTGGTAGCTATCGCCCAACACTCTGATACTGGACAAGAAAGTGCGGTCGAGTATTTATTTAATGCATCCTTGTCATTTTTGATCTGTTTCACTGCAGTGTATGGTGTTGACCCCGATCTGACCCGTGAAGGAGGGAGCATTCCGGTCACCCTCGCTTTTCAGGAAGCAACGGAAAAAAGCGTCATGCTGCTGCCGCTGGGATCCAGCGACGATGGAGCTCATTCCCAGAACGAGAAAATGAACAGGTGAGCAAAACCAGAAGGTGCTATACACTACAATGCATAATGGTTGTTCGCGAAGAGTGGTACATTTTTATCTCCTCGACATGCTGTACCAACTCCATAAATTTTCGTGATTTTTTCAGCTCGTTGTTACTGCAACAAAAGACAAATAGGAATGATTGAGGGAATTTATAATAGGAATGATTAAGGGAATTTATACTACTCTGTTCTATTCAAGGTGAAGTTTTCATGAAATATGATTTTTCTGAAAATGTTTGTCCAATTAGCTTTACAACCTCAAACTTCCTAATTAAAAGTTTTGTAAAGCCTATTTACAAGTTTTTTTGGAACGTGTTATATGTGGTTAAATAGCAATAAAATTGCGTTTCTGTATTTTATTTTGCAAAAGCTTAACAAACTTCTGAAGCATCGCAAGCATGAGACACGGTCCTACTGCAGACACGTGTAATTAGCAACCGGCGCTACAATTTGCAGAAACTACCTGTCACCAGGGGCGGATCCGGGGGGGGGCAACTGGGGAGATTTCCCTCCCCTCAAAAACTTACGAAAGTAACTTCATTCACCGTGATTTTGTACAGTTCGGAAAACACCATTCGCGATATGAGGCCATTTTGCCGTCCATTGTTTTGTCACATCAGTGTTTTGAGCTATGCTTCATCTCTCTTACAGTAGTGAACCCGTAATGAGACTTGACCACCAAATACTACTAAAATTGCACCCCCTAACCTTACTGGCTGGATCTGTCCTTGCCTGTCACTCTACGGATGATGAAAAGTTGACCTGCCTGAATGTCTGCAGCACCCGCAAGGGCTCTTAAGTCACGACTACACCCAAATTGGAACTTCCTGGAATTTTAAAAATTCATAATAAAACTTTCGGATTTTCTTGAGTGCAGTGGAGCAGGTTTCCCTATAATGTTCCATTCGTAACAAAGGAATCTAAACACGTTCAATCACGCACAAGTTGCGCACGTGTGCTTTTCACGCATCTCACATCCACTTGCATTTGTAAACATGAGTGTTTGTCCTCAGAGTTTAACAAACATGTTTTCTCTCAGTTTTTTATTATTGTGAACAGTATAGCCACAAATATCGCAAACATATTATTTCATTCTACATTTCGACTTAGACATACACCATCAGGAAAAACGTAATATAATTAAATACATCAGTGGATAGGGAAAAATCAAAGTGCGGTTTTCAGGGGTCTGTGCTACATTTCGTCGTAAATATCGTAATGTGTTAAAGAACAGCAACGGAATAAATGAAACATCCACGTTGAGATTCGTCGGTAGGTTTGTATATGTTAAAATCCGTCGGTGCGTCTCTCAGACTTGTTTTTTCGTTTGAAATGGATGTTTTTGCGTGTTTGAAAACGTGTACTGCTTTTAAAAAAACAAAGCAAAAGAAAAAATAAAGAAAATGATTGTAGGCACAACGCTGCTCTATTTTCAGATTCAACTACATTGAAGGAACAAAATTAATGGCGGCGTACTTGCATGAAGTATCTTTGCTTGAGACCGGAGTGGTACAACAGGCTCAGCAACAGCAGAAACAAGCTCATCATCAGCAACAGCAGATGCGGCGCAAGCGCTAAACTGCTGTGCACAGCTGACTAAAGCTCTACCATTGTAACTATGTATGATACTCGATGATAATGGTTTCATTAAGTATGCACATTTAACTTGAAAGTCAACCGAAACTTTTTTGCGTCTTCATGTACGCAAAGCTTTTTGCAACTGTTCATGCTGCAGTGAGCGCCTCATATTCGAAAAAGCTCCAACTTGCGAACATGAGCGTTACAGCTGGAAAGTGCATTATTCGAAGTTTTTCACTGCAAAATTTACATTAATGCAGTAAAACTTAATCAGACCAATTTCCTCTTCAGTAACCACATGATCGTTTTGCAAAAAATTACTTCGAAATGCTTTGCACTGACACCTTTTACGTAACGGTGTAACAATTCCCGCTCGTCAAAGAGAAGCGCATCTTATATATTCTATCCAGATTCCAGGGTAAACTTTTTGCTATTACTTGGAAACCAAAAACTACTCATAATGTGAGCTTTTGTCATTCAAAAACTGAAATCAAATTACTCTGGAGCAGAGAACAAATTTCAAACGTTGTGCCAATTTTTATTCAGCAAATATTTTGTGTAAATTGAGGGATTTCGGTCCAGTATAAAAGCTGAGAAAAGTATGTGCAGCAGTAAACAAATCAGCAGCTCTTTATTCGAAATGCAGTAGGAGACGGTGCTACATATGACAAGTGCCATAAAATTTGCTTCTCTTCTGTTTAGATGTTTACTCAAGAAATCGTAACTTGCGTTTCCCTTTCATGACATCACACCTCAATAGTGCGACAATTTGTCATTGTATTGCGAAAGTGAGGGTTTATTATCCGTTTACTGAAAATATGTACATTGTACAGTAAGTACTGTGGAGTGCACATATAGTTCATTAAGGCTATTGATGCTAATTGCTTGCTAACTTCCGCGTATTTCAACACATGATAAAAGGATTTCACAGAAAGAATGCCTTTTTTAGCAATTTATGGAAGAATCTAAGAGTTTTTTGGTACTTAATTCAAATTTGAAATTTCATTTCGAACTATGACGAATTTCAAGGAACTTGTAAATTCAGTCTATCTTCTTAATTAGCTTTACCTCAAGTTGCGGAGAGCTTTTTTATTACAATTTATGCATAAGTTTTGTGGTCAACTTCGTTATACACAAAAACATGCACAACAGCAGCGGCGTAGCCAGCCCAAAATTTTTTGGGGGCCCAAAGAATTTGTGGGGGGCTAAAATGTTTGACTTTAGGCGAGCAACAGTATTTTGTATGGAATACCGCTTCTCAAAGCACAAAATGACCAGATATTCTAAAAATTTTGGAGGGCATGACCCCCTGGGCCCCGTGGCTACGCCTATGCACTACAGAGTGGAAACTAGGTGAGCTTGGTTTATTTGTTTGGCCAAAGACCCTTGTATAAGTCTAAATTGATGGTGCTTGCTGCAATTCTATTCAATGTACAAGGAAATCGCAGCCCCAAAGCAATCTCAGATGTTGAATTGACCTTGATGGTTGCACATTTTCAATCATTTCTTTCAAAGTTGACACATATTGGTAACTTATTTCTTTGCAGTTTCTTAAACCTTATTTCAAAAAGAAACATGTGAGCTATGTCCAAGAATTCACGTCGCAAAAACCAACATCGCAGTGTTATTTCAAAATAATGTTCAATTGCAGTGCTGTTTTCGTCAAAACGTAACTTTAGACGTCTTGCTTCCAGTTGTTTCATTGTTCGAATTTCTGTGCGTTTTTCCTTTCATCCACACGGAGGGAAACAGCTTGGTGTACATAGCAAGGTTCTTTTACGTCAGTGTTAAACATTAAGTCTCACCATGTTATAGCGGTACCAATAATGATTGTATTCAGCGCGCGTGCTTCACAATTTAATTGCAAACATTTTCAGCCAGGGAAAATGTAGCAGTTTTGAAAAGTGAACAAACAAAACGTTCTACATGTTGCTTGCACTGGCTTTTTCAAGTGACGACGATGTTTATGGCCGAGGCACAGCACCAAAAACTCAGAGAAAGAATGTTTTGCAGATGTACAGAATAGGGTTGCCAGATGCGTTTTGTAAAAATACCGGTCATTTAGTCAACAGTGCCAGATCTAAGCTGTGTCGTAATTCGTAAGCGGCAGAGGGAAAACAGAGAGACAATGAGTATTGTTAAACCACAATTAATAATTCGCCCGTACTTTGGCTGGCTCATTACATTTCGGTGTATGTGTGACGTGACAATCGCACCAAGGATTGCGTCAACAGCAGCAAATAAATTTCGCTGAAGGAACTGACAAGATTCACTACTAGAGTCATTATAATTTGAGAAATTTTGCGTTAGTTCTTTTTGCAGTCACGGAAAAATATTTTCAAAATACTGGCTTCAGGCACTGATTTTCAAAATACCGGCCTCTGCTAAATTAGCAGTAAAATACCGGCCATCTAGCAACCGTAGTACAGAAGCGTAAAAATTTCCCAATTCACATGCCGAAAAGATGGTGTTGTTCAAAATCGGTTCTATCTGGTTTATGGCTATGGAAAGAATTTAACTGAAATTGTAACAACAGCACACGAATATGGGTTTTACTAATAATAGGGGTATAGTTCTTAAATCAAAGATTATTTCCACGTTCCTGCTTGTCCGCTTCGCATGTGGATATCTCGCTGTCCTGTCGCCAATATGCTGTTTTCACGAACTGCCTCCAGTCAAAACTGCTGATTCGCAATCGCTTTCTGCATATTGTTCTTACGTCAAAGTTTTTCTAGCTTGTACAGCATGCTGGTATATGAAATTAAGACGGCTCACTCGGTTTGAAGCGGAATGCTTGCAATCGTCGTGCTGCAATGCAACGAGAGAGACTAAGACCTGCTTTTATTTCTGCATTGGAAAGATATTGCAGCTCTGTATAAAACGTGAACTTTGTGTGTGATATATATTCGCTTGTGCACCACGCAGGTACCCCTAATTTGGAACTGACAGATTTTTGTGATAAATACTGAGGAATTAGAGACATTTATTCATCTGAGTTCAAATGAATGATGTGAGAAACTCGATAGTTATTGTCCCTTGCTTTTGCCTTGTTGTTTCTTCTCAGACAGAGGATAACTTTGTTGTTTTGTGCCTTTTGTTTTTTCCCTGCAAGCATGGTCGTTGGAAGAGGGGCCGAAGCCCCTTGGATTTTAAAGTTCAATATTTGATATTTACTTTTTCTCTTACTTTCGGAGTTGATAAAATGAAATTTCACCGCTGTTGACTCCCCTTGAAAGAAATTCTTTTTGCTACTCCTGGAAAAATTTACTATCGTCCCTCCTTGGAAAAAAATCGTTCTGACGGCAATGTTTGCAAGACATTTAAAAAACTTTTCTTTTTTCGGAGTTCTTTTGGCGGTTGTTCACCATACACTTCCACCCACGTTCCCAAACGTTGCGGTGAGCCTTTTCATGCAAACTTAAAACCTTCAACTAGAAACGTTCTCGAACACAGTGGAACAAAATGTCATTTTTGGTTTGTGCGCTCGAAACTAGTGTTTGTATATTGATAGAAATTTGTGTTAATTCTGTTTGTAAAGCAGTGTTACTTATTCCACCGCACAAGGTGCAATTTTAAAGGATTAAAGGGTACTTTCATCTGTATTATTACTGAGCAGCTTTGCTGATAACATTGCTCATTACAGTGTTGCATTATAATCAGATTATGTGTATCTATGTGTTTTAGCATTGCTGTGTGACAACAGGCAGTTGTTTCCTGATGATTGGTTCTTAGTCGATGACGAGGTTTATTTCCGGTTATTATCAGAAAAATGTTGATTTTTGCTGTTATTCATTTCTACGAACCGGAATGTTACCGAAGAACCTCTGGATTATTTTCTCTTGCTGTGAAGATTTACAAGCACTGCCCTGATTCGCGCGATAATATACTTTCAAAAGCCAAGAAAAGAGGCCCTAACATGACTGCAAAGCGGCGCGACTCCTACGGAGCGCAATGTTTTTTTTCGGAAAAGTGTGTAGTTGAACCACATTGTCCATCCTTGGATCCGCCACCAGGGTCAGTAGTTGTCTACTTGGTGTCGGACGCTGTTTGTGAAAGGTCAACTTAAAATAAAAACAAGAATATTTAAACCTGCTGAGAAACAGCTTCCTCTGGCATTCATAAAATGTAAGGTTTTATGACGTCACCATCACTGCTGTGTCGAAAAACTTTATTTATATGGGATGTTGCTAAAGTTCACGAAGAAACTTTACGACGTCAACGCTTTGATTTACAAACCGGTTTAATTAGAAGTTTCCTGTCCAGAAACATGTTGTCTCAATTCAAGGATATCCGTAAATCCGAGATATCCCTGTCTTGGACTTATAGATATCCCTGTCTCAATCGCAGGTGCACAGGAAGCTTTTTCAATGGAGAGGAAACTACTGTCTTTGCCCAATAAAATTTGTCACAGCTCCGGTTTCTGATGCCTGTTGCTTTCATGCAAAGTGCATCTTCATCGTCTGACGCTTGATAGAAATTAACATCAAATTTTCCCAAACTTACAGTGAATTGCACAAAAAGGTTGATTCATGTTTTTCCAAAAGGGACTTCTTTTAAAAACATCTGCGCCTCTTTGTTTTCAAAAGCCTGTCCCGATTTTTCTTTTGTCCTGACAAACTCAATTTCTTGCCCTGATAATTTAATTTAATTTTAATTTATTTGTTTGTGAGCAGACACGAAGTCCATAGTATGAACACACACACTCTGCAGAACGCAGGTTGATAAAATCAGACAATA
>JGI24021J15306_10002407_pt1 | contig 20140 bp, 14 predicted proteins | sample Ectturendosymbi1_FD_15306 | JGI IMG/M metagenome (IMG submission 15306)
CTGGGTCCGGCTTAACCGCCTCCGCACCGGTGTCGAACGTTTCCGCTCCTGCTTGTACAAATGGGGCATGGGCAGACCTTCTGCGGCTTTGCGAGCTGTTTTTTTCGCTGAGACATTTCGGCATTTTTTGCTGAGACAAATTGGTCACTGAAATATTTCGGTCATTTGTCTCACAGTTGTAGTAAAACTCACCGTAACAGTGTTCATTAGCCTGTGTTTTCAGACATTCTGACCAAAATGACTACTTTTTTTCGGTCATTTTAAAATCATTTCGGTCTATGACCGAAAAAAAAACAGCTTGCGAGTGCGGCGCAGAGCAACAGACTGTTGACCCTGTTGTCCTCCACTGTCCAATCCATCGACCTCTCTATGGAGCGCTTGGCCTGACGATTCTGGATGACGAAACAATCGAATGGCTGCTCAACACTTGCCCCGAGACCTAGTGCGGCCTAGCAGTGGATTACAAGAACTACCTCAAGCGATGAAGAAGCTACTCGCCAGCAGTGTCGTCTCTTGCAAGCTAAAAACAATTATTAGACGCCCAAAAGAAACACAGCTACAAATAAGTTTTTCTGACGGCTTGACAGCAAAAGAATGCAACCAGCTTTCCCATTGATTACATTTTTAATGGACATTTTAATGCAAATTTTTCCGTCATTTTTGTTTTGTTTTATTACCAATTTATTGCAAGCTGAAATTTCTTACTTTTTCAAGAGGGATAATTAAAATGCATCAGGTACCACCCATCTAACACATATGCATATCTATTTAACAGGGTTAGGTCAAATGGAATAGGGTAATCGAGGAAGTAGGGTATTCAGAAAAACTTCTCTGGGTTTGATCAATCTAGCAGCACAGTCATTCACTACCCTTGCCACAATAGCGAAGTTATTTGCGGCTAATCTGAACAGAGAAGATCCCTGAACTTGCACTGACAGAACAGCGCATAGCACGGCATGTCTAACGACCATTGCTTCTGCCATTACGGTTGTCAACAGCAAAAACTGACATTCAGTACCAGACCATCACCGCCTTACTAAGCACACATACGTAGCGTTCTTGTTTCGTTTTCTGTAACATGTCGTAAACTGTCAGCAGACTTGGGCGGTTATCGAGATCAAGAACTCAGAGAAAGGACAGGATCCGCTGTGGCATAGTCACAGGAATTGTTGCTCAAGACATGTAAGCCATTCAAATTGACAGATTTTAAAGATCTGTAATCACTCTCTTCGGAACATTCTCAATGCACATACAACTTTTTTCAAAAATCTCTTTCAAGGCACCGCAAGGAAGATTTTTGCCCACAGAACCAAATCGAACTTTTATTCAAAATTGGAAGAGCGCAAAATAAAAAAAAAACAAGCAGTTAACTATTTCTCTGGGAATATTCATTTTAAAGCCTTCGCACGTTGCCTGCGTAGGTTTGGTCAAAGAAGTCATTATTATCATCTCAACTGAAGTCTTATCGCTTGTGCATTTGTGGCAAGTTTGAACTCGAGTTACACCAAGTCCTAAATTCATTTTTTGTGCTCGCTATATAAAAACAAGACAAGGATTTTCAAATACAATTAAGTTTGCCGGCGGATAATATGAATGTTAATTGCGTCAGGACAAATCTACCGGTCATCACTTGCGTATCATCAGCAACGCAATGAGAGGCATGATCAAGTTCCTGCAGGATAAAGAAACTTGACAAATAAAAACTATGTGCGCAAGCAGGTAGCTTTCTCTTGTTTACAAGAAATTTGAGGTCTAAACCCGAAGAACGTGGTTATACGTTGTGTTTGCCACTAAACCACACTAAGAAACATAAAAAAACATGTTTTCAGTAAAATTAGGACCAGACACATGCTGCCATTACCTTACCACAAACAAATCAACGAAAATTATGCATGGGTCAATCCAAAATATGACACCAAACTAACTTTGAATGAAGAATGTGTTTATACAGTGAGTCCAGGCAACATGTTAGAAAATATCGCGGGTTAAGGCGCAAGACAGACAAACACAGCAGATTGCTGAGAATGCAGCAACCAGCAGCGGGTTATAGTGCTTGCCTATTTTCAAATAATTTTGTTGTTTTCCTCAGCAAAAAGTTCTTGTTCACTATAATTTGCCTCTTTGTCAAAACCACTACATTGAGTTGAGGCGAAAGCTAAAACCGTAAGAAAACACAACCACCACATAGAGCATATTTTTTTACAAATGTTGAAAATACTTCACAGGGTGTGAACAATTCGAAATCAGGTGCTTGTCAAAATGAATTCAAGTCCGCATAACTTACGTTCTAGTAGTTTTCCCCATAAGGACTANAGCGAGAAGATTTTCCATTATTACGACAAACCTAGCCAAGAAGTTAAAACAATATGTCCAACGTGCAAGTGCCTTCGTCAGGTTCGTGTGAACGAGATCCTGCAGGCGTGCAAGTTGGCTTCAGGCGCGAACAAGCAACATCGATCATAATACTCATGAGGCGGGGTGTTTTAAAGAAACTGCTTTTCCGAACTGCAAATATTCCCACAGAGGTGCAGCAAACAGGGCAGTAAATCAAGCAAGGAGTATGTGGGCTAATTTCGTTCTGCCACGCCGCAGGAACGCGCACGACAGTCGCAACGTGAAGCGATTCATTTCCTTTTACCGCTCGCGTGAGTATCCGACACAAATGGGTCTGATCAAGACCTGGCACAGGCTGCAGATCAGCAGCAGTCTGAATTTCATGACAGCAACCTATTCTGACGATCAGGAGCACGGAAATAACACTTCAGCATACACTGTCGCGCAAATAGCGTTTTTGCTAGTCACAGTCAATTCGCTTGATGGTGTATCTCTTGCTTACGAAGTTTGTTTAAAAGATAACCATGGTGAAAGATCGAACGACACTTCCCAGCATTCGCTAGCAATCAACTGCCAAATATCAATGAAATCTTTCCTGCCCATAACTAAATAGTAAAAAGCTATCTTATCCAGGTCAGAGACCATCTGGTGCTTGCGCGCCTGCTGTCTTCTAGTTTTCACCACGTTTGTGCCAGAGAACCAACTTCGCTCAAACATACCAACACAAATGAGACGCAAGTGTTTAGGAACCCTACCGTCTGTAGCGTCTGACAACAGAACAGTGCGATTCAATCACACGTTACATCCTGACTGTTCAAACACCAGGTAACTAGCGGTAGAAGGCAGCAGTACAGCAAGCAGGTTTAACAGAACTGGCGTTTAAAGCCGACCGTACAGACAAGCAGCCCACTTTCCGGTTGACAGCTGACTGGGCCTCGGTGTTAAGCAGTTCCGCGGTAACTGATGAATATTGCATGAACTTGCCACATCGCTGTTTGATATTCTCTCTCAAGCCTCGCCGAACGATCTGCTCGCAGTTACCGGTACAACCAGGTCGGATATGCCTTACTTATTTAACGCAAACCTTCCTTTACATAAAATACGGCTAGGGTCACACTACCACGTATGCACTTGGGATTTATATAAAGCCCGGTGCTAAGTACAGCAGGAGTGTGAAAAATAAGTTGCAGAATGAAGCGACCAGCAGTGCCGCAAACTTCGGAAGAAAGAGAAAAGACCACACAACAATCAGGTGATAGGGAGTCATGACGATGTTTCTGAAAATGACATCACTGAGCTTTCATAATTGTTTTCCTCAAAGCAAACAATTTTATCAAGACCTGAAAATAAACACAAGTCTTTCTAAAGTTTTGATTGACGCCGGTGGCTGTTGGTTGTGTTTGCTCCAAAATCGTGAGACTCACGGTAGAAAGTCCAGTTGGAGCCACTTAGTATCGGCGCGGAGCGGTAGTGTTAAAAGTGCTGGTTATGAGAGTGCGACAAAAGTAGAACTTGACGCGGAAAATATGTATCTTCAACGCAATATAGTTAATGGTCATTTCCAAAACTTGAATTTTGTTTGTTGAATATTTAGTTGGCAGTCGAATCAACAGAAAACGTACGAAAACAAAATTTTTCTGACTGCAGTAAACAGTACTACAGGCTGCTGTGCTAGCAAGGTCTGTTTCAAGGATCACTGGCAATGTTCTCCTACAAGCGAGCAATTCGCACCACAGGTCTTCAAGCACACCTTTCGTGGTTGGAAAAAGTGTGAAGTGATTGTGAAAATAGTTCGACAAGTTTCATATATGTTGTGGTCTTATTATTGGTCATTATTCCACTCCATAGCCTATTGAAGCAGGTCAAAATGCTACGTGCCTCGTTGCATTGGTAAGTACAGCATGGTCCGAAAGTAAATCTTTTAAAATTTTCAACCGATGAAGCGCCGAAAAAGTGGCTCAAACTACTGTAGTTTCAACGCACTGGGTAGAATGTAACTCAAGCGTTGGTGTTGGATTTCGCTAAAAACTGTCTGGTTACACTTCAAGCGTTGAACCATTCTACGTTTGAGAAGTGAACTGAATTTGGTTGTGCGCGTATTCAACGCTTTTGCAAATGCAACATTTTACACTTGTCAGGATACCAGTGATTAAATTGAAATACTTCAGCTTGCTGTGCTGTAGTGAACGTTAAACCGCCAGTAAAGGCACGAAGACAAGCCCTTACCAACAGCCACTCACCAAACGAGATACGGAAACAAGACTATATTGTTTAGCTAGCTTGGGAAGAAATTCCTGGCAAATATTGGAAATTGAGCAAAGAAACTTTGCATTGTGCATAACGTGTTACGCGCTTTGCAGAATACGTGCCACTGTCTATTAAGACCTTGGACAGACAGCCTTCAATGTGACTTGTGACGTCAGCACGTTTGTCGCCGCACTGTGAAAAGCCTTGTCTTAGGAGGCTTTGCTTTCACTCTGTCATGTTTTTCTGGCGTTCTCACCACGTCTACAAATTGTTTCATCATATTGAATAGCAAAATATTCAGCGCAAAAACTAGCGCTGCGCATAGCGCTCGTATTTGATGCAGGGGTAATTCTTGTTTTTCAATGACAATTTCACCTTTCGCTGGCAACAAAAATCATATAGGCCTAAACTTGTTGACGTAATTATCACACACGTGAGTCACGTGACGTGACGTTGCTCCTTCGGTTGGGTGTCAAATGTGTTTCACTTTAAATGTATTGCCTGAGGCCGTTATTGTTGGTAAAAAAACAACTGGTCGCATAACCAGGAATGATACAAACGTCAATAAAGAACCAGGTATGAACAAGTTCCCCAAAAAAGCTCCGATTGGTACGTACCAATACACAACTCTTGCAAGATTCCAAACCAACATTACAATCAGTGGCGTAACTGACGGGGGCAAGGGGGGAGATCCACCCCTGGCAAGCTAAATGTAAAAAGTGGGCCCCCTGTAGTTGATATTTCGATATTTACTATTCTTTAATTTGTTTTTTTGCGTTTTCCGGGATGTTTTCTATTTTTCATCTAGTATGGACATCCACGACATCCAGAGATTCACTATCATTTCTTAACCTTTTTCTGAGTTTTGGCTAGTGGGCCCTCTGGCTCAAACCTCTACTTACGCCACTGATTACAATAAAGATTGCTTCAGCTCCCACGCGTTGGCATTACTCGTCATCGTCACGCCGATATTCCTAAGTACCGGACAGTGGGATGCACAGGAAGAAAAGTTTGCAGCGTTATTATAGCAATGATCGCACAACTAGCAATGATGCAAATATCAAATCGAAAGCAAATTGGCATAGATTTGCATGACAGACCGAATGCGTTCATCGATAAACGCAAATCTCTTTCAAACCGGGTTCAAAAATTTTTTGCCAACATATCGGAAAAATGCCAATAAAACGCAAACGCGCAAACCAAACTTTGCCTTGTCGAAAAAGTTTTACCACTTATACTTCCTGCAAAAAAGAACCAAGCACCGAAATGACCAGCCTGCTGTCTGAACAATAAACGAATTTATTTGAAACAACTTTCCGCTTCTCGCAACTGACGCAACAAAACCCTGATAATTTCTGACTGCAAAGATATTCCGAGCGGTACGCTGATGCTAGAAGTATTACAAGCTACGAGTGAGCACATTTAACAGCTGGCTGCTGCTGATGACAATAACAACCCATTTCGTGCATGTCTAATCACGAAAAGTTGCCAGAGAGTCAAAAGCAAGTGATCTGCGGAAGGTTAAACTTCAGCGATTCACGTCACGCCTTAAGGTTTACCTTGTGAAAATTAAAGTAAACACTGCTGAGCATCACTGCTATAACGTTGCAAACATTGACAGAGACATTACTGATGCTTTGCTTGCAAGCAGCTTCTTGACCAACTTCGACCAAACGTGCGCAAATCTCAGTGACCCGGATGTTCCATTCCATGCAAATAAACCTTGTCTCGCCTCTGCTGGAAAAGTTACACCACGCGGAACAATAGCACGCGGCATCGAAAAATGAATTGACCTGCTTTTTTTCGGTCATAGACCTAAATGTTTTTGAAATGACCGAACATTACAAGTCATTTCGGTCAGAATGTCTGAAAACATAGGCTAAAAAACACTGCTACGCCGAGTTTTAATACACCTGTGAGACAAATGACCGAAATGTTTCAGTGATTGAAATGACTCAGCAAAATAACGACCGAAATGTTTCAGTGATTAAAATGACTCTGCAAAAAATGACCGAAACGTCTCAGTGAAAAAAAAACAGAAATGAATAGTGTCCAAAACTAATGAAGGAAAATTCCGATTATGTGCACACCAGGTTTTGAAAAAAAATATCGAATTCAGTATCTCACCATCAATAGCGAAGATCACTCAAGCAGAACATTTAATTTCGTACCTCGTATGCTTGGGCCGCAGCCGGCCAAGTCATTCGGTTGATAGGGTTCTCTCCTTTGAAACCTTTGTCATTTCGAAGTTTAACATCAGAGCCAGCCATCGTGTAATGTCGTTTACCGTAACCATCCGTCATATCGATGTCGTACAAGTCGTAGTCCTGTTGTCAAAAAACGTTAATCAAAAATTCCAGTTCAATAGGCTATTTTATGGTCACAATTCGACAGAACAAGGACTTCGTTATGGAACGCCACTGGTGGAGGCGATAAAGTGCGCTGGTCACATTTCCGCGTTTGGCTTGTCTGTGCGACAAGTCGCTTCGGTCTATTTTGGCAAGCGCTGACCGGAAATCAGCCCAGTGATTGTTTCGCAGCACACGTAGCCGCAAAGCAATGTACTCTTCCCTTCAGCCTGCCTTAGCACCCCTTCTCGCCATATGCAATTAACCATCTATAACGCTGACGAAGTGCTGACCGACGTACTGGCTTCTGCAACTGGCGAAGATAAAGGATTTGCCTCGGAGTGTACACGTGTAGGCTCACGGCACGCCAGCCGTAATGCTACGGACCGCTTGATGTTTTCAATATACCGTTTCACATTCCCAATAAAATAAAGAAATATAGCAGCAGTGTGGTACTTCAATGAAAATTGAGGACAAGCGATAGGTTCAGTGCACGAAATTTTGAAATTATTGGAACGCCTTAAAAAATGCTGCATCAAATCATCTTTGATGGTTTTTGGCAGTGCACCAAGTCGTGACAACGTTCGAGAGGAAACGTTCGAAAGAAAGCATGTGTAGTTTAATGCACGTGGCAGCTGTGCGCTGTACTGCGCTGGTGGACTTTTATTTATGAATTACTTGCAGTACAACATAAGGCGAAACCTCCAATGCTTACCGGATCATTATGCATATCTTCCTCCATAGATGTGAATGCCTCGCGAAAGCTATCTTGCTTCTCCATCATTTCAATGCTCATCTGCAACATGCGAGGCGGAATGTCAGAAGAGTTACATAACACCACTGCCCGAATACTTGCAACGTAGAGAAAGACGTGACGTAACCGTGGACGAATTCTTATTTCACAAGAGGATAAACTGAAGTTATGTGTTGCACAGAAGCAGATAAACGCGACTTTTGACCGTTGGAACTTTGCAAACACGTAAATCCTTGCGCGTGATATTACGTTTTTGATTTCGCTGATAATAATTGAACGTTATACCCGCGGCTTTTGCCGAAAAATACTAAACAACTTTCGATCGATTTGGATCAACAACAACAACTTGGAGATAACAGTTGTAAGCAGCACCTTGTTGCCAGTGTTGCATGTCCAGACTTCGACGTAGTCTTTTCGTCTCTGCGATAAATCTACCTGGGGCGCTTGTTTGTTGCCCGCTGCCGACCCAACTGCACCGTCACTTGGATTCGCTTTATCTTGCGAAAGCTTCGTCGACTGGGACGGCGCCGTCCCTTCTGCGTCGTGCTCCTTTTCAGCACCAGTTTTACATTCCCACACCTGCTCATGAATATATTGTGCTTGGCAAGATCTTAAATATTGCTTCACACTCATGACAAGAACAGCTTAATGAAACGTTTAAAGCACGGCCGAGATGGCGAGATCTCATCAGAACAAAAAGCACCAGCATCTTCAGCCGTCAGACGCCAAGGTTAAGCACTCAGGTAATCCAAATGTTAATCTGAAAACAATCAACAGCTCACCATGCCATGAAAGTGTCCTAAACCAGTGAGCCGAACGTAGCAATCATAAGTGCCGCACTGCCCACGCCACAGTTGTGACATTTGCTCTATTGCTATCCGGAAACAGAGCCTTTCTAACGAGACTTGGACCGGTATTTATGGTACAATACGACCGGTGATAAAAGAGATCACTGTCTTAGAACGGTTCGTAATGTACATCAAAAGACGCATTCAAGGAGGACCACGGAGCCAAGAAAAATTCTTGCAGCTTATTTCAGTTCGGATTGCACGAGGAAGATTTTTAATCAGTAGGGATCGCCACGCAGGCTTCGAACGATGTGCTCAACTGACGAGACCAATGAAGTAAAAGCAGAACCGTTAGAGATTGAACAACTCAAAAGAGAAGTCTGTGCCGATCATCTGTTTTGTTTCTAAGGCAGGCATGGGCGAACTACGGCCAGTTACGCTTTTTAACCGACCTGTTGAACTTGTGCAATTTGAGCTAAAAAAGTAAAATTCATTATTTACATCCCGTTTATCTTAGTTTTGACAGGCCAAGTGGTAGAGTGGGTTCAGCACGCGCTACTGAAGTTGGTAGGCTGGGTTCGAATTCCGGTATGGTCATATGGAAGACAGATAAAATGGTTTTTGCAGCTTGTCCAGTCTTGGGCTCGGAATTACTGGATGAGTGCAAAAGAAAGCTTCGCGCGCAGTGCTGTCATTGTCATGCTACCAATGCAGCATTCAACACGAAAGTAATGGCCCTCCGCACAAAGTAAGCGGATATGGGCGCGCCGGCAGACTAGTCGTGAGTTCCAAAAGGAGTACAAAGCGAGTATAATAAAACTTTCTTCCTTCTTATCTCAGTTNACACAAACAGTCGANCNATCTGGTCTGGACCCAACCCGATCCGCTGTCAAACTTACGAAACCGAATCNACTCGCGAGTCACAACTTTTGCCCATTCCTGTCCTAAGACAATTGCCACCAAGACAAGCCTGGATGAAACTGCATCTACAGTAATACATAGCCACTGTTGTTGTGCAACTGAGAGTACCCATGATGTGGGGAATTCGGGCCTAATTTTCGTTCGGAAGATCTTCGTTTGGTGGCGAACGAGCTACACTCGAAGGTCTTGTGCACTTTCATCACCAGATGTTGAGGACAGAACACATAGAAACCAACCTGCTGGGAAACACACTGCACAGTGCAGACTGGACCTGCTAACCGCTTATTGCGTTATAGGATAAACTGCAGTTATCTTTAACGAGCTCAGTGATATTGAAAAAATCCAAGACGTCAAGGAAACAGTTCACCTAAATTGGTTTTACAAAACGAATGTAAACACTTAGTGGCTGATTGAAATAGCCTTAACTTCCAAGTAAAAGCAAGGATCTAATGAGGAAATTGACTGAATTTTTTTCAAACTTTACCTGCTTAGAGTCTTCACAGAAGTAATTGCTAACTGGTCTGTTGACCTCAAGTTTAGATGAAAAAAACAAATTTCTACACTTTTTTAATTTTTGCCTGACTTTGATGCTGCTTTTCTTACAAAAAAAACATTTTTTTAATGACAAGTGAACATCAGCTTAGTATTGCTCGAAAACGCCAGAAACAAACGCAGATGGGATATCGAAACAGAAGAAAGAATACCAAACATTTGCATCCGCAATTTAAGATTCCGCCGGTTTTTGGTGGTGTTCGAGAGAGTATTGGATAACTTGCGAATAGCTGACGTCATCATGCAACGGAATACCGCAGCGAAACTGCCGGCTTAAATTTTAAATAAGCATTGACAGACCCGGCTGACACGAGAACTGCTGATGTACTCAATCTTTCAAGCATATTATCGCTCTACACAGAGGTGGTTCTAAAACGTTTGACGCAAGTTTGAAAGATTTTGTCAACTTGTTCTGCAAACTGTTTTCCTTCCAAAACGCGATCCATGCATTACAATGCCGTTGCTGTGTTCAAGGAATCGACAGAATTAAAGAACATTTTCCGTATATGTACACATCAAGAACTTATAGCCTCGATTCGGTGTTGTTTTTAATTACGGTTCATCATTGCATTTCAAAATTTCATTAGTTAATGTGGCAATTGTCCGAGTAACATTTGGCCGTGGATGGTAAATTGGCTACTGTCCAAACGCTGCTATGACCACGCGGTTCCACATAACGTTTCGTTTTACAAAGCTTCGAGAAGTGATCGTCAATATTGGCCTAGCCCGGGACCAGTACAAACCCATACATAATTTTGTCTTGCAAAGCTGTTGCGTGTGTTGCTGATACCCTAGGTACATTACATTTAGTCTTTTAAATGATGCATTTTGTCACCAGGCAACGAATTCTCATCACACTGATTTTCGGACAAATATTTAATTATATATGCCGGTTTTCAAATCAAACATTATTTAAAGTAGAAAAATACGGTAAAATCAGCCTTTGATTTCTATATCGTTTATGAGTGCATGTCAGTCCACATCATGATCCAGGTCCGGTATAAATAATCACTGTTGTTTCACTTTAAGCCCAAGCGGCATCACGAATTATTAAAATCTGAATTATCAGAAACGCCATAGTGTAAAACATGCCCGGAACGGTTTTTTGTTTTACAGCTTGGTAGACGTGTTAATCTCATTATGTATAGTAGCCTGTGACGACCTGCTTGGAATTGCTACGTTCTGCGAACGTTGTCTTTGCTAGGGTTGACACAGCTTTTTCCGAACACATAAAGCAAAGACAATCCAGATTATGCTCAGTTTAAAAAACAAAGGAGTGTGAGTAAAGGTTAGTTCAGGGTCCAATGAATGATATGGCTTGCAATATTGCAACCTCTTTCAAAGTGATAAAAAGTGACTACTGAGCCATGTCGAAAACAATAACAACAAGATGAACGAAACCTGTGTCCTACTCTCTGCAAACTTTTAAGATTTCCCGAAGGTTCCCANCCTGGGGTACATTTGCCTATCCGAAGGGGTACACTTAAGGTTAGNAATANAAGAGAATTATATATTTGCACATCCGCTTACTTCCAAATATGGTATATCAGTGAATATTATTTTCAAAAGCGTTATATACTTACTTTTAAATATATCTGTGATTAATCATAAAATATTTTGTCATAAGAAATTTTAGGGGTACATCCTCATCTGTCGAAATGCTGAAGGGGTACATGCTCATCTGTCAGAATGCTGAAGGGTTACATTATCAGAGAAAGGTTAGGAACCCTTGGTCTAGGAAATTGGGCCCTGTTTGCTTGTTAGCTTGAATTCATGTCGGTAGAGCACATTAGTTGAGTTCGGCTAACACGTATGAAACGTATGAAAAATTAGAGAAAAGGGAAATTATTTCATTTTGTTTACCTACGTTTGCTAGCTTGACGCCGAAGCTCACCAGTATACTAGTTCACTACTAGTACTAAGTATACAGTTCTACAAGCATGGAAGGAAACTACGCGTTGTGAAATCTATTTTTTAGTAACTTTTCCTTGAAAATGCGCCTGATCAATACATTTCTTCGGGAATCAGAGTAACAATTTTTATGGTAGCACTGCTCAAGACCTTCATCACTTGACCGCACATGCTCACTCAAAATATTTTGCCTGTGTCGAGTTGCACCAAAAATTTGAATACTCCGGGACATACTGCACACTTCACAAAATGCGTAATCAGCCCTCACCTCCATGTAAGATGAACGCTTTCCTCGAACCGACGACCGAGGTGGGAATGTGGCGTTGGACACATTTTCAGTTCCTGGCTTTTGCGACGGTTCTTTGGTGTCCGAAACAGACCTGGCCTCAAACATCTTCACGTTTTCCAGAACTTTCGACAAGCGATTTGAATTTGCTGCCGATTGAACATCGCTCTCGTCCTGTCTGAGTTTAACCGGTTTTGGTGTGAACGCAGGCAAAGCATTATTCATGTCATGATCAGGCACAGAGCTGTTTGCGTCTACGTCAGCAACGGCGTCTTGCGTGCGCTCGTCGCCAGGCAGAAGGCCGTTGCCATCTGTTTCGACAGTGGTGGGACTCGAAGGGTCGCTCTCCGACCCAACAGACGAACTCGGTGCTCGGTTGAAGCCCCACTTTTCTCGGTTGTACGTGCGCTTCCTGGAAGCCAAGTTGGTCTGTGAAGGCGACCGCAAAAAGATGCTTGTTATCAACTGCACTGCCAAAGAAGTGCGCTGCAACATATCAGCGTACATCAAACCAAACGGTGCCGAGCTTACGTCCGACACAATCATCGAAGCAATTCACGAAAAAAAGAAAAATATGCGTTCTTTTGCCGTTCATAACATTCTAATGTCAACTGCACAGCTATTAGCTTGATCAAACGAACAGCACCAGCACCGATCCGTTGTGTGGTAAAACAAAAAAAGTTTACGCTAAAGTTTTTGGACAATAAAAAAGCAATCGCAGAAAAAAGTTTTTAGTAAATGACGTAGCAAATACACGTAAGCAATAAAACAGATTGTGGTGAAGATATAACTCAAGGAAAGGTTAAGTTATATTGATAAATTCTGTGGGTTGTTTCATTTTTATCCGGGTGTTTACTGCCATCTAGCGATCTACAAATGCAACGAAAGTTAAACTTACAGACCAGGCGACGAGATTTCATTTCAATTACTCTTTGTATGAAACAAGAATATGTAGGTTATATTACAACATACAAAAAATTCAAAGACATCACGATGTTCTGGAACGGTCACTTATTTTACCGATACACACTTTACAACGAAATGTGCCGAGCCACCTGAAGATATATCAGAAGAAATTTTTCCCGATTCAGTTTTTCTTCAAACTCTTTGATGAGTCTCTTGCACGCAGTTAAGCTTTGTTCCACTTCTGCAACACTCTGAAAGTTTACGTTTGGTGCTTCCACGCCAGGAAACTTTTGACTCCACTCAGACAGAAACATTTCTTTTTCTGATCCCATGATTTCATTTGTACGTGAGTTTCGTCGATTTCCGGATATAAAGGTCAAATATTTTCAAATCAATCCCGGAAAGACAGTTAGCTACATAATAAGAAAGTAAAGGACCTAAACGAAACGCAGCAGACTCAAGCACATCTAGTCACCTGAAACATAACGAAAAATCGTTGAAACGGAAGAGTCTATCTAGTCCAGACGAAGGTACAGTAAGCAGTGGAAAGTTAAATGACTGTCAGCTGTGCCTTCTGTGGGATAAATTTAAAATGTCACAACTTTTTATCAGTACATTTGTATAAAATTGATATTGGACAATGCGCTGCCTTGTCACCACCGATTAACAAAAGAATAATACAACTGCTTTAGTTTGCTTGAAAAACGTGCACCAGGCCACTTTTTTATACACAGAAATTGGAGCAAATGTGATGGCATATCAGGAACCTCAGTCAACACCTACGACATTCGAAAAAGTAGTAAAAGGGTGCAAACGCACGAAATCTACATCTCCGAGATCAGTATTCGCTCTCGCTCAGCTCGTCAACACCACACACATAACCGCTGGCAGTGTATATTACACCTACCTAAATGCCAAATCTGCTTTTTCCTAGAACAGATGCTGGTCTTCGGAAAGTTTTGCGTTGCTGACAGACACAATATATACTAGTACTCATATCTCCGAACGGCGCCAATGCTGTTTTATCAGTGAACACAAAGCACGTTCGTCAACAATATTACTATATGTTTCCGAATTGCCCGAAGTTCGATCGGCACAATTATCTATCCGTATGGACTTTTAAGTTGAGTGCAAGCTGTTTTGTAGCGCGAGCTGGTAGAGTGGCAGAACCTTTACGAGCATGGGCGTCCGCAGGGAGGGGAAACGGGCATTTGCCCTCCCTGAAAATTGGAACTAAAAACCAAAAATTTCTAAAAAACCTGAAGTCAGCAGCATAATTGCGATCAATTGAATTAATTCTTGCAATGAAAGTTTTATTTGCCGCTGTCAAGAGAATTTTCTGACTTGCCAAATCGCTGACTTCACGTCGTCTGCGCATGCGCAGAGTGATAGTCCAGGTCATGCATTTCGCAAGCGGTGGATGTTCACTGAAATATTAAATATGCTGTGAAGTGAGAACTGGTAATTAGGGGTTAGGGCATGGGCGTAGCCAGGGGTCCATGGCCCCATCAAATTTTAGCATATCTAGTCATTTTGTGCTTTGAGAAGTAGCGTCCCAAACAAAAATACTGTTGCTCGCCTGAAGTCAAACATTTTGGCCCCCAAATTTTTCACCCCTCCCAAAATTTTGGCCTGGCTACGCCACTGGTTTAGGGTTGGGGTATAAAAAGAAAAATAATTGAGGTCTAAGACTAAGTCAAATATTTTTCAGTGGTTACGTATGACCAAACCATCGCTTGAAAGTTTTATTTACGCAACATACATCAAAAAAGCAATCGTCAAAGTTTATTCCTTTACTCTGAGAAGCAAAATAACCGACATACGAGTACAAAGTTAGATCAGAAAATTTGCGGAGGTCAGAAATTTCGCTTGACGCTCAGGTTCACTGTTCTGGTGTCATGCAGTGATGGGCCTGCAGTTCATTAAATCCGCTCCTTTGCCTGCAGAGGCAGGTTGCGAAAATTGGGTGCAGATTGTTCTGCTATTGGTGTTTATTTTGTAACAGTAACATGGCAACAAATCTTCAAAGGTTTACTTCAATTTACGGAAGCATGCGCTTTGCCGCATGTGACTGTTGAACGCAGGCATTTGTGGCAGGTAATGCAGCGAGACAGTGACTTCCGATAGCAGTAATCAATCAAGTTTCACAGTGTTATAAAAGCATGAGTGAAAAACAAGCACTGCTGCCAACGAAGCGCATTTTTGCGACTGCTGCCGTAGCATGGCGCATTTTCTTTGTGATGCAACAAGAGTGAAGCGTTTTGTGAACGTCCATTGACATTGCATCGTCAGCAACCTGAAAATGATAAGCAAAATGTTGACTTTCCCCCCCTGCATAAATTTCTGCGGACCCCCATGTTTACGAGAGAGGGCGATCGCTTTGAAAGGGACGGATATAGTCACACTACACCGGATTTTGGCGGAGTGCACGGCAAACGATTTTGAGCTTTTACAACATCTCTGAAACACAGGGGTCGGCCAACACTTCGAGTAATTGAGGTCAATTTGCAATAGAGAATGTTTTTGGCTAACGATATGCGGACGTGATCAAGCCAGCGCAAGAATCTTGTTTTGAGATAAGCCAGCAAGGAAGTACAGGGGGGACGCTCCAACAGAACATACTATTTTCTGATTTCGTCTCCCCACGTCAAGCCGCAAATATTGGGGTGGCATAGCATCTGGAAACTGTTTAGTTTTCTGTCTTGCTGCATGTATGTTCGTAGCAGGAAGAAGAGTATTTAATATGTAATCCTAATCGAGATGTTGTCTTGGTGCAAAAATGCAAGCTGTGGCTTTTCGCAATGCTCTGAAGCTGAGCCGACTGAAGGTGGTAGCTGCTTACATAATAGGATCCAGGTAGCAGACGTTATCGACGGGCCTACTCCCGTCGGGCGTATCAGTACACTTCAACTGGTGCATTTTTTGTCGCTTATGACCAGAGACAAGGCTTCCTCAGCAAAACAGTCCATTAGTGGTTGAAGGCCCGTTTCGCCATGTGAAGCAGGATTGTTTGCAAATAGCAGTGCACGCATCAGCATGTGTCGAGTTTTTGTTCTGACATGTAATCTTGCAAGGTTGAAGAATCGGTCATTTGTGCGGGTGCGCAGGAAAAGACCATCAGTGACAACGTTTTTGTCATTGTCACGAAATGCACGTTGGAGAACAGTAAAAAAAATTCGCAACAGGATTGACGCCAGGACACAGTCTTGCTTCGCGCCACCATTAAGCTCAAAGGAAGCTGACAGCGTACCTCAAATGTGAGATGTGCTTCCATTTCGTCATGCAACAACCTGCCAAGGCTTAGGAGTGCAGATGGACAGCCGATTTTTTGTAGAATGCATTGCGCTTCTCTACTGACCGTATCAAATGCTTTGGTCAAGTCAACAGAGGCGATTTCCAGGGCGTGGCGTTGCCCTTCCCCCATTTCGAATTGGACGCCGCGAAATGTCCGTAGTTGTTCTGTTGTGACGGAAACCACACCGCGATTCACGGTAGAGCCTTTCTGAAAGAGTTTGCACGCGAGATAGCACGACCCTGGCAAAGATCTTCTCAGTAACATCCAAAAGCGAGATCCTTGCAGTTGTTGCAATCTATTTTTTCACCTTTGTTTTTGTGAGCAGTCGCAATCTTCGTGTTTCTCCTTTCTTTCGGGAAGCAGCCTCACAAGTGGCAGGGACAAGACAGCACCTTACTGGGTTGGGACTGCCTAGCATAAGGCGGGCGGCAGTTGGTCAATGAGAAATAAGGTCTCTTTCACCGCAATTCATGACCCGTGGTACCGCGTTCCTCGTCCAGCAAACTTGATTTATAGCTCGTAGACTGCCGTGAGTCGCTTTATTTTGCCGCATTGGCGTGGAGTAGAGCGATCTCTCCAATATACTAACTCAATTGTTTTTTGTCCAAAGCGATCCTTAGGCAATGGATAGAGTTACTGAGTTGTCCAGTCATCAGTGGACCATACTTTCCATTCTGTAGATATTTCCAGGATAAAGCGAGTCAGTACGTTGGGGGCCAGGTTCAGCTGCAGAATCTACCAGAGCGGGAAAATATATCCCACCTGCTTATCGGTTCCAGACAAGGGTACACAACCCGCAGTCTTCAACAAAAATCAGGTAGGTGTGAAAGCAGGCTAGGCTCAGTGTGAAGCAGAATAGAAGCAATTCATAAAAATAAAAACATCTTGAACGCACTGGCGACCGTAACCAATAAAAATAAACGTAACGCGGCTAGCAATAGTGAAAAGGTTGTCAGCCCCTGGCTAAAGAGCCCAGTCCGTCCTTAAAAAGATTATTCGGCCAATAGCTGAAGCTCTGTCAGGCGTCGCCACTGGGCGTCATGTTCATGGCTGCCAACTTGTCCCCGTAGCGCTGGCAATACCAGAGTGAACACAATCTAGAAGTCACCTCCTGCCTTTAATTGACTTGTCCTTCCGATATGCGAAAAATTGCCAACGAAAAGTACGTTTTGAAGAGTTGGTACTCTGCGCATTTTAAGGAAAATATGGGGATTACACGTACCAAGTTCGCACGTGCCCTTGCTCGTGAGTTACGGCAATCACCATGTTGCGATGAAAAAGCAGTGAGATTTTGGAAGCAACAAACGAAAGCCATGTAAAGCAATTGCCACATAAGTGTGTTTAATCTGTTTTATTCGGTAGTGCAGTAGCAACACAGATGAGCGTTGTTGATCCACGACGGTGCCGTAATAACGTTCACTTAACTTTCGCTTTAGTCTCAGCGGCCACTGTGTGAGGGAGTAAGCATTACGGTCGCAAAGTTTTCACTGCCAATCAGATCCCTGCCAGGCACTCGGTTCAGGCTTTGACCGACAATGTTACAAGTTATTACATAAATTGTGAACGTTTCTCGACACTAGCTTGTTCGACGAATCGCGCAAAAATGCAACGCAACTGCTGCATCCCAAGAAACGAGAATCAGTGGCTGAAACTTCTTTGAATGAGAATAGACGTGAAACAGATCGAAACTAGCGTGGAAAAAAACACATGCGTTACTTTCGTCGTCACAATTTCGCCACGCTGCGTGCACCTGGTTGCGCTCGGAAGCTCAAGGGCATTGATGGAGATGCAGTTGCTGCTCAGTTTGACCGATTCTGTCGCTTGAGTTGCGGTTGCAGTAAACCTGCGTGGTTGTTGCGATGTTCACCTAAGAGCAACTGACGTCTGTAATGTACAATGTGCAGCACTAGACCGACATGCAATAGTTCCAAACCTATGGAATGGCTGATATCGATCGAAATATGAGCAAAGGGTGAGTCGCCCGAAACGCGCTGAACAACCGTCGAAAGCTTATCTACTTTCCTCTGTTCTGTTGCACTCCTTTTTGAACAACCAGCGTTTTGGGAAATATTATCCGAACACACCATGCAAAAGAATTGCATTGGCAACCGAAATCCAATCGCTTTTCAAAAACCGTATACTTGAAGTGCTCTTTGCAGGAAGTGCTTTCCAGCATCGCTGCAACCAATTGAGCTTTCAGCAAAGCTTCGGACTGGGGAATCAGCGATATTATTTGGCGGTGTTTAACCGAAATGACAATGCAGCTGATGCAACGAACTGCAGATTTTCTCGGCAGGTATTGAATAAGAGCTACCTCTACTGTCCATCTAGAAGCAACATCATACAAGAACCACTACGAATTGCAACTCAACCTGCGGTTGCAAAAACACATCCATGGCTCGCTCGCGAAGAAGCGTGAGCTTTGTGGAAAAGGCGCTTCTGTGTAAGTGGCTAACCATGCAAAAGCCACTAAGTTTTAGTCAAGAAGACGAGTGGATTTTGAGTGTTGGATAGAATAAGTTGCTGAGACAAGCACGAATGACAGATACTGTCCGCGTGGCAAAAAAAACGATCTGGCTGAATAGCAACCAATATGAATAATACATAAGACAACAACACGTGTTGCAACTGGCTATTCAGAGTGACAAATTGCACCAGCGTATGTAAGAATGTTGTATTATCCGGAGAAGGAACGATCGGTCTGGAATCTACCCGTTTTCGCACAATTAACGATCGAGCCACTTTTCCGGGATAACATGCATTCAGAATAGTCTCCAGCCTGGGTCGAACGTTTCTTATTTCCGCCGAACATAAATCACGATTTTTAAATCTACTTTTTGAGCAATGAACTTTTTAGCCGATGTTGACGCTACATAAAATATCCCCACTCCTACTTCCGGTAAGTGTTTGAGGCACCTGAGTAACCGCATTATGCCGAAGCTTAATCTATAGACTAAGAAAACTAGTCAACTATAGTTTTCTAGCTGAAAAGTTATGCCTGCTTCACAGTTCACATTACTGCATGATAACTCGTGACGTTTTGTTTGAAATACACCTTTGTTGCACGTTACTACACGACCTGTACTTGGTGACTTCTCGTTAAATCACGTTAAACTTAACATGGCACCAGTGCTAATTCAACGCTAGCTGAAAAAAGTTGTGCGTGATGAACAGTGAGATGGAATGTGATGAAAAACGCACGTCAACCAAAATACAGAGTGCAAGATCTTTGAGTGGCTTGTACGAATGAAGAGCACATTATCAGCAGCAAAATCATGTCGCAATGTCATCGACCCGCCTGGCAGGATGTGCTGCATCATGTAAACCGTTCGCAATGATTACGCGTCGACACAACTCGCCCATAAACACAATGTCAACGCAGACTTGCACTAGTTTACGATTGAGGCATGTGATTTTACTAAATAGTGTTTGTCACAGTTGCACACACCGCATGTGAAGCGAGAACACTATACAACATGATTTGCACAAGCTTGATCTCGGCTTGCAGTGTGCTGCAGCCGTAGGAAAGNTCAGTGCGCGTGAGGTGAATGTTTTAGCGACGATAAGAAATCAATCGGCCAAGCAGAGGATGGCCACAGTTTTTCAAGGAAGGAGCATCNANTAAAACTTGTGGCAAACTTGTCATTTGTCCAAGTTGGAATTGAAAAAAGATTTTCTAAGACCGCTACGCATGAGCTGAGCTGGTTTTTTTCGGTCGTAGACCGAAACATTTTTGAAATGACCGAAAAAGATTGTCATTTCGGTCAAAATGTTTTAAAATATAGGTTAAAAAACACT
>JGI24021J15306_10002408_pt1 | contig 20138 bp, 15 predicted proteins | sample Ectturendosymbi1_FD_15306 | JGI IMG/M metagenome (IMG submission 15306)
TCAAAACTCGAAAAGTGTGGGGTGGTGCGGTGCAGTGCGGTCGCGGACAGGGAAATCCACAACAAATGCGGACGCGGTGTGAACAGAGGACAGAAACTTTTGGCGCGGTGCGGGCTGAGGACAAAAATTTTCTGCCCGCGACATCTCTACTATGTACTGTTCGAGATTTGTCACGTGACCTTGGTGTCGAACCTCGCGTGTATATAAAGAGCGGAATTGCTATGTTCAGTTCAGTTCAACTCACGGGCCTCACTGGAGTAGTACCTTCCTACACGTAGTGTGATAGGTTAGGTCAAAACTTAACGTTTAACACCTAAACCAGTAGTGGGCCTTACCATCTGGCTTAGTTCAAAAAGACCTATCAATGGAATAGATTACCTAAAAGAGAGTTACGATTTAGTAGCTATAATGCTACTGACAATTTGGGCTTATCTCTCTCTCTCTCCATGAAAGAATTGAATTTGTATTTAACCCCTGATGTTTGCAGTAACTTATGTTACGTGCTTTAATTAACGATGGTTGATATAAACCTCTGTTGTGATGTATATCGCAGTGCTTAAAGTTATACTAATAAAACCATGAGTGAATACAATTTTGTTGTGATAAACTGAGCGGTGTCGAGCGAAACCGGAGGGTCTAAGTTTCTTAATTGTTAACTTGGGCGTGCCATGGACACTTCCACTAACCAGTGCTCTTGCGGAATTGTTCTAAATGTGTAGTGGTCTTCATCTTTAGAAGGGGACTGCCACACAATACAACAGAACAAGTGGCCCTTGATTGGATCAACTTGGGCTTCCTAGCTGGGTTGGCTGGCCTATTCCACATCAACGAGAGCTGGTAATAGCCATGTTTGGGGGCAGATGTTCATCATAGTTTGCGAAATGTTTTCACTAAATAGAGAAAAACGGGAAAAGCAACCAGTCACGGGAGAGTGAATGAGTTAGGAATTTCGGAAATATTTCCGGTATGTGCAAATTTAGTCTACTATCCGATGCAAAGCAAATTATTTATTTTTTTATTTATGGCTTGCACTGCCAATACAGCATTTGACAGTGATACAATCCGTAAAGATAACTCTTGAAGCAAGTGGTACTGCGGAGACATCTGTGCCAGTTGTTCTGTTTGGAAGGTGGACTGCTTCCCAGCAGCTGCAATGCGGACAGCGCAGAAATTTTTAGGTTTCATGAAGTAGCTTACAAAGTCTAATTTTTAGTGAGTTATTATTTATGCTGCAGTAGTGAGCAAACTTGTTCGCGAAACCAGAAACAATGGCCCTTCTAGGAAGATAAAACTCGTTTGGTGAAAAGCATTGAAAATGAACTACACAAACTTTACAGTAGGAAGAGACAATGAGAAAGCATGTGCCATTTGAATATATTACTGCACCATCGCTTCACAATGTCTTGAAAATAATTCATTCGTTCTTAGGGTTGCCAGATAGCCGATATTTCACCGGCCTGGCCGGTATTTTGCTGCTAATTTAGCAGAAGCCGGTAAAAGGCCGGTATTTTGAAAACCAGTGCCTGAAGCCGGTATTTTTAGAACAAACAGATTGCCGTAACTTAAAAAAAAACTAACGCAGAATTTCTCAAATTATAATGATTCTAGTAGTGAATCTTGTCAGAACAGTTCCTTCAGCGAAGTTTATTTGCTGCTGTTGTCGCAATCCTTGGTGGAATTTTTACGTCACACTCATACCGAAATGTAACGAGCCAGCCTAAATACGATAAAATTACTGTGACTTAACAACAATGAGTGTCTCTCTCAGGCCCGTAGCCAGGTTTTAAGTTTTGGTAGGGCCAAATACGTTTTAGGCAAGATTTTTGTTTTTTGTATGTTCATTTAAAAAAAATTTCTGGGCACAACAATATTTGGGGATACTGAAAAAATTTGGGTGGTCGTCCACGAATGTCCCCCGTGGCTACGAGCCTGCTCTCTCTCTGTTTTCCCTGAGCTGCTTGCTAATAACGATACAGCTTAGATCTGTCACTGTTGACCAAATTGCCGGTATTTTTAGAAAACCCATCTGGCAACCCTATTCGCTCTCCTTTTCTTACTCGTTTTATTTGCAAAGGTTGACATTTATTTTCAAAGCACAGGTTTCTCTTGCCATGAGGTTTTAGAACTCTTGTTACCATAGGTGTAGCCAGGGGGGAAAGGCCCCCCCCAAATTTTTAGAAAACAGTCATTTTGTGCTTTGAGAGGCGTTTTTCCAAACAAAATAGTGTTATTCGCCTAAAATCAAACATTTTGCCCCCCCCCAATTCTTGAGCTGGCTACGCCACTGGTTGCTACGCTGTCAATTTTCGAACTTCTGTCGTGAAATACGTGACTGTTGAACTGAAGAGGGATTTGACTAAAAGGTCCAGTTCACATCCTTTATCTACTTCTCAGACGCAAATAGGCTTGGTTGATACATGTGAAAGTACCATTCGTGAAGATGATAAAGGAACTGTGTGAAACTTGTGCATTACCATCCAAAATCAGCACCCTCAACACATCATGTACAATATACACTGCATTGCCATAAACGGTATGTGAAGGTAAGAATGGTCACACAATGTGCTGCTGCTTTGCTAATTGTTTGCACAGCTTGTTTGCTTCTCTGAAAGAGGTTTTGATGATATTCCTATTCCAATACGTATAAAATAATACCAGCTTGGAATGATTTGAACGAAAGGTGGATTGAATGGTTTTGTACTGCGTCTCTGTCGTTGGATTAAAAACCAGTTTTTCCACTCATAGACTGTTAGATTAATTTGAAGCGAACTTTTTTCAAAACATTGTGGTGCAGCAAACCAAATATGTCGCTTAAACAGAGCAACTATACAGGTTACGCAGAACAAAAATTTTAGCACATAAATACCAATTTGATGAAGCTAATTCACACACTCTTTCAAAATCTAGTTTGAAGCAGTTTTATTCGAGGAATGCAAGCTAAAATGTTGAGATTAATGTGCTTTGACGAAATTCAAAGTTTGCTATTCTTTTGATTTGTAGAAAACAAATTTTCGTAATTGTTTTACGAACAAAGTCCGTAACTCACATATTTTACACAAGGTGTGCTTTGCAGCAAAGAAAATTCTTGCACGGACCGCTGAATTGCAACTGAAATTGTTGGGTGAGAAGCGAATGCCAACATCTTTTTCTTGAATTGCAGTACCGCTTCCTGAATTGTTGCATTGACATTCGATACATCTGCGCATAAGAAAATAATGCTTATTTAAAGATTTTGAAGTTTCTATAGATATTTGTACAAAGTCAAAATATTCCTCAAATCATTGATTACATCCTGAAGCAGATGTTAGGACTAGCACTAATTTGGTCAGAAAACGTGNAAGCGGTTTGAGATCGAAACGGATGCCAACTTTACAGTGATGTGTGAACGTATCCCCGTTTTCGAGATAGTGTAGAAATTTATGTCTGTCAATACGGTAAGGATATGCCGTTTGAGCGAGCCTCCGGTTCGCGTTCAGTTTTTACTGACCCCTGGCTACACCTTTTTGTAACGTTATCATTACATTTCATCTCACAGACAGATACACACTTCAAAATAACAGTGACTCTCCTTTGCATTTTATACATTTCTTCAAAACCTCGACAGCATATCGAGGGAAGTTATAAAGATTTCCACAACTTTTCACGGCGCACTTTTCTACCAAACGTTTCACAGAAAATTTTGTTAATGTGTTAAATTTTTACTGCAGCAAAGAGCAGCATTTGTACGCAGTTAATCATCGTTTCCCGTCTGCCGAAATGGCAGAAATCTTTGACTTTTTTTTATCCAATTGCGACTTGTTTTTTAAATGATTCGACGATAAGAAAGAGCATCATTTCACGAAAAAGTAGCAATGGGTGCCGGAAAATATGATCAGAAATTAAGGCTTCTGATCTTTATGCAATAAGTGAAGCATTTACACATTTTTCAATTTCTGTAACACTTGCAAGCATGTTGTGACCGCTACGCAACCCAAGAGAAGTTCCAGACTTACCCACAGAGAACATTCCTGTTAGGACTGATGCCACTCAACATTGGCGTGTTAGGACTGATGCCACTCAACATTGCATGCCACTCAACATTTCACTCCCTGAGTGAATTCCTTCTTGTACATTGCCAAAAGATGACAAAATGTTCAAATCTGAAGCCTCTGTAAAACAGTCTACATGTGGTGATCGACAAGGTCAAAGTAGACGGTACAACAAAATCATTCGTGCAGATTTTCAAGCTGCTAAAATTTCAAACAGACAAAGAATAAAATCTCGTCATGTTTTCCATAAAACAAAAAACAGTAGTCGTCATATTTTTGACCAGATGCTTCGAATTTATTTTGTGTGAAAACTTGGAAGAATATGTAATAGTGTAAAATACAAATGACGCAAGTAACGAAACCATACTTACCATGAGCATAGCTTAAGTGGACAGTGAAAAAGTGAGAGGAATCTACTGAGAGATAGGTTGCTCGTTATAAAATATAGGCAAATGATAATGCTTTTTGGTTTTGCTAGGTTTATACTCCTCTAATCGTCTATTCATTTGCAGAAGCCAAGTGGGAAGAAACTTCCACCTGATCGTGCAAAAACATAGGTAATATACTTGCTCTACATGACAAGAAGCTCAGAATTTTATTTGAAGTGAGTTTCTTTGAAATATCAAACTCTGCTTATTTGCCGCTTGTGTGTATGGAAAAAATCGAAGATTGTTGTAACACGTCAAAAAATGTAACTTTGTTTTGAACACAGACTGTCTAAATTTTATAAAAGCTGAAAATGCCAAATGACGGAAGCAATAAAACGCATTTACTAATTCGTTTCTACGTAGTCTAATTTTACGTTTTTTTTTCAAATCTAGTAGTGTTTTCGTTGATTATAAAAAGTTTTGAAGATCCTGCATTTCTAAATTTCTGTCAGACGTTTGTTTTCTATTTATCAGATTTATAAGCGAGTTTTGATTTTGTTCACAAAGCCATGCCATCTCCATCTTATTTTAGATTGTTGCTCGACACACTGATTAATATAGTCTCCCTTTTTGTAAGCATACTATGTAATGTACTGTCCACCAAACGGCCATCTCGCTCGCAACAAAAACGTGTTACATGACCTATGGTAAGTATAGGAGCAAGGAACCCATTGTCGAAACTCAACTGCTTCCGATTGTCAGGATAAATAAAGGCTGGCTTCCTGATGATTTGAGCTCCGCTTTCGATTCTCTTTTTGTTGCAGTTCATGTCCGTGAGGCAATACTTATTCAGTATTTATATCTGTGCAAATATGTTCAAGCAATTAGTCTCCACAAAGGTGCAGCAGTCGAATTGTCAGCAAAAGTTTTTAATTGGAAGTCGATTACACGCAACTTTATGCATCTTTAATCCTGATATCTTATTGAAATATAATCTTGCTGTGTAAAAATCTGTGTAAATGTGGTTTCAGAAGCAGTTGAAGGCTGAGGTATTGCAGTTAAGCACAGGAATGAAAGACTGGGCAGTTCATTATTTTTCTTCGGAGTTGTAAAACGTGTCTCTATATAGATCTTTTGTAGTCGCTGAATTGTATTTTTGATTAATTTTATTTGATGTCACATTCTACTGGGACAAGTATGCAAGGCATATAAAAAAATCTTCTCTGCTATAAATCATCGAGAGTATAGAGACGACCTCAATAATGGTATGCTGCAGAAAAACAATGGCAAAGTTTTAAAGTGCGCCGGTAGAAAATTACCCAGAAAACGATGTGTTCAGGCAGTATTAAACCGTTCTCCTCCAAATGTTTAGTGAAATGTTTGTGACTTCCGCATTGAGTAATGCATTACTGATCTCACGGCATGAATTATTAAATATTGTTAATAAACAGCTGCAGTGAACAATTCGAAGTAAAACGGGATTAAAAGTGTTGTGATCCGAAAAATCTATTTCCGACAAGGCGTGAAAGCTGCATTGCAGTATTTCTTAGTACTCATTTACTTTAGCTAGTGAGCATTCTTCGGATTTTAATTCTATCTTTTTAAGACTTTTGTATTTTTTGTTTACCCCATAGAGGGGGTGAGAGTGTTTTTATCGACTCTATCTTACTTAGGTAGTTTTTGCGTTGTGAAATCTTTTACCACCACAGATAAACGTGCCTGTAACTGATAGTGCGACCAATTTCCTGAAACTGATATACTATGAAAAGTATTGACAAGTTTCACCAGCAGGTTGGATGACAAGCCTTTTGGTAATAATTCCGGCTTGCAGAATCGGGGGCCAATATCAATTAAAACTACCAACGAAATACAATACTTATGAATAAACAGAAAGTATCTTTGTGTGATTAACTAGTGATTGCATGACGCAATGCAAGTTTAAAGGTGGTAACTAGAAGTTCCTCTGGTGTTAAATAATTCTGTATTTAGCAATTTTAATTGTAGGCAATTAGCAATTCGTTTGTCACATCAGCCTAATAAACGGTTAGTAAAAATTTGAAATTCATTAGCATGTCTCCATGCAATACTGAAGAAAGCCACTCTGCAATCTTTATCGTTTTCATGGCTGCCGCTCATGAACTAGAACAACAAATCTTAGGGTTTTTAAATTGAACCTGCACTGAAAATGTTACTTACAGTAAAAGATTTTTTCAAAATATCTGCAGGCTAAAGACATTTTCAGCTTGGTTGATTAGACATATAATTAACCGCAACTTTAGTCATTATGAAGAGCAAGGTGTACTGCGTGACACTTGTGATTTTTGCTGTTATACAAGGCGTTGTACCGGAATGTTCCCAAACTTCACCTTGCACTCCTTTGCGGGGTAGGTTTTTTTCTGTGGCTTTTTTCTTTTGAGGTAAATTGATTTGCATTACAGTTTGGCGATATTAAAACTTTGATATTTGTGGTTGTTACGTCGTTACTCTTAACTGTAAAAATAAAGGAATTGCTATACATGACTCTAACACCTTGAAGGTTGAGCAGGTGATGACAACAGAACTGGAGATGTTGATAGCACATCTCCGTCCTTACGCAAAAGACGTATCTAAGAAAGTGTTACTCTGAATCAGGCGAGTAGCCAGAAAATTTTTTGGGCAGATAAATTTTCCAACTCGAATAAATACTTGGCTTTACGTGTTCGTGGCAATTTTATCTCAAAAGTTTTAATAATTTCTGTTCAAAATTTAGAAAGAGAGACCGCACCTTTCGCGCCCCTGGCTACGCCTCTGCTCTGAATGGCAAGCATTGCAATAAAGCTGCTCTGTGTGCAGACATTCCAGTTTCAGTAAAACGATTTATTTTTCAATTGGAATAAAATTTTAGGTAAATTAATTTTTTTGTCCTGGATTTCATGCAAGCGCGTCTTCAGGTTTTGGTTCATGGGGGCGTAATGATTATTGTTCGTACAAGTATTATTTTTCGTACCTGAATTTATTGTTGCCGTTGCCTGGAGCTGTTGCGCCTCTTGATAAGGCGTTTCGTTGAAGGATGAGTGGAATTACTGTGCTATAGAAAGTCATTAATATATTCCAGCCGCTCGTGCTGTTTATTTCAGTTGCTAGCGCCGTGAGATCTGGCTGCTTTAGCTGTACCATAATCGCCATGTTTGCTTTCTATTTTTAGTATGTCGAAACTCAGTTCTTTAAACCCTGGCAAATAGTATACCAGCTATTTGCATCAACAAATTGTTTCCTCACAGGGGAGGGTCAATAAACAACGCGAAAGGGCTTCTACCTGTGAAAGCCCTAAAAAAATAACAGGAGGGAACTAATTGCAAAGGGACCAGGAATTTTGTCAGAATGTTTTCAGAAATTGCGGAAGATATCATGGTTACTGAATCTAAAATTTCTCACATAAAATTCAAGCACTTCGTTCCTGAAACGACTTCGAGTGAGTCGCAATAATTGCATGTTTCGAACTGACTTGTTGCGGGTTTATAAGGTTTACGAGTATATCTGACCCAGGAAGCCCATAGTCAAGACGAGTAATGTCATTCAACTAAAAGGACAGAAAGGGTGGACTTGACAGGGGTCTGGGTCTCCAAACTACGACCCGCAGGTCACATCCGGGCCGCGATGCCATTCATCCGGCCCGCAAAGGCGTGAACGTTAGTTGGCCACCTGTTGCTGCGTTGCAGGCTAGCCTTACCTGATTTGTTACCGAAATCTGAGGTCTTTGTTAATGCTAGGTAAATCCCATCTGAAGCCAGGTTTTCCCACTATGCTAAAAATTTTTATTTTTGACCGGACTTTATGTTCGGTCCTCGAACTGTTGGGTAATAGCTTATGTGACCCTCGGACAATAATGTTCGGAGACCCGTGGAGTAGAACAACTAAAGTGTACACGACACACTATGGCGCGGCAACATTCCGGGATTTTTTTGACACATCAAAGAAGAAAAACTTTTATACCTCAAAGGTGGTGCGCTGTTCCGGAAGCCAAGTGAGGAAAAGTCAAGAAATGGATCGATGCACTCAAGCTTGACTGTTCAAATGAGTGATTTCACGCTGGATTGGCTCACAGTGAATCGAAGGCTGTATAATGGGGAATACCCCGGAACGACATTTTACTGGAAACCTGGTGACACTATCTTCCTCACACTGGTAAACGTCCGCATTGAGATCAACCGTGTTTGTGCATATATAGCTAGGATTAAAACAGACATTTTTTACGACCAACCTGCAGTTTGCTGTGGTGTAGAGAAGGACGTTTTTTGCTCGGACTTAGAGTAGGAGATCTCTGAAAGCTCAACAATAACCGTTTGAATAACTACAATCTTAGTTCACTGTAATATCTTCAATGCAGAACTACTACTCCAGAAAAGAGCACATAGCTCCAACTTTGCAATGCTAAGCGGTTAAAAGTTTATATAATCAAGTAGAAATATGTTAGTAATAGATACATTTACTATTTGATCAAGCAGTTTTTTTCAAAAGCTCAACAATTTTTAAAGGCAACTTTTTTTGCTATTAAGAAAACTGCATGTTGTGAAGTGACTCAGATGGTTGCAAAGTAGTGAACACTTGTTTCAGATAAATTTGCTTGACCAACCTGATTACAGCGGCGAACCACATGCTCTGCGGTTTCCCAACTCAACCAACGTCCATACTCACGGTCTGCACATCAGCAGCAAGGTAAAATGAGCATATTTGTGAAAGATCATGTGAACTAAACGCACAGTGTTTTCTTGCTGGCCTAGAACATCACATTTTTCGACTTTGCATTTCGAAAGACTTTCCTAGTGTTGAAAAGGTGTATGGAAATGAAAACAACTCAAAAAGATGGTATATGAATGGAGAACGAAACAAAGTACTAACACAGTTACTGATTCCTTTCATTTCCCGAGGAAGTAGAAAGATGCTGGTAACAGAAAAGCAGATACTGTGCACTAAATGCAACCGATTGAAGCGAAGTATGTAGCAAATCAGCTGCAAACTTCCTGAATTCATCCAAGATTTTGCCGATTGCTGGCTAAAATGTTTGTATGGTTTTTACGTTGAAATGCGAGTCATCTAATCAAAAGCTGTGTTGTTTTCAAGAATGATTTTGCTGCTTGATATTTTCTGGTGACTATGCTGACCAGTTACATCATTTATGACACAGCAAAAATGAAGCAACTGAAGCGAATTACTTTTTTGCAAGCTCAGCAAAATGTGCTATTGAAGTCAGAAACTCATTTGTGGTGTTAACAGTGTAGTATTATTTGAAATTATTAAAGGTTTACAGCACTGTTGCAACCACTCGGAAGGCGCGGTGTTGAATGCGCGATGCACCACGAACGGGATGTGCGCTAAGAGTAGCACCAATGTGTACGTGGTGCGAACAAGCAATAGTAGAGTGATCTCGTCGGGTGATCTCTATTGTTGCTTACTGCCACATTGTAAAGCTTTGCGAGGCTCTTCGATGGCAACAGTACTACGGAAGGCATCTTTTTTGCAATTCATTTTTTTCTTGCATTTATGTCTTTTTGATCAAAAACGCTTCGATTTACACAAACCTTTCTCTACAGGAACCACAAGATAACGTTCTCATCCAGGTTGGCCCAAGAAATGAATACCAGTACATGTATCACATCCATCCAAAACAGGCCGCCGGAACATACTTTTATCATCCTCACAAACACGGAAGCGCTTATTTTCAGGTTGTGTTTTCGTGTGTCGTGTGTGTGTTGTTTCAATGCTGCTTTATACATGCACATAGTTTATGTATGCCAAACTTGCCAAAAATAAAATTCTGAAAGGTAATATTTTCGTCAGTACTACTGGAGTATGTAATAAATCGCTATCTGCTTGTTTCCTTTTCAAGTTTGCAAAATTATTTCGTTTCAGCGCTTTTTTGCTCGAAACTGCCATTCGATTTGAAATTCTGGTTTCGCTGGTTTTATTATTCTGCACAAACAAACTCCTATAGAGAAAATGTGATATAATGTTATCAGCCATCGGCCGCTCGCAATCGCAATGGCAAAGTGCCAAATAAAAAAGCGAGGAAAGATTCACCAAGATGAAGACGTGACTTGCTGAGTCAACATAGGTCCAGCCGAGACAATTTTACCAAAAAAGTGACCACGAAACCGTCGATATTTCGATGGAACATGTAAAAGTGAAAATCCACCGTTACCTTTCTGGAAGAAGCAGGAGAAGACTTTCCTTCTTATTCCCCACTACTATACACCAGTGATCACTGGTCATTTTACACCGGTCTTAATTTATTTTCAGAATCTCGGCGGAATGTCTGGTATGATAATCATCGAAGACGACCCCAAAACAATGTCACCCGAGCTCGACGCCGCATCGTGTCCCAATAACTGTGATAACGACATACCGATGGTTTTCCAACTTTTCCAATATAGGAGCGACGAGGACGGAAGTTTCTCGGTGGCACAAAAAGACATTCACGACGATGACATGTTCAGGTATGTAGAAGAAAATTGGTCGTGAAAAAATGTAGAAAAATGGCTGCTGGGTTAAAGTACGAAACCTTGCTGAGAACACGTAACACATATGAAGTTCACGATGACGTCAAATAGTAACTGAGACTAATATAAAATCACCACAAACAGAAAGGACCTTGAAATCCTCTACTATATTACAGTAAAGTTAACAAGCACCAATATGAGTGTTTTCAGTGGATAAATTCTATTGCTATTTGAAACGGTGGCTAAACGTTGTGTCGTGTACTTCGTTTCGAACTTGTTGGCGACGCGGTCTGACTGCAACACATTTCTTTATTATCCATATTCTCATCACAAGTGTAATGCAATTTTCTTAAGTACTTGTTTTTTGGTGTCAGAACAGTTTTGTGTGTGCGTATGAATTTTGTTGAACTTAAATATAGGTTCTGCTAAAAGTACAATTTGCATCGCACATCGCTGTTGGCACGAAGAAGCTTGATGAACCATGCCATGGTGGCACCTCTATTTATTACTCACAATAAAAACATCCTCCATTAAATCTTGAAAGCTTCAACAATTCTGGTTTAGTTTCTGCGAAAATAGTTTTAGAAATAAGAAACTCCTCTGGGCTTTAATATTTTGTTGATGTTATGAAGTCCATTCACTACTTTGGTTAAAACGTTTTCTAACTTCATTCCTTGCAATGAATAGACTCTTTTCTTTAACAATTTTGGAGCATAAAGTCAGCGAAGGCTTATCCACATCATTATAAATCTGAAAAAACCTTAAACCATTCATGATTATTATGAAACGTTTCGGAGTTTCTTTTGCGATTGAGAATGCATTAAGAACAATCCGAAATGTTTCGTAATAAACCATGGGTAATTTTTGAAGTCTTTCTTAGTTTTGCTGCATGTAAACAGTATCGTTACTGAAAATGTTTTACTGATTCCTCATACGCTGTAAAGTAATCCGCAAGCCACTGTATCAGAATAACTGCTGGGTTTTGAACCAAAAACAAGGAACTGAACGGCACGTTGTTTGGGGGGCCATAATTAAAGTACTGACATTTCTAGTTTTCTACACAGTCAAAATTTATGTTTACTCAAAAGTAGTATTTCCATCACCGCTTACTAAAAAGAACATACCAGATTTAGTGGAGAAATATTATAACAAATATATTAAAAATCGTTAAGCATTGTGAAAGGTCTGCTCTAACACTTGAAATGCAGGCTCTACTCGTAATAGCTCAAGGGTAAAATTTTCCCAACGTTGATTTCAACAATGGCTTCCCTGCACAGAAACGTTAGAATCTTGTAAATACCACCCGTAGAATCATGTAAACACCATTTACGTTTGAAAAGTATATCCTTGTATTTCAGAGACCTTATGTGAGCGAGTATAGGCAGCTTTCACATTTTTTCGCCTTCAGGTATGATCAGTACTTTCGTCAATCACTTAAAACCACTTGGAAGATAGCGTTTTGCGTGAGGTAGATATTCGGAAAATGTTGAGCAAGCGGACTACACCATAGGAGCGAAAGAATCGAAAAGCACTTGGTAAACACAGAGATTGCTGGAAACATCCAAACTTCTATTTGCAGTATCTTGCTTTCTGCCAGCAATCCAGCATAGAACGGCGGGGGGGACAAAATAGCAATCTGGGAAGCAATGTAGCGTATTAAAGTCGAGGCGATGCTATAGGATCCAAGAAGTTGTGTTGGAGGTTGGCGACGGCTGGAATGTTGAGCTACTGATATCCTCAAACTTTGCTAACATAGGTCAGCCTAGTTGTTGTTATTAGCAGTGTTCTTGTCTACCGACTAAACGACCTGACATTTTAGGTTGCCAAGCCGAAACTAGGCTGTTCTAAGGCTCTAAATAGTTTCCTTTTACAGATCTCCACCACCTTCGTTTGCAGATATGCAGATGCAGTGACATTAAATTTTATTTACACGATAATTTTCTGGAGCAGCAGAGCAGCAGACGACAGTCGCGCGGTAACAGAACAACACATGTTCCGCACGCCAGCAGTACAAACTCTCAACCAGGCCAGTAACCAGCTTGGGACACCAGGTGGGGCGAAGAGTTTTCTGATAGGGGTCCGAATTTTTTAAACTATGTCCATAGTTTTGAACTATGTTCAACACATTTTCCAGAGTGGCGAAAAAAATTTTACGGGGGCTTCTCTCCCCCGGTTACGGGCCTGCTCTCAACTGAGCGAAACGAGGTCAGAGCGCTTTCTCCATACGCGCACGCCACAAATGCAACGAGTCAGACCCAGGCCCGTAACCACGGGGACATTCGGGGTCAGTGACTCCCGATTTTTTGTGCACCCAAATTCTGTTGTGCCCCAAAAAATTCCTTTTCAGGCATACAATAAAAACAAAAGTCTTGTCCCACTAAAAATGAATTTTGGCCCCAAACTTTGAAACCTGGCTAGGGGCCTTGCAGGAAGCGCGTTGCTTTACGAAACAGCCTAGAAACTCTGCTTGCCCGGAAAAGAAAACACAAAGCCGTAAAATGCACGAAAATAAGAATTACGTCAATACATCCACTATGCAAGTTCAAAAAAGAAAGCAGATATACTGCTAACTGTTCCAATCAATTGTTTTATCATAGAACTGAGAGTTTTTTGAACTAAGTCCAACTAATACAAATACAAAATGTAAATTTCGTGGTGAGAATGGAGATCTTTATCAATTCCGTAAAACAGTGCTTGCCAACTTGTATGAACTCCAGACGCACTAATCTCATGCATAAATTCAAACGGCCCATAGATTGTCATTTACGTTTGCGCATTTCGCTATTGTTACGTCACTGCGCATACTGTTTTTAACCTCTTGCGGAGTCATTCACACGAACATCGATTGGTTTGAGCAGGTTTTTCTAAAGTTCCAAGATCTCGGTAGTGATGGTGGATGTAAGCTTGCGAGGTCCTTGAAATCTCAAAACAACGCATCAGGGCGGCGCCGCGCCCCATTTAGCAACCACTGCCGCAAAATCCCAAAAATTAACCAGTGCTGCCCAAATGCAAATGCACTGCACATATTTTCACACTGGTAAACAATAATTTGCTGTTGAATAGAAGTGCATAAATGCGCAAAAGTTAGTGATCATTTCGCCACGCTTACGACGAAGCACACGGACAAGTTACTTGCTCCAGTACTACCTTTTTGGCAAATTGTTATGTCGGGGTCGTGACTGTCTTGTTTCCTTTAGATTAAATTCCTTCTTCGTCAAAAACACCTCGCAAAATCTTGAAGATTGGTTGGAAAATTCAGAGAATGACATACTTTATATGTTGGTTAATGGCCAGCTACAACCAGTGTTGGAAATGAGGCCAGGAGAAATNAAAAGATTTCGGTATGCCACTTTCCCAAAACTTCTGTGTTATGCGCATGTTTTATTAAAAAATANTTGTTGTCATGATTTTTTTGCAGAAATNCTGGTGTAATTTCATTTCAGTGTTTTATAAGCATTTTTTCTTGAAATAAGCTTTTGCGGGTTAATCTTCAGTTGTACTTTTGATACGCATTGGTCGAAATTTTGTTCAGACAAGTTTTTATGTCTACGGCATTAACCATTCCTACAACTGTTAATTGCGTTTGGTTCTAATCTCCAATGCTGCTTCTGTTTAAAAACGTTAGTTGGTCTTTGCAGCTGTCACCATTTTGCGTAACTTTTGTAACTTTGTTCGTCTTGGAAAAAGAATGAAAGCTTCTTTCAATTTTTATTTGGTTTATAGAGACCGTTCACGAATTCGCGCAAAATACAAATGTTGTACTATTTTTATTCGATATAATATTCACATGAAAGACAAAGGGTACATACGCTAAAAAGCTTTATATTTTCTCGTTTGTGTTATTTTGATTGGCTGCTTTATTGTCAAATGCATCTTAGTGGATCTTGCAAGAAAATTATATCTTTCTTCAAATCAGTATTGAGTTAAGTTTTCAAACACTTCTTGGCTAGTATTTCAAATTTACGATCTTGTTAGTGTCATCCGCAATGGATACTCTTTTCAGTTGGTTTCGTATTGACAAAACGTAGCGCTTTAAAATTACTTCCGCCTTGCAGGATGGTCAACGCAGCTGGCTTGAGCGCCATTGCCTTGTCTATCGACGATGATGGGTCGTCGTCTTGCTCCGTGATGAAAATTGCAACAGATGGACATTATTTGGATAGTCCAAGGAACATGGAAAACCAAAGAAGTNTTTTAATTGCAGCGGGCCGTGTCGATTGGCTTGTAATTTGCAACAGCCCTGGAGAGTTTGTGGTAAAGCNCCGCGTTGCGAGTATCGTTTCTTTAATTCATTTCGGCAAACCTTACTAAGCCGTGTGGCACAGCGGAGATAATTTTTGTGTGCGAAAAGTTTCTTTTTCCGAATATTTTAACTCATTGATTCCAAGGTTTGCATTTGATTGCCAGAATGTTTTTTATTTTTGAGGTTATTTCGTGAGTATATATTTATTTAAGTTAACTTTTACAAACTTAGCTGAACTAATACGCTGTATGACGCAAATCTCCCATTTTTATGCAATTTTGAGTTGCATGCCACTTGGGTCACGCAACCTGCGTGGTATGAGGTGGAGGCTTGTATGACTTAATCGAAATATATAAACGTAAATTTTTAACAGACTATTGTAATCATAACTTCGGGAAAGAATTAAAAGTTGGCGAATTTTTAAGAAAAGCAAAAGTGATATACATAAATTCTTACTGGGTGTTATCAGCAAGTGTTTAAATTATCAACCAAGTAGCGTTGGATTTAGGGGGGGCCCAAGGGGCCCAGGACCCCCACCAAACAGGGCCCCCCACCATGTTCATATTTTTAGCGATATGTACTACATATGCATGCCACCTAGTGGCATGCCATTTTTATTAGCGAGGAAAGTTTGTTTGTAGACGCTATTAAATTATCGGTCGTCCAGACGGCAGTATTTCACTTATATATAATTTCATATTGTGACCAAACAACTATTACACTTATTCTTTCCTGAAAGTCGGTCAGGTATCTGGATCTAGTGGATACACGGCCAAGGCACGTAGAACGTATTAACTTACGTCTCTACTCATTGCATACAGTATCTGCGTCTGCCTTCTCAGATGTGCACAGGTCGCGAGTNGCATTGTTAAGTAGGGCTACCATACGTCCTCTTTTTGGAGTACATGTCCACTTCTTTCATGAGAAATGAAATTATCTCCCGGGACATTCAAAAATGTCAAAATATCCTACTTTTTACACCTCGTATTTTACATAGCTATCATCAGTGGCTTAACTAAAGGTTTGAGCTAGGGTAATAAACTTAGATAAAAGGGGCCACTGGAAACTGTACAGGGTCCACTAGCCAACACTCAGAAAAAACTTGAGAAATGAGGGTGAATCCGGATGTGCATGACTAAATTAAAACCTTGAATCACCGGAAAATTTTCCGAAAAACACACAAAAACAACAATTTACTGAAAACCAAAAGAATGCTTAAACCGAAATATAAGTTAAGTGGGAGACCGCTTTTGCATTCGGCTTGCCAGGTGGGCAATTCGCCCCTCTGCCTCCCATCAGTTACGCCACTGGCTATATTGTATTGAAATAGAGCAAGCTGTATACTCAACTGCACCAATACCAAAATTTGTTTGGGTTCGTGCAAAAAGAGCATCAACCAACTGCAATTTATTGTAAAACGATGGGAACATGAAAGATGAACAAAATATTTTGAAACTTACAATTACCATTGAATGATTCAGCGAACTGATAAAGATTGCATAGTTTTACTTCAGCGNTATGGCTCATTACGCTAATGTGGAACGATTTCTTCCTTGATGCAGCCACAAATCTAAAAGAAAGAGAAATCTTTCTAATTGAACCAGTTTCTACTCTGTTAAAGCTGGTGTGCAATTTAAAATATCTTTCATGCCATTAGTTTCATAATATTGCTAAAGGCGATTTTACATGTTAAAGAAATTTAAGGAAACTGCAAAATATTCATGAGCTAAATAGACAAGTAAATAAAGATTTTGTTTTGTGTGTTTTGACTGAAACATCGTCCACACTTCACGTCTCACTTCAATGCTTGAAACTTATCAATAGGCATAATTGTTATTTGACTGGTTAAGTATAGATAGTACACTCAAGTAAGTGACAATCGTAAACTGCCCTCCCTTTTTGCGATGAAAATGTGGCAGTTTTATTGAGCTCATTAATAANCAAACATGGACAAAAGGGGGATCGTCATCTTAACAAGTGTGGAGCTTATCGAAGTGGTTTTAAAAGATGTAAAAAACAAAAGAGGCAAAAACGAGAGAGGAAGAAATTGCAGCCAAGTCAAGAAATAATCAAGTGACTATTTTACAGCGGCAGTGAAGTCCAGCGGAGACATTTCTGTGGAACCTGTAAGAGGACAGAAAATCGAAGAACATGTTGTTACAGACTTAGATCTACGTAACGATGAAAATAGACCTAGTTTAACCAGCAGTGCAGCAGCAGAAGAACGCCACGATGTAAAATCGAAAAACACGATAGATCAGATGACTGACGGCTGACGCTATCACTGGTGGCAACGATATCGGTCTCTGGGCCCTCTGGCCAGTCAATGTACCGGAAAAAAGCGGGAATATTGGTTGAAATATAAAACAGGTTCTTTTTGACATTGTGATGAAAAGTCTTTTTTGAAACATGGTGTTCCACAACACAGAAAAGACAGAAACTTGTCACGGAAATGTACTACCAGTCTTAGTCGTCGCCAGAACCACAATGGCGAAGTAGTTGATAGAAGCTGGCTTTGTTTTTCTCCTTCACAAAAGTGTGTTAAATGTTTCACTTGTAGACTGATGTGNGCTGATACGACTAAATGTGCGCATTTCCTTATTAGAAAAGAAATCTTCGACTGNAAGCACGTTCTTTAAGTGCNTGAGGAGCCACGAGCATTCAATGGAACATATAGATGCCACGATTACATTCAGTCGGAGATGTCATTAATCCCTATGAAGAATTGATACAGAGCTAGCCAATCGGTCAATCAATACGAACAATGTCGGGAATCGCCTCTGCCTGCAACAATTGGTTTCTGTCGTAAAATTTATTGAGGACTAGCGTTTAGAGATGATAAAAAGGTTGGAACGGCCAGAAAGTTTTTCCAAAAAATTTTCAAAACTTTTCTCAATCAAATATTAAAAAAGAACACGTGATGCTTCCAGCGACGAGTTTTGCAACAGTTTCACAAACCGCTGATGATTGTCAAATACCATGTTGCATCATAAAGTTTTGTTACAGCTGAGTTAACAAATGTGACGTCAGAAGATTACGTCATAAATATTAATGACATGTGGAAATACTAGCGACTTCATCGATCATCCTCTACATGAACATTTTGTATCCGCACAATGGGCCTCCCACCACGCCTGGGTCCCAGACCCCCCACCATCTAAATCCGGCGCTGCAACCACCTATACCCCCTTTGTCTTTACAGCTTCGTTCAGCTTTCAGTCATGATGACGAGATGTCGATGGGAGATCACCCCATGTTTAGCGGGAAACTGCTCACTATCCGCGTCGCTGGAGAGCCACAGAATCCTCCTGCGTCTTTTCCCAAAACTCTACCACTGCGGCCAAGCTTCGAACAAGACCTCAGACACATCGACGAAACCGAAATCGGAGCCCGATTCGCCGTCGAAGTGACTGCCACTGACACCATGAATCGGGAGGACTTCAGCAAGCTTTCAATCAGGTACAGTATGTTTCAGACAGGGAAAGTTGGTGAAGCATGACGCAGAAAGTGACGTCATTAACCTTTAAGGAAATGATTTTCTGTTGAGGCCATGTCTTGGTCTGTTCCAAATAAGCTANAAACTTTTGCTGAACATTGGCATGCTTTTGATTTTTCGTNACAAACTTGTCGTAACTAAGTAAATCCACNACGAGCAGATGATCTCTGTGATAACGCTCGTCAGTTTTTCGCAGGTACAAAGCGGAGGTTGGCACCGTGCAAGAGTGGCACCTCACAAACACTGAGTACGTCACTTCACACCCGATCCACATGCACGTCAACGCATTTCAGGTAATATGTGTGTGCACATATTTCCTTTGCGAACAACGGTTGGTACATAGGGGGTTCACTCTTGCGATTTGTTTTTATAAAGAAACATATTTCAAAACGTTTTGTCAAAGACATCACAGCTCGCTCACAAAATCACGAACGATCATCATGGTGATTTTAACGGTATAACTAGTTTACACGAACATAGTGAATTCACTTTTGAAGGGAAGAGAAGTTTAGTGCTAGGTCTATCAATGCATTAGAAGCAACAGTTCCGCTGCCTTGCAAGCCGTGATGTGCTGCGAAGATTTCTAGCGAAGAACATCCCGTTTTAGTATAAGTAGCTCTGGCAGCAGTAGATGTATTTTGCAACAACTCATTTGTTATCTTCCAAAATTCGTTTTCAAACTTGCGCGATATACACCGCACCTTCCCGATAGAGGGCAAAGACAGTAGATCAACAAGCCTCTCTAAGATGACGTGTGCGTGATTGTTCGCGCACCTTTCGATATCCTGATAAAAGAAACTGTGATGCTGATCAAAACCATGACTTATTTTTGCGCACTTCTTTAGTTTTCATTTTGAACTCTCAACTTCTATCGGGCATAGACGCACGCAACTGAGGCATATGCATGACATTTGCCTCATTAGCAATGTTTCTCAACCTGTGTGTCGAGTGTTTTTCACGTGTGCCACCGAAATTTCAAGCACATTTACTGTTTCTATTGCGTGAAATTGTGCCACGAAAAACGGTTAGGTGCAGTAGGGTTGAACGGGTTGAGAATCACTGCTCTACAACGTTTCGCCAGACACACATAGATACAATATTTTTTAAACAGGCAATAAGTTTGCTTTTAGTTTTGCATTGTCAGTTTGAAGATCACCTTGCAATTCAACAAAACTACCTTTGGTTCGCCGTTTCAGGTCATCAGCTACAACACGTACACAGGACCTTATGCTATTGATGACGGAGAAGGCAAGTGGAAGCTTTACAGCCAAAGTGGGGAAACGTGTAAATGGCAACACAGCAAATACGATGGTGAGCACTCATTCTGATTCGTGTAGAAGGCATCTCGAATAGATTTCTGATAGCCATTAATTTCTATGTGTGGGTTATACCTTAAATTATTCTGATTGGATTTATGAAAACTTGAGAGCAATCGGTTGTAAAGTTTCGTTTGTTTCAAAGAAAGCGTCGACATTCCTGCCCCTTCCGACGTACTTAAGCACTTGGGGCACGAAGTGAGACAACGAG
>JGI24021J15306_10002409_pt1 | contig 20138 bp, 9 predicted proteins | sample Ectturendosymbi1_FD_15306 | JGI IMG/M metagenome (IMG submission 15306)
ACTTATTTTCGTTAAATTATGTGATTTTAAACTTCACCCGAGTTTCTGTTTCGTTTAGCATTTAAATTGTTTTGTGGCTAAGCTTGTTCTCATACTACTTTCGTTTTTTCGTTCTTTTTTCTTTAGGTTCTATTAAGTGTGGTGTAGGTGGTGGACGGTGGGCACCCTACGATAGCTACTTTTCTTATCCGGCCAAGATTTTGGAAAAAGGTTTCCCAACATGGCCGGATAATCGAGGATCCACTGAATCGATTTCATTACTGCTGTTGTGTAATATGCTATGAGCAGTGTTAGAAAATTTTACTCTGAGTAAATGTTGGTTTCAGTGAGCATGAACATTATAAGGTCGAGTTAGCAGAATTCTAAATGAATTACAAACTTCGTGGATTATTAGAATGAGTATAAAATTTTATGACAATAGGAACAAAGTATACACTTAATTCAAATAGCTTCTCCTTGTTTTCCTACTTTTTCAATGTTTTGGAATGTTTGCAAGTGCGCGAGAATGAGATTTCACGGCGCATATAGTCTGGTGGTACCGCGCATTTGCGCACTTTAGAGGAAACTTTGGTCATGGTGACCTCTCCGACGTGATGCGACCCCAAAAAATATCAACAACCCACAAATTTCAGCAAAGCTCTCGGCCTCCAAATATCTTCGGAAAGAGTGAAAAAGGTTCGTTAATGTCTTGCACGCCGTTGTGTTCATCTTGAAATCATGAAAAATTTAAATTTTTTCAATTTTTTAAAACACTTCGCAATCATTCAACAAAATGATGCGTTTGCGTGAGATGCAAGTTTCCTCGCTGGTGCGCCCAGCATCGGTTGGTTTGTTCGGGAGATGATTGGCATGGTCCTTGCATGTCATCAAAGCATGCTTTGGTTCGGGCTATTTGCATTGAATACTTAATGGAATTTTATGCTTTGGATATTCTGAATACACAATGATCGTATTTATAGCGGGCGTGAAATTTCGGTCGCGCCACGGTGACTTGACGCGGTTCACAGACGCACACCATACCAACCTTATATCAATGTACGGTAAAATCACTGCCGATATTTTACGTGAAGACCTGGCCGCATTTGCGCACCAGGCTATCGCAATAAAAAACCTTGGTCAGAAATTTGTCGTAGGAGTTTTCGCCAAATTTTCACGAAATTTGATCTCCTAAAGTTTATGGTTTTATCATCCAATGAACGAGCTTTCTTATAAAAACTCGGCCCAGATTGCCACATATTTTGAGTGGAACATTAATGACCAAAAGATGGAGTTGTAGTCGTTGGGCATGTATAGTGTTCATCTGCCTAATGTCAGTAACGCCTTCTCTTACAATAAAGTGAATTAAAAGAATCCTTAGCTTCTTCGTTTGACAAAAGTTTTATATGCTTTTCTAAAACCAAGTTGTTTTCAAACGCCCATCACGAGAAGGTCTGTTACGGTGCGCAAAAGATATATGTCGTCATCGCGTGTTGACGTTGCCTGTTTACGTATTTACCGTATTGCGCGCACAGGAAGAAATAGCGACGTCGTGTGCCGCAAACCCAATATACAGAGAAAAATGTATCACTCGCTTGTGGTCAGGGACGACCTTAAGCCGATGCACCGATGCGGCTGCACTGGGCCCCGTGCCTCAGGGAGCCCCGGGCCATGGTGATTGGGCAGGTTGTTTATTTTTGCCAGATACTCCTTGCGCACGAGAATTACAGAAAGGCTTATAAATCTTTTTGCAATAATAAATAATTATTTCGTTTGAATGAACGATGAATTTCCTCTAATTATTATCGTACGTTTTCAACGATGCTCAATTCTCATGCTGAGCGTTATATCTACGCTCCACCACGCTCCACTCTTATGGATAGAATTTGGTTGTTACTGGTGCCAGTTGAGATTGAAATAGATCTACATACTGCAAACAAGTTGTGTAGTGATGCAACTCGCATTGAACAGGTCAAAACGGGTGTCTGTCGTATTAATTTTGATGGCAGTTCTGCTACTATAACGTTGTTCAGTTCTCGAAAGATTCTTCTGTTTTTGGAAAGATTTTGGCAAAAATTGTGAATGTCATCCAGCACACTCGTTCCTGTTTATCAATATGTTGGGCGGTTATATGCTTCTATTTCATCAGCCAACTATGCGCATTATATATTGCGTTTGCTAAATGTTTCTGCAACTGTGACGTGGTAGTTGAAATATCTTTGTACATTACATTTCTAATTTATAAAAAGAGTTTGGATTTCAAGGTTATGCATAATAAAGCATAATGGGATATGTGTACCCCTAGGGTTATATTTGCCTACCTGAAGGGTTATATTTATTGTACATTTGAAACAAATTAAATTTGAGACATGAAAACGGAGTCTACCTTTATAGTTCCGAAATTCTAAAAATTCTACAAAAAATTCAGTAGGGGGTACATGGTCAGAGAAAGGTTGGGAACTCCTGTTCTATAAACTTGGGCTTTTGGGGAACTTCAGGCGGAAACATGGGTTGCTCTCTTGTGAAGTCTGTTTTTTTCGTGTATTGCATCATAAAGCGGATAGTTGATCATGCGTCCAGACTTTACCTTTACGCAAGAACGCGTCTGTGATTGTCGTTACCGAAAGTGAGATAAGCAAAAAGTTCATGTCAACAGTTTTCTCCAAGTCGGTTGTTCTTCGAACGAAAGTGTCGTTCAACAAGAGCGAAGTAATTGCATTGTAAGTTCCGTTCGCTTGTCAGTTCGGTTCGATTGACGTAACTTTTCACTTGCACTCACCGCTGCATTGCAGAGCTTTCCGTTACAACTTTCGGCTTGATCACGAGTGGTAGCGGTACACTGTCTAATGTCCACCACAACAGCATGCTATTAGTCATAAACATGACCGTAGCTGGGAGACACATGAGCTATGCCTAATCCCCATAAAAGAAACTGTTGTGTTGTCACAGGGGTTCCCAACCTTTTTCTGACCATGTACCCCTTCAGCATATCGATACACGAGTATGTGCACTAAAATTTGTTGCGGCAAAAAGGCCGAGTAAAATAACAAAAATCCACCAAATTTTTCATAGAACTTCTATAATTTAGAATATTGGAAAGAAATAATATATAAATATATTTTTTCCATGTATTCCTAACCTTAGATGTACCCTTCAGATAGACAAATGTACCCCAGGTTGGGAACCCTTATGTTATCATGTGGCCTACATACAGATCAACTCCAATAATTGGCCGTCTTTTTGATATTCATATAGTTATTTTACTAAAATATCTTCACCTAAAAGATCATAACACGGTTGACTGAGCACGATGACGTAAAAACACCACTGCTCAGAAGGGTCCTGCGCCTGCTAGGGCCGGTCCTGCTTGTGGTGTTCACTTCGAAAATAAAGCTTATGGGAATAGCCGGGCTCTTGCTGAAATTGAGAAAAATTTGGCGAAAAAATAATCTTTAATGTCCACCCATCATGATGTACACGTGGAGTTATAGATATCATAGGCTATTTGGAAAAGGCAAGTAACTGCTACCAGGTAGCCTACATATGCACCAAATGTGAAAATTTTGCCATATTTTCAAAGTGCCTAATATATAAATTTTTGATTTGGTACGTACGAAAAATTTTGCATATATTTGGTATATTTTTGTCAGAAGGTTTAGTTGAGATATAAACCAATTTGTTTGGAAACAGATAAACCATTATGTTGTTAAAGCTATGTTAAAAATATTTAATGATTTTACTTAACATGGGAGATGGGAGTAAGCGCCCACTTCGGCACTTTGGATAAGCGGTAAATGAAACTGCGGAAGAGAGTTGAGAAGTTCTGAAAAAACTGAACTTAGCTCTAGATGCTTTTAGTCAGCCAAGACACCCAAAGGCTGGACAGCTGTGTATGAGAGTGCCAGAAGGCAGAACCGTTGCCGGGAATTCTTCACTAGGGGGGCTTTAAATTTGTGCCGGAGGGGCTTGATATTGAAAATTTGATAAAATCTCTAATGATTTATAGTGTTTCATATTTCGATTTGGGAGGGCTTGGTACTTTGTTTGGGAGGACTAAGCCCACCAAAGCCCCCCGTGGCGACGGGACTGGCCGAAGGTTTAGCGAAGAGTGACGGATAGAGTTTGCATGGCTTGCAAAACAGTATTCTACTGTAGCTGTGTAATACACAGCAAGGATACAAAGTGTGTATCCAGCAACTGTTGATCATCTAAGCGAAGTAGTAAAAAAAGATGGAAAAGCTGCATTAAATTTTAAGCTTTTGTTACAGATAAATTTGTTATATATTTGGTATATTTTTAGATTAAATTTGGTATATTCTTTGTAAGAAGAGTTGGCAACACTGATTGCTACATGTGCGGTATATGTAGTGTCAGACCAAAAAAGATCTTTATCCCGTAAGAAAAGTTGGTGAACGTAGTTTGAAGTCAGAGTCGATTGTCGATGCTTTTAAAAGAAATAAGTGTTTGAAGCAACTAGTCCTACCCATATTTTTGGCTTTTGAGGCATTTCGACCACAACTCACCCACCATTTCCGTTAGAGAATCAATGAAGACATCATATGATGCGGATTTTTGTTTACTTTGTGATAAATAAAAACAGATACCTAGGTATTTGAAGTTTCGTCTTACAATGACGTCACAGAGACGTCACACTATCAGGCAAAATTTCAAATGCCAAGGTACCTGTTTTATTGTTTATCAGAGAGTACACGAAACTCTCCATCTTATGTCTTCATCGACTCTCTAGCGTTATCGGTCGGCGGGTTATGATCTAAATTGCCTGGAGCCAATACAGTGGCGTTTGCAGTCCTTAAAGGGAATTTATAAAAGTATTTCGCAAACGCATGCAGTGTTAAAAACTAACTAACAACCACGAAAAATGTGTTTTTCAAAATTATAGCTCAAATAAAAACTTCGAGAAAAGTTTTTCTATAACACGAACATTTTTCCTAAAGAGACGTAGTTATCACTTCTCATTCCCCCTTAAACTATTGTTGTTAGAATGAAGACTCAAGAAATAAGAAACATGGCGATGAAAAGTGGTTAAATCAGTTATTTCAGAAACTGCTGAAACAGAGTATGTGCATTACACAGCAGGTGTTTTATGATAACATCCATGCCTTTTCTTCATCTGCAATCTGGAAAAAACTAACCATCAGAAAAAAAACTTAGCTTACCTTGTCTTCTACTGAAAAAGTTCAGCGGTGGAGTACAAGGAAAGACATCAAGTTGTGCGAGTACATTGAATAGAAGGGACTCCAGGCCAGTGACAAGCATTAGTAGCTGAATGCACGTTGTTTTTCCTTTGATAGAATGTGCATTTTCCATACCTGAATGGTCCATTTACAGAAGTGATTTTAGAGTGGCGATCAATATTTTGCAAGCAGACAACCTTCTGAAGTTGGGACTTTGTTTTTTGTGGACAAAATTTATAAAAATATGAGGATTTAGGAACGATTTTACTAAATTATGTCGTTGCCCAACTTTTCTGAAAGAGAAAGGGTGTTCTTTCACTTGTTTACTGTAGCACAAAATCAACGTTGTTATGATTGTAAAAGATTTTAGCAAAAGAATGCTCAGCGATCGTGATTACCGTAGTTTGTCCTTTTTGCAGTAGAGCGTTACCTCAATTCTAGCTTAGGCCAGTGGTTGGCAATTAGCGGCCCGCAGGCCAAATGTGGCCCGCCACATCGTTTTCAGTGGCCCGCGGAAGCATTCAGGAAAAATCTTTAAATCTAATATTTCTTCCAATTTATCACAGTAAATGTTACTTTTGAGGCTAACTTGCAAGGAGACTTGCTACTATTACTATCGACTTGCTTCTATTTCCATTGGAAGTATGGCCCTCCGCTCAACGCGACCTTCTCAAAGTGGTCCCAGAGAAAAGTTAATTGCCCACCCCTGGCTTAGGCAATATATTACTGAAAATATCCTATAAGTTTGGTGTAAATTGGAAAAGTAGTTTCACGAAAGCTCACGAAAATTAGAGAAGATCAAACGAACCACAAACTGTGAGGTTTGTACGAATCAGACAGATCAACAGTTTTCAAACTGCAACGTATGCCTCATTGAGGAATCCATTAGCACACATAAGCAGTTTCCTACGAACCAGCAAAGCGTTTCTTGCGATAGCCCTTTCCATCAAAGAGCCTCTTTTGTGAGTGCACCTCCACCAAACAACGCGCTGCAGGTTTTAGAAACCGGTTTCCTACAAAAAATTTCTGGAAAATGTAACCACGTTTCGCTGCACTACAAATCTACCTATAAGGAATATGGTGTAATTTTACTGCAAGACAATTTCCACTGCAAGAATTTATTTACCTACGTGAGTTATTGTAATTTTTTCATTTTGGAAAAATGCCAACAAACAGCATCAAATTTGATAATATTGCACTGCCAAACCCTGTGTTGCTCGCTTCACATTACGAGAGACAAAGAAATACTCATAAACAATAACGCACTATTCTTTTAACTTAGTAAAAACCATTAAGGATAACATTGGCTGAGGAGACTGTACGGTCGACTGACTGTGTCGCTGCCACGACACCTGTGTTTCACATTGTTGAGTTTTATCACCACATAAAGAAACCTTACCTTTCCGATTCTCTAATGGGCTGCTGGAAATTCGTAGTGTTTGCAGTTTTCCTTCCTATAGTTTATCGCCTGACCGCTGTACTGAAGGGAGATGCATTAAATTTACTAAAGTACAGAAATACAGCATAAATATGCAAGTTGTTCAATGCCAATTTAATTTTTTGCCAAAACAAAAGTAAGTGGAACTGAATACGTTTTTCCCATCAGTAATAAACTGTGTCATATGCGCGGTCTGCCGTATGTCCCAGCCTCGGCCTCAGCAGATCTACTTTGTCTGTCGCAATGCGTCGCATATGCAAAACATTGGTTACAGTCGTTCCTTTGACCAGCCGTAACTTTTGAAGTGCTAATGTTATAATAAAATTTAAAATATGTAAGTTGGTCTAGTTTTTGCGAGCTATCTGAATAAGCTATGTATAAACATTTTGCGTTTTCCTCTCCTTTCATGAAGTGCATGAGAAAATCTAGACCACACTTAGAAAATTTTCTTACTTTTCTAAGGATCAAATTTTTTATCATGGAAAAACACGGAAAGATAATTTCTTTTGTTAAGCCCAAGCATTCGTTTTAACTATAGACACAGTGGCGTACGCAGAAATTTTTCATGGGGGGGTTTCATTCAGTGGCATATAGTGGTCATTGGTATTTGGTGTGAGCTGTTTGTGACATCACTATTTGAGGTTATATTCCTGTTTCCAAACGAGCGTTTTGGCGCAGTTTGTTGACATAATATGCATATTCTTCTACTACACGCACTCCCCTTAATTTATGTGTCATTGCACTGAATATAAACTATCAGCGCTCTAGGTTTGGATATGGAGGCAAATACACTCAACGCTATGACACAGCAGTTCATAACTGCAAAAATATCAGGCTGCACGTTAAAACAAGCGAGCAAAACACACTCATCACTGCGTCAGAGCAATTTACAACTGCAAAATCAGGCTGCATTATATGTCTTGTTCAATACGAGCAGTCGAGCATAGAAAGCGTGCAGCTGGACCGGCTGGCGCACGCCTGGGTTTGCAAGATCGAATCTTGCTAAACTACACAAGACTTGAGAATGCGCATGAAGTACGGAAAAAAACTTCCGACTTTTTGTTATGTATAGAAGTCCAGCAAACTTTTAGTTTTTGTTTTTCCCTGCTGAGACATTATCAAATACCTGAATCCTGCTATGTTAACAACTGTTCTTTTTGAGCTCGTGCAACAGTTGTATCATGCTACAGAAATTGGTAATGTAGCCAATGCGGTCAGAGCTTGCGCTGATCAGCCAGAGCAGAAAAAATAAAGACAGCTGTTTCGGATACAGTGAACTATCGCGGAACATAATCTTAAGCATGCGTAGTGGACGAAAGGTCTGCAAAAAGCGGTGAGATGATTTCTGGTTGCAGATGATAACCCAGATTCCCACCAAAACCTAATTATTGCTTTTTTTCCATTTGCAATGTTCCTTGAAGTTTTCATGCAAATTTATTCCGTGGTATTTGCATTAAGTCGACAAATTAACAAGCAAAAAGTATGCGAAAACAGATAATCTCCTTTGCGCAGGTAATAAAGTTTTTGTAAAAGGTCGACGATTGGTTCTACACGAGCGTAGATGAGTCTTTCGAGGAATTTAAAGGGAACAATCAGAAGAGATATAGGGCGATAACTCTTTGGGTCCTCCAATGGCTGTTCTAGCTGATAGATCGCAACTATTAGTGCTCTTCTCCAGATCTTTGGAATTTTGAGTTGACGCAAGCAGGAAGTGAGGAAATCGCAAAAGCAAGATTTGAGAGCCGACCCGGCGTGGAGTATAAACTCCGGGAAGATTCCAGACCCGGAGACTTTTCTGGTTTCAGGCGCCTGAGGGCGGAAGCAAGTTCCTCCGGCCTGAATGGGCCATAGATACTGTTTCCCTTAGGTGTTCAGATCTTCCCCAGGTCGGACAACTCCTTGTTAACGAGCCTGGCGGATTTGCGCCTCCCAGTGGAAAGCGAAGGTTTCATTTCCTTGCACTTTTCGACAATGTGGTATTTTTTGCAACAATCACCGATATGCAGTCCTCGTTTATTGTTACAGGTCTCACAGTACAACAAAGTTGTTTTCGATGTTACTTCCTGGTGCAAACCATGCAGATTTTGTTGTGACCGCTAGGAACTTCAGCAATGAAATGAGGTTTATAGTTGAGCCTTCGTGCTGTATCCACTGAATTTTTTTTTTCCAAGTCGGCCTGTATATTGTGCACAGTGCACGGTACGTGCTTTCTAATATACTCGTATGCAGTGGGTCAAAAAGTTGTGGTTACATCATGAAACCATACTTCAAATCACATCAGATATTACCAACTATCAGCGAAAACGCCCTGACAGCTTTCCAGCAAATTAGCTCTTTGAGTTACTACAGCTGAACTCCACTGCACTTCTACAACTCATGCATGAAACCACAAAAGACCTGAAACAACTTCAAACGGAACCATTGATCAGCACCAAATGCTTTATAGGAAAAAAGGGCGTTCTTGATTTAGTGTCTGCTCCTCTCGTTCACTCCAGAGCTACGGTTGGACTTGGTATGGTAGCTTGAAACAACCTATCACCACCCAGGTGGTGGTGGTCCAAATTAAAGAAATTTAATTGTCATGTATGTGCTGGCAGGAGACTAGTAAGGGTTCCTTTAAGGCCCGCGACAGCTACTATCTAGGATTGGATTCTATGATCGTTCATAACTGACCGGATTGAGCTACAGACCCAGTGAAAACAACCCTGGATGCGGAAAACAACAAGAATCCAATGAACTTGCCAGAAAAGTATCTTTACATTTGAAATTTTTGAGAAAATTTCAAAACGAAGACCACAAAAACACAATATTCAAAAAAAAGTGAGCTGGGCTGTTTGGGGCGGAAAACTTGGGGGTGTATAAGGTTGGGTTGATTGACTTCCAGAAGACATTCTAGGATCCTGAGAAAAAAGTACAAGAAGCTACTTGTTTTCTTTTTTAAAATGATCTAGGAGCAAATCTGAAGCTTTGGAGACCTTGATTAGCCTCCTAGCCTTACGGGTTGGGGAGTTATGGCCTAAAAAAGACCAAAAATTGGACTCAGCCACCTAGTGGATTTCCTGATTTTCCTCAATAAAGATATTTTCCTGTCAATATTTGCCTTGAAATGTGATGGGATGTTGCAAGACACCAAAAAACACCTATTCTGCAATTTCGAGAGGTTGTGGAGTGTTGGTTGGCAGGAAAATGGCTTCAAAGCAAAAAAACAAAAAACAAAATCTTTGGATGTTGCCCCGTTTGACCCCACCAAAAAAATGTCAATTATTTTTATCATAATCGAAAAGCTACGGTTCTTACCGACATTTTTATGTAGAAAGTTTATTTACAACGTTTTTGTTTTTGAGCTCTATGCCTTTCTGAATGGAAGCAATCTTGGCAACGTGAAAACCGTTTTTTTCCCCAAAACGACATCACAATGACGTCGCCTGTGGGCGCAACAGGACTGTAACCAGGGAGGCGCAGGGGGAAGAACCCCATTGAAAAGTTTTCGCCCTCCTGGAAAAATGTGTTGGACATAGTTCAAAATTCTTGGACATAGTTTAAAAAATTGAGGCCCCTCTCAGAAAACTCTACGCCCCCCCTGGTGTCCCAAATTGGTTACGGGCCTGGGGCGCAACCCCAGGCCTCAAAAGATTCGTTGCTGTCTTCTGGATCCGACAATGTCTTGACTGAGTTTTTAGCTCACTCCGGTCGCGAGTTACGGCCAATCATAACTTTAAAGACACAATCGTGGCTTTCGCGGGCCGGGTTTGAATGTAATAGTGATGTTAAAGGGCCGGGGAATGCAATCATACATATACAACTTACATTTTTACGAAGGCATTACTGCGCGGCGAGCATAATGATGCAGTATATGCGGACTGGTATCGAAGTCCTTTGTGTGTCACCTTGCTCAACGCAAAGATACCGGCGGTACTGTCCGCCAAACCTTGCTCGACTTATTTAAGACTGTACAATGTGATGTAAGCCGTTACCCTGGTATGGTCTAAATCAGTGCATACAAACCTTTTCTAACACGCGACTCACTTTGACTATCTATTTTTTTGGAGGATCAATACAAAACAGTGCAAAACAACGACAATTGAAAATTACGATACACCTGGGAGAAAAAAAATATATTTAAAAGCATATTTAATTTATAGCTAATGAGAAAGTTGGGCTTGCTTGTTGGATAAAAAAAGCAAGTAGAGGTTTGATAGGAGACAAGCTCCCACGCAGCCTAGCACTGTTAATTTCACTTGCTTCATGACCCATACCAGACACGAAGCGCTGGCACGTGGCTATGTAGCAGCAGTTGGTGACTGTGAAGTAGCCTAAATCTGACAGGCTGCTATGCAGCAGCATCAAACAAAAATGATTTTGTCTCATAGAAGCTGTGAAATCCACATGAATTACACGCAGATTGTATCAATGCATATGGCACACCTACAAGTACAAGTGTTCCTTTGAAGTAAGTAGCCAAATTACACGTTTGTGGGTGCAGAGCAAAAACTATCTTACGTCTTAGTTGTTGGAGAAAAATAATCTACTCTATTCGTGTTCTCTATGTTTAATCTTCTAACTCGAGAAATATTTAGCCACCGCCGAAAGAGGTCACAATAATCCAAATGGCAATATACTTCAAAGCATGGTAAATACTTAGGAAGGTGAGATTTTTCAAAGCAGGCTGTAACTGCTCGCACTAGCTCAATCTACATTACGTGTTAGGTTTGTCATAACAGTTCAGATCAGTTTATTTCTGCATCCCGAAATACGTAATTTAAATACGTAATGAAAAAAACAAAATACGTAATTACGTAATCAAGAATGCAGGGACAGGACGCCACGGCCATAGCTGTCATATAGCTGTCATTAAATCACTACCCCCACTACATGGAGAAACTGACAATAGGCATTTATATTCTTCCCAATAAACTGAATATACAAATATTAACGGCATTCAACTCCATCAAAAAAATAATACTTAAGTTGTACTGGTCTTTTTTTCAATGGGTGAAGCATTGCTATCAATTTATACATAAAGCCATTATATCAATACGTGATTTAAAACAGCAAACAAATGTGGGTAGATTTTGAAGAGAACATTACGTACTCCTCGTTTGATATAGTCAGAAAAAGATTTAGTTGGAAATTTTCAGTCGGAAAAACTCAGGGTTGTCCATGGGACATATTTATCTGTCCCATCCCATAACAATTTATGCCTGTCCCATCCCATGGGATTCCCATTACATTTTTATAATATTAATATGGAATAAAATTCAATCAAAATTATTAAATTTATGAAAGTTTAGGTTTAGTATCTATTGAATAGGACTACATGTTGAAAGAGACATGAAAACGACAAAATTTATTGACTTTAAAATTCAGAAGTGTAGTCTAAGTATGACAATTCAGTAACATTCTGGCACTCTCATTCTATTTCTGAGTCTCATGGGAAATACAAATGTGTGCTGTTCCGTCCCATCCCATGGGACGTTTCCCATGGGATTCCCATAGGAATGACATTCCCATCCCATCGTGATAAGCGTTAATGATTGGGTGCAAAAGAAAGCTTTACATTCAGTGCTACCAATGGCACGCTACTACTCTACCTTCTTAAAGTTCACTACGAAAGTAACCCAGTGGCGCAGGGAGCAAGCTAAACGACGATGTGCGCCTGCAGACCACTTATGACAAGCCACACTTGAGGATGCAAAGTGAGTATGACGAATCTTTCTTAATTGCTGCTTACAAGAATTTTGATGCTTTAAAAGCTTATATTTGGGAATGTGTTAATTAAAGCTATAAAATATTTTAAACATGTATTCTGGCGGGCTTTTTCTATTTCCCCTACTCACTTCCAAACTCCGAACCTGGAACCTTCGCTGACAAACAGTGAAAGAAATTAAATGAGATTTTCTCAAACGTGCTTCTTCAGGACAATAACAGTATGTACGTTTTTTTCACTGTTTCGATGTCTTTGAAGTTAAGTTACTACAACTGGATTACCGAACAAAATAGTGTCACACGCTAGAAGTGCAAATGATGAGTTCTGCACCTGAAACTCACCGTCAATATTTTTTGCTGCGTTTCGAATGATGTTGAACCCGTAAGTGCAGACTAGAGTTGCAATCCCGTTGAATATTGAGAGGTACATCGAGGCATTATCACTCTGCGAAACATCTTCGGTAACCAAGATTTATGCAAAAAGTTGTCATTGAAAAGTGCTGCAAAAAATCTTCGGGCGCGTATATTCATGGAATCACGTTCCTATGCGCGGTCTGCCTGATAATATTTTGGAAATTTGCATGTATGCATTCCCACGTCATTAATATGACAAAAATGTTATGCAATTTAAGCTACTTTTGACTCTTTTATCTCAAGCTGAGTTAAAATTCATCACGAATTTATCATATATCTGCGCGAGAGTTACCTTCAACGTCCCCTGCTTTGCATATTAATGGTTTTATAATCTGCGCAATCGACGTTTATACATTTGCAAGCAAATACAGAAAGTTTATTCTTAAAGGACAGTGCTTCTAAAACAAATAGGGAAGCATGTGCAACAGCACGAATAAACAACAAGTTATGCTTTAATTTGGAAATGGCATTGCTCTTTATCAGAAGAAAATTAACACTTTTCATATTGGTTTTCACATGTACCTGCGATTAACCTTCCTGACGACGACACATACTTAAGGAGCAAACCGCAGCTGAGTTAGTCTTTGCTGTTTTATCAGCACTGACCATTGTTGCAAATAATGCAAATAAGTCAATAATCTCATTTTCTCTGATACTTGTGCCGCTCCACAAACGTTACACTTTCAACGATGTTGAAAAGTTCCCTCAAATTTGTTGCTCTGCTTTTTTACGATTCTTTGTAAGTGAAGCTTACCATCTCCGTGACGCATTTCACTTCTTATGGAGATTTCGCCACGCTGAATGAAATTTATTTTTTGAAACAGCCACCAAGGGAAATAAGCATATGTCAAACAAAGCATATGTTTCAGATGCTTTGCACATCTACGTAAAACCGGTAATAGTTTCAACGGGTTACACCGTATTTGTAGTTTTTAGTCATGATTGCACTTTCAAGTGAGAAAGATTGCATTATTGAAAATGTGAAAAGATGTGAAAAGTGCCGAACGTGAATCAATGTAGCTAATCAGCAATTTTAGAGCGAGTTTCCCTGCTCCGGTCAAGTTGACAGAGAGTCTACAATACAAAACGGTTAGTCTGCAGCTCTGATAATACTTTTATCTGTATGTCTCATGATGTACTGTATTCAGTTATTCTTTTATACTTATATAACAAGAACCTTTTTGTCGGGAATTGGCTACAAAGAAGATCAGTGGATGATTACTTTGTAAGAAAATGTCTGTTTTCAAGGTTGCATCTCATAACGTTTTGTTTGCGTGGTCGAATGTTAGAATAACCACTTTCTGCTTTGAACTGAACTACAATCAGCATTTACAGACTTCTTAATAAAATTTAAACGATCTTGAAATGCACTTATCACGGCTGAACGAAACTACATTAAGGACAGCACATACACTCGTCACGCTGGATCGTTGCCAAGCATGTAACAGAATAAAACTGTTCTAACTGATGTTGTGAGCGCAACAAGGAAAAACACTCACATCAATCAAACGCCACAAAAAGTGATCTGGAGAAGCGTGGCAACTAATCATCGCATGCTTATGCCACAGAAAATGAAAATTCGCTTTTAGAAAAAGCTGTCACAAACTTAAAGTTTTGTGAGTTAAGAACTTCGGTTCACCAAACTCTTGAGTTACTTGAATACAGTATGAGTCCAAAACAGTTCATGCGACAAAACATGCACTTCAAGAAGACAAAAGTCTCACTCACGTCTAAACTGTATAGCTTCCAGTCAGCTTTCAAGAGAACACCCAAGGCTGCAATGAGTGGTGTAACGATGACGTTTTGGAATATCATCCATTTACCCATGTAGGTGATTTTTCTGAAACATTTATTTGGAGTAAGACGGGCTATGATGAATAGATGTATTCACCCATAAGCTACGGTAAGCCCGCTATGCACACTCATCCACTTCAGTTTTTCTCTCAGTCAAAGTATCAGTAAAGAAAAGTGCTACTTAACATAAATTTATTTCCCAAAAGTGTTCACTAGTCTATGTGCAAAGATTCTCCATCACACCAGAGTTGTAAACGGGCTTCATTTTGAAACCCGAACCCGGCCGGAAATCACAAGCCCGAACCCGGCCCGAGTCCGACATTTATTCTTGAAGCCCGATTTAGGACTGAAAGCCAAATCGCAGAGTAAGGATATACGCAACTGCGAGATATCAAAAAACGTAGTGTACGGGTATAGCTGGAGGTACACGGTTTTATCACACCCAAAATAGCAACCATCTTGAGCAAAATATCGGCTTAAACAAGCACAAATGTGGTTGTTAATCAACGATAAAACTGCAGAATATGTTTCACAAGGAAAAAAGAAACTATCACGGAACTATTCACGATGACGCTTTAGGTATAAAAAATGATCTAGGATAGCGTTTTAGACATGAAAACCCGGTTTGTAGGCCATCGTTTCTTAAAACAAGCTTTGAATCGTGTAAGTGATTGATCTTTTCGAAGCAACTCCATCGCGTGCTAATTTCCTCACCACTGCTGTCGCCTTCTCAAACGAGTATGAGACTAATCCGAGCAGAGTGCAAAAGAACGCAGCTGTGTTTGCAAATATAATTAACTGAAGAAAATCACAATCATTTCACCACAAAATTCACGGCGGTGGGCACAACAAATGTACCCCGCGAAAGAAAAAGTCTTTAGTCTCCATGTTATAAAAAAGTTTTGTATCCAGGCCCGAAATCAGCCTGAAACAAATTGAAAAACTTGAGCCCAAACCCGGCCCGAAACCCGACCAGACCCGAAAAGTCCGGCCCGACTTACAGTTGTAAGTGCGTCACACTGCGTTTGTCTACGATAAATACATTTCCATGTGTTGTTTCAAACAAAAATCACAAGATTATGTGAGTGTAACATGTAAAATGAGATATATCTGTTTTCCACTCGACGGTGACGTAATTTATAGCATAAGCTGTTGTTTCCGAAAGGTACCTCAAGGCGTGGGAATGCTTCTATTTTCTTGAAAATGGAACCGGCATGGAAACCAAGTGAGATTTTGGCGAGATAAAAATAAAATCCAATTGTTTCAAAAAGAAAAAAATGACTTGAGGAAAGACAAAATGCGTGGAGCAAACAAAGCGAAAAGGTAAAATAGAGGGTATAGTCCGTGGGCTTTTTTTAATTTTAGAGAAGAAAAAGAAGTACAAATTGCTTTTATCAAAAGTTCTGGACAACTTTTATCTTAAATTAAGAGTGTTTTGTTTGTCCTCCCAAACCTGCCACTTGCTCACAATTCACCACTAAATGTTGCTGACCAGTCACCCCCAAACACTATTCGTTTCGACCCCGTTTGTTTTGCAACCACGTATTTGGTAGATGAGTCATGCCTCTTGTATAACCACCGCTACACACAGTTTTTTTAAGGTTTGACCTTGGCGACTGCTAAGACATTTGAAGAGCAACTATTTCATTTAAATACCGAGATGGTCGTGAAGGGAGGTTTTAGTGTATTTGGTGGTGATTATACAGCGAGGTTCTATTGTAATTTGAGAGACCGTTTAGGTCTCTCGTTTCGGTCTCTCAAAACATCTTAAAAAAGCATTGACTGCACATAACATTTTTTTCACTGCTGTGCATGGGCGTCGGAAGGATTTTTCCAGAGGGAGGCCACTAGGGGACTTTTCCTAAATTTTTCCAGGGGGGGGCAAAAAGTGGTGAAATTTTATTTTTCCCACTCAAAACTAAGAAAACAACATTTTTTACCTGAAAATTTAAAATCCAGGGGATCTTGCCCCCCCTGCCCCCACTTCCGACGCCCATGCTGCTGTGTGTTACGAAACAACAATGCTTACATGTTGTTGTGCACGGAAGGCAGACAGAAGATGCAGCAGCAGGGAACAACGTCAAGTGGGATCTCAGCATGGCAGGTTTTCTCCACAAAGGGTCTTGTTCCTCCCGCAAACGTGATCAATAGGTAGTAAAATTTGTAGATAGCGAACGTCACGTAAATGTTGTACATGAATGTTAGGTATACCACGGCCCGAGGCATGAAAACACCAATAGTTCCAATCACAGAGACTGCCTGATGAGCAAAACGTAGGTGGTAAATAACAAGGCTACAGGACTTTCGCTCGGTTTCCTGACTTTTTGATTTGATGGAAAAGAAATATCTTGCTTTGTTTGAGCTTCCAAGTCCGAAACAGGCCCGTAACCAGCTTGGGACAACGGCAGGGGCAAAGACTTTTCTGAGAGCGGCCTAAATTTTTTGAACTATGTCCAATAGTTTTAAAGGATGTCCAAAACATTTCTCCAGGGGGGGTGAAAAGTTTTCTAGGGGGGGCTTCGCCCCCCCTGGTTACGGGCCTGGTGCGAACAGTAAAATCACGTTACTTGCTTCAACCTATATGTGACTCAGATATCAGGTTTCCCAGCAGCATGAGTTGCCTAAAAACCAAAGATCTGGATGTATTTATATTGGGAAATATATGCATCAATTTAATTTTTTAATTTAATTTAATTTAATTTGCAAGCAGACACGAAATCCATAGTACAAACACAAACTGTCTGCACAACGCAGGTTGATAAAAACAGACAAAACAGCACGTTTTACAACGGCGTTGGAGGTTGAATCACATGGAGGTTGAATCACAAATATTTCAGTTTATTTTGAAACTTGTTTGCACCTTATGTTTTGGTTTCGTTAAAACTTCTATCTCACAACAAGCAAATATTCTTACTAAAACTAAGTTGAAGTTGCTTTGCTAAAGTGCTACTTATTCAATTGCATCTGATTCAATTGTTAGGGAGACTGTTGGTACATTGGTTAAATGAACAAAAGTAGGTGCAGTGTTCTTTCAAAGTTAGCTGAGCAATATTAATTGATCAACAGAAGTTGTTATGGCACATGAGTATATTTTCTTCTTTGTTGAGCAACGTTCTTTGAAAAATAAGCTCCATGATGATTGCCAAATGATAACGAAAACTTACAACTCATTCTGGAATATGGCTAAAACTTGGACGTCTTGAATAGACGTATTAGAAATAAAAACGCAAAAACCGTAGATTCAAGTAAAATGACGTTGAATGTTTAGATAGCTTTCTTCAAAATCTTCTACATGATTTCACGTAGATCTCAATTTTATCTAATTTTGAAAACTCTTCTAAGGTACTGCTCAAAGTCAGGGACCATCGTGGTGTTGACCCAACGTACAAAGGTGTCAGAACAGAGCAAACATACAAGAGATTTTATGACATTGCAATACTGGTTGAATTTTTTTTAAATTTTGGCAGTAGTGGTGGAAGTGATTCAACAGCGGTTGCAAGAGAGTCCTTTCAATCAAACATTTTTAAAATGTGATAATTTCGGCAGTAAATTGTAATTTCCTATGATTAGTGCTTTTGTCCGAATTAGTAATAATTGAATGAATAAAACATAGCAGAATTTACTTTACCTCATCTAACATTGACCTATCTAACTACCTTACTTAAAATATATAACTCACTACTCCCTCACAAACCAAGCGCTGATTCAAGTCTAAACAGTTAAAAATCCCTGCAATGCATGGACTGAGTGCAACAACTTTCTATGCGGTGCGCACAACACACTGAGCACACAACACATATTTTTCTTGTCTTAGCCTTGCCTAGAGCCAGGGCCGGATTTACCTATAGGCTATATAGCAGTGGTTCTTGACCTTTTTTCCACCACGCCCTCCTTAAGTAATTTTCGTTTGTTTCACACCCCCTGACTTTAAATAAGTTGTAAAAAATGTATTTCATGGTAAATTCATTTAATTGTTTTGTTTTAAAGATTTTGTGACAGACACGAAGTCAATAGAGTACAAACATACAGAGTCTGCCCAATGCAGATTGATAAAAACAGACACAACAGAACGATTAATAGCGAGTCTGGAAGTAGAACAACCGGGTTACAGACACTTTCTTAACACTATTATTCGCTAACCCGTAACACTTGGTACAACATTACATCCAGGGTAGTAGCTGTGTAGAGACACAAGTAGTTGTGTAGAGACACTGAGTCCAATCCTGGTCAAGGCCAGGTAGAGTAGGTTACGAAAGTATTGTGGCATGCACACGCCCTCAAACAAACTCTGTAACGTCCGAGCACTCATTTGCAAAGTAAAATGCGGTTGTAGTGTTCAAATAATAAGGAATATACACAATCTGACCATGGGCGTCGGCAGAGGGGCTTGTCACCCCTGGATATTGTAAATTGACATATTAAATTTTTAGAAAAAAAGTTGTTTCCTTAGTTTCGAGTGGGAAAGATGAATTTTTGTCACTTTACCCCTCCCCTGGAAAAATATTTTTGGCTACTCCTGGAAAAATCCACTTTACCCCCCTCCTGGAAAAAATCCTTCCGATGCCCATGAATCTGACTGCATCAAAGCGCGCAACCATACGTTGTGAGACTTTCTCCATCGTTCAAGAAAGACGTGCATATTTTTTCACAAAAACATTTCAAATGTAGGAATGTTGCATTGAACGTGATGACTACTAACACTCGATCGCCATGGTAGGTTGTATAGAGCCCTGAACCCAAACTTACTGCCACTGATTACTTGACAATTTTTGGCCAATACTTGGTGCAACATTATTTTGCAACAGTAGATGGAAAACGCTTTCTTTTAAGCGACATTACGCAAGATTTACCGATACTCACAGATATGCATGTTCCCACTCGAGCCCGCATGCATAATGTGTTGCAGTTGCTTGTTTCAGACTTATGCGAAATTTTGCAAATTATTTGTTTGTTTTATCCACTCTGCATAGTTTTGCAACCGCACACTACTTCGCAGAGTGAATACAGATTACTCCGACTAATTGTATATGGGTTAAACGCCACAACCGCGTTTTCAACTAAGATTCCAGAATCTCGGACCAAAACCATTCATACGTGAAAAACATAGTACGGTTAATCGCATAACCCAGATATTCAAACAGAAATGTTATCTTCATTTGTGGACTAAACACTCCGCGCCGCTTAGTCTTTGTGAAAGACACGATTCCGAGTTTAAGCAGCTGAGCGTCGCTATTGGGATGGCAAAAAAGCAGAGTTGCTATCTTTCTTTGGTCGAGAAGTCGACATCGTAACGTGGCCTGCAGCTGCCAAGCCGCATAAACCTAGTGTTACATTCAACAAGAGTGTGGCTCGAGTGTAGTTGAATTGCCATAAATATACATAGTCACGTCACAGAAGAACATAGCGGGTGTACTGCAGAAAATTAGTATCATGCCGGTGTACGGCCACATTACAGAAAGCTCGTCGAATTATAGATAGTCATAACAGTGTCCCACGCTGCGTGGAACTGTGCAAAGTGTATGCATTCATGTTTATCTGGAATTGGGCGAGCCGCTCTCGGATGCAGCCGGCTACCTTAAACTTCTTTGTGTACCATGCTGTTCTCAAATGCGAGA
>JGI24021J15306_10002413_pt1 | contig 20124 bp, 12 predicted proteins | sample Ectturendosymbi1_FD_15306 | JGI IMG/M metagenome (IMG submission 15306)
GTGTTGCACAACTACTCCAGAATAGGGGTAGGGAACCCATTTCCTATCACGGGCCACATGAATTGTTGAGTATCGCTGGCAGGCCGCAAAAATGATTTACTTCTATGCTAAACTTCTAACTTTATCTTCCAGAGGAAAATAAGGATAGAAACCTATGAGGGGTATGAGAGACTTCTCTTCATTAACTGCCTTAATATCTGCTTATCATGGAGCTTGATTTTGGCGCGATATTGTGTTGTAACGCATAGGTTTCTGATGCGGGCCATTTTAAATGTTGACGCGGGCAGCAGGTTTTCCCACCCTTGGCCCACCATGGTTGCCAGATGAAAATTTCAATAAAAAGCCAAACAATGCTAAAAAGAGGCCAGAAAAAGGCCAAACTGACTGTTTAAAGGCCAACAAAAAAGACAAACTTTGTTTGCGGTATTGCCATTCCTTCGTCACAAAAAACATCTAAATTTAAGAATATCAAAAAAAATTTTTTTCGAAATTATGATTAAATCTTGCTTGGCATTGTACTAGAGCACTGATCGTCCCTGACTTTTCATGGTTTGCGAAATTGAACACTTTGGGTACAATGGTGCCACAGTTTGCACACTGATCCATCGGCAGCTTTCTGCACGGAACTCTCTCCCATTCACTCCTGTACTTGCGATCTGAATCATAAGAGTAATTATCGCATTTCTAACGCGGAGACGCAGACCTCTCTGCAAGCACAGACTGTTTTGTGCTTACAACACAATAGACACTACACAGTGCAGTGAGTGCACACATTTCCAGTGATTACACAAAAATTTAATTTCGAATCTAGCGTCCCTCAAATATTACTAATATCAGAATGCGGGTGTCTGATATAGCATTTATCACAAGAATTTTGCCGAAAAAAATGAAATAGCAATATTTTCCTTCATAAGCACCTATTTCAGCGTAAAAAAGGCCAAATAAGAGCCAAAAGGCCAAACGATTTTTTTAAGGCCAGCCAACTTGAGATGAGGCCAAAAAAGCCAAAAGACCACTGAAAATTTTCTAGGCCAACCAACTTGAAACGAGGCCAAATTTTTGAAATTTGGCCTAAAAAGGCCAATCTGGCAACCCTGCCTTGGCCTCGTCCTATAACAACGTAGGGCAAACCGCGTTTACCTTTAGAGGTTTCCTAAAAATGGCACTCGTACCTCAAAAACGGCTGGCAAAGTGAAAAGTGATGGTCATTACAGCTTTCCTGGTAACGAACCTTGCAGGCAACAGAAAAAATACATTGAAAAATCTGGAACAAACCTTCCGCTAAAACTTAAACAAGACTTTTTTCATAGTTGTTAGTTTCGAAACATGAGACAAGAGTTCTATAAAGTTTGGAATAAACAACACACACTGGCCATGACTCGTGAGGGTGGCGGCGGGCCAAAACTGCAAATGCATCATGGTTTCCCATTACTGGCCTGGGCACGTACGGAAAAAGTGGAGTGGCAACAACAAAAAACATTTGCTCGAATTCTCGTTTCTCTGCCCCATATTGCTCATTTCTGGGCACAACGTCCGGTGCGGTCGCAGGCCTTGCTCTCAGCCTTCACGAGCTCAGTGTTTATTACGTCATATCGGACAAGAGCAAATCCCAACTTGCGGCACGCGTGAACTCGGTGGCACGCAAACGTTACGAGGACGTACGCGAGCGTCATCAAGTTTACGACCAAGTTTTAGTTTTGAAACGTATGGAATCGCACCCCGTCGGATCAGAGTCACATTCTTTTTGGAGAGTAAGAGATAGGAGACATTATGACGCCATTATCTGTAAAAAGTAATTTTTGGTGGTTGGTCAACGAAAACAAACTATTGAAAACAGACCCAGACTACGTTTTTCTGAAACCAGTGGTGAGCAGCGACGCCATTCGACCTCCACGTGGTGCTCAAAGAAAATCAGTAAACATTGATTTGCACAGATGGATAAAATATGAACAATGCTAAATGATTACCTTCAGCAACGTGNTNNNTAAACGTATTTACTGGCTGAGTGATCGTACACCAAAAATTTTAAAGGGTTTGAAACTATGCAAAGTACTATGACAGTCACACAACCTGTCGGTCTTTAACTGAAGTCTAACAAACCCACATGCAACGGCTGGCAACACACCGGTTCTACGAAATCTGCTGGTGTCAATACACGTGTAATTCAGACAGACGGCCATCAGGTACAGATGGGCAGCATACCATTGTCATGAGTTTTCCTACGGGAAGCCGCTGCACAAACGACCAGCCACGCGACAGATGGTAGTTCTTCCAGCAATACGGGCTGCATCTTGCCATCAGAAAGAAATTTTGCCTTGTGTGCCGCAGGCCGTACGCAATATCCCACGTGGACAGCGAAGAAAACATGCTCTCGTCTTGTGCTTCGCCCAGGACCCAGGGCTTTACAGTTTTGAATTCGTTCTAGTTTATTCGGTAAAGTAATTCCACTGCAGAACAACTTACAGAAAAACTAACTTATGCACTAGTAATCGTGCAATCGTATGAGGATAATCAACTGATTGCCCGAATGTGCAGTTATGCACGTGCTTCTGGCCACTGAACTAACCTGTAATTCCGCAGGCTGTTGCAGTAATGAGACGTGATTTCATCAATTTTACGCTGTTAAACGAATCGCTCAGCTTAGTCTTTCACCCTTATCGTTTCACTCGATCACAACTTTATCTGAACTCGAACACAGCTCAACCCGGTTAATCAATTATCACCCGGTCGCTATTTTGCGTTATAAAAACTAAAGCCTGCCGCGAAACAAATGGCCCGCCATTGCCGTACAGCGCCCAAACTTAAACTTGCACGTTGTCACAATCAGCCTCCGTTTACTAGTTAGACGTCTAGATCAGGCGTTCAGGCGTATCTAAAGAATCACATAGGTACAACTGACACCCACAGCACATTTCTAACAGTGTGGAAAACAACTGCGGCGAGACTTCCTTTTAAGCGAAAACATAATCGCTGGCTTCGTACTTTCGAAGACCCTGGCGGTGACGCGGGCACGCTTCAGAAAACTGAGGTCCCAAAGGGGGAGTCATTCCATCGTTCGGTGTTCAATAGGAGTAAGCTTTCAGAAAGATTTCCAACCAATCACTAAGGAAATGTTCAAGAAATCTCAGCCCGATAGAGCAGGGGCCGCATTACTCAAATCGGCTGGCAGCGCACCCTAAACCGGGTTCAAACAGACCCATATGTTGTTTGTGACGCAACGCTGCGTCACAACAATCACTCACACGCGTAACTTCCGCAGAAATACAGCGCGTCGAAAAATCGCCGGCCGCGGGTGCAATACCCACGGTTAGACCATCGTCGACGGTGTTTGGTATGTACGTATGACTTCTTACAAAGCCAAAACCAAAATTCGAAACCTTTTCAGAAGCAGTGACGTTTTTGACACAAATGGCAAAGAAAATTACCTGGTGAGAATAGGAAGCCATTGCTGAGATGAGCCGTCAGTCAACTTAACTCACTGCTGGAGTTGATCTGTAGAAGTTATCGAGTTTGTCCACTGGCTATTTCTGCAAGATACTAAATGAGGGGTGGGCAAATAGGGGCTCGCGGGCCACATGTGGCCCACCACAACGTTTTCAGTGCCCCATAGAAGCTTTCAGGAAAATTTTCAAATTTGAAATATCCTCCAACTTATCACAGTAAACGTTAGTGCCGAGCTAACTTGAACCGAGACTTGTTTCAAAGTCCATTAGAAGGTACGGTCCTCCGCTATACGCAGCCTTCTGAAAGTGGCCCCCGAGCCAATCAATTGCCCACCCCTGTAGTAAATCGTTTTCCCGTTGTTGTGATGGCTTCGTTGGGGGCCGTTACCGTCTATTGTCTACTCGCACACAACAAGCTGCTGTTCAAACGCAGCTGAGGATTGCATTTGTCAAAAAGCAGACTGTTGCTGAGGCGCCTTGAATCTACCGCGATGGAATCCGCAGGGAACCTCGGTGAACTTCATTAACTTCCCGCAAGGGCTTACTACCGCTAGTGTTTACAACCAGAGCTACACACCAACATGCGAGTTACTGGTAGTTAGCTCGAAAACAACAAATCAAGAAGCTCTAGCGCTGCGCTGCAAGCGCGGCCACAAGCATCCGAAACAACCTGTTTGTTTTACTGAAACTCATCTGTTTACGACAAACACGCGACAGGCACTGCTTACCTCGTACCTCCACACTACAATCTTCAAGAATCAAGATGCTGAGCAGAATGGGAACGATTATCGGTCTATCCTTGAACGACGACTCACTCGTACAGAAAACGTTCGTCTTTTATAAGTTACATTTACACTTTAAAATCTTGCTTCTTTGTTAGCCATATTCAGTTTTGATTTTCACAAACTGCGCCGATGTCGCTCCCCAGCATTTTTTTGCAATTTCGCGCAGCGCTTTGCTGGTGTGCCTATCGTACCAAAGCGTGTTAATTTCCTATGTATACCACGTACAAGCGCATTTTACACTAGCCATGCAAATCAAATCTTCCTGCAGCTATCGCAATGTATGCCAGGGACAGAGCCTGACATTTCCATGCAGAAACAAAACCCTTGACATTAGCTGATTGGATCAAAGTTTATTTCCAATTCTTACACCGCTCCCATTCAAACTAAAGCTCGAGTTTCACGACTCGAGTGTTTAATAGAATAAACAATCACGGACGTCCTGTGAAATCACAGAAGTTTCAATGATGATGTAGGTTTGGCAAGGTCAGGCTTTTTTCGTAATTGAAAAGCGAACGCTAGCGACAAAACAGTGGTACCATGGACATTCTTGCTGGACCAGCGCCATATATTTTAAAACTTTTTTTGTTCTCTACCCAGGTAATAATAAGCTACCGCTCTGCACTAAATTGAATAAGCACTTCGGCAAGCGCGTTCGTTCAACCAGTTGCTAAAATATTTGTTGTATTTTAACGGCTAATCTTTTTCAGACAGCTTTGCAAGTTCTCTCGTCACTGACAACCTTTTCCCACGAAGACGCAAAGAAAGATGCTGTTATTTCACAATATACTGTAAAACATGCCAGCACTGTCGATGCACCGTGCGACTATACACAACCAGGGCCCTGGAAGCAAGTAAACTCACACCTCCAACGTGATCGTCTGTTCCGCACAGCGGATACTAAACTGGCGCGCTGCAAAGCATGGATGCAAAACGAGGCCGGCTGGAGGATGCGCTCTGCGTCTGCCATCTCAAACGTACAACACTGAGCCAGCATGAACATCCAGGCGGCCTTAAGCATTTACATCGAGTACGTTTCCTTTGCGTGCTGACAAGACGAAAGCTTGCATCACCGAGCTGCTCGCGACGGTGCTATCGCAACCCTTGTCTTTCCCACCACGCAGCAGGTTTGTTTCTACGAAACCTACCGTCATGGGAACTCTAGTGGCATTTGGAGTCCCGGCCGGACATTTCCACACCCTCTTTTGTTCCATAGATATCCTTGCAACATCTAGCGCTGCACAAAGATCGTATTTAGATTACGTGCTGATGTTAACCTGAGCGACGCACGCGATCCACGAGGTCATGACGCTCATGATTGCAACCCATGACCTTATTTTTCCGCTTGCACCATGCTGGACGAGCGTTACAAACACTGCTGGACGAACATAACAAGCAACTTCACCTGAAGAACGTGACGCCTTTAAATCCCGGGCCGCCCTCCTTCCTCTGACTTGATACCTAGCTGGAGCTGTCATAGATCGGAGACAAACTCTCACTCGAATGGAAATGATACATGACTATTATGCAGGGTATACCCTCAAGCGATATTTCAGAAGACGGTTCTGAAAAAGATGTATATCAGCATCCTTTTCCCATGCAGGCGCCAAGAACAGTGACACAAAAATTTAACGTTCTGCCTGCTTAAAAGATATACTGTATGTATGAATCACTGCTACCACAGTCCTAAATTTTCCATACATTTAAGTCACTTCTGTCAATTAGTGGTTGGTTTTCAGCAAAATATTGTTGTTAACATTTTCCACCTGAGAATTTTTTGGATCGCTGCTTTTTGCTTAAGAGAATCTTGCTTGTCCTTTTCTTGCTTACCTTGCATTTTTGTTAATTTGTTTTCTTGTGTGCTTCTTTCAAATCAGGCGTGGCCGTCCGACCAGTTTAATCCGGCCCGCCAAATACCTTGCACATTTTTTTCAAACACCACGTTTCCGATTGTAAACAGTAGTGCAACAGCATTGGCTGAAAGCGTAAAGAAAATGGTATGATTTTATTGTTATTAATGTACTACAGTACATTTTAACAATCTATTTTTGCTTAGAATACGTAAATCGCACTGTATCCGGCGGACCGGCCTTCCAGTGGCCAGGCAGTCGCGAATTTTGTCCCTTGGGTCAAAACGTTTGGCTCAGACCTGTTTTAGATGGACGAAGGCTTTTTGCCTGCTTTTACTATTCTCCTCTGTAATGCTACTGGTGCTTTTTCAGATTGCATGCACATGAGAGGCCTGTTGTATATTCAACATAGCTGAAACCTAATCTGTTCAAAAATAAGTCAAATACCAAACGCCGTGTTAGGTGGCATTTAATTATATGCCGGATAATTAACCTCTTCTCCAAACCTTCCAATTGAGGGTATCGGCTTGACTGCCTAAGGGTTTATTCGGGCTCCCAAGGGCAAGCTTGGGAAAACTTTCAGCTATGTACAGAGAGCTTTTGCTGTCGTTGTTTCGAACCCGGGTATTTGCGCCTTGCGCTAATACAAACAGCAACACTACGATGCGCTGTGCCTATTAACGCAATCATTTTTGCACATTTCTAGACGACGAGGTTTCAAAAACTCTTCTCTGTGACCTTTGTGTGACATTTCCCGTTACTTCATATCCAGCACCGTACGTATAGACAATATAGAGTAAGACAAATTATCGCAAAAAAACATATTATTGACGCTTACGCATGGATATAGTTACAGGAAAACAGGATGGTAAAATGTGTTTGCTGTAAAGATGACACACGGAAAGTTTTTATACAATACGGTCCCAATGTCTGCCACCTTTGACCATGTACACGCAAAAAGAAAATAAGGCACAAATGAAAACAAAACAAATTATATTTAAAAGCTAGACTCTGATTATCTCGATTTCCTGGCAGTGCTGATCTGTAATTTAAAGAGTGTTCTTAAATATTTGGAGGGACAGCGGAGTTTTTCACCTCTTCCTGGCGTCGCTGGTTATCTTGAGAACATTTTCTCATTGACCCTGGCTTCTCATTTCAATGTGTATGGCCACGCAGGTCGATCTGGCTTTTAACAAAATTATGACTGTTCTAAAGCTGTATCATCGGCCTCGTAGCAAACAAGCACAAGTACCTCATTCGACATCAGACGCTGCGAAATCTCGGGCATCATACGTATTCCATCCGAAACAAGCGCTGACAGGCAACTCTAACAACAACAAACCGCTGATGACGCTGAGCTTGTGCGCCGGAAGCGTGGCTGTGTTGTCAACTATTTGACGCCAGGGAACCAATCTGCCGCGGCGGATGTAAATTACGCACTGTCAGTTGCTTCGGATCGTAGCGAGCACTCCGCTAGTTCTTCCTCTGACGTGAATCTGATCTTTGGCATCTGGAACATTACAAGCTCAAACCCACAAACTTAGTCGTCTCCAGCGTCTGCAACACAAGTCTACATCAGCACTGGCAGACTCTACGTTGATTTCTTCCATCTGCTTTTGGTAAAGGTCTGTTTTCCGTATTTTAGGCACGGTCGAAATCTTTCCACCATAACCATACAGTCTATTGTGCTTCTAAGCAAGTGATGTTAACCTGCCACGTCTTGTGCTAAAGGCACAATTCACAACGGCGATCAGACCGGCGTTTCAATAAATCCGCAAGCTGCGCGTGACAGGGGTAAAAACTTTGTTGCCAATGCCAAGTGGATTCTCAAATAATAAGCAATTAGGAACGTTTTCCACGTTTCGCAAACAATGTCACCATTGCAACACCACATCACCCATCGTAATGGTACTTGCTATGAGCAACGATTCACGGTTTTGTACCCGCAACGCATAAGCGGGGCACTACACGTTACTATTTGTGCCCGGAACTAGTTACCTTCCAAACAGAAGCGCAATCCCCCCGTTTTCCACAACGATTCATGAGCTTATTAGCTTCCATCAGGTAATAAGCTTTGATAAACTCTGGTCCCGCCTTCGTCGGAATCTCCTGAGACACCGCGGCCATCGACAGATCCGCTGCGCCTCTCCGTACTGACTGCGTTCGTAACCTCGCAAGCCATCGTGTAGGGTAGGGGATCTTACTAACTGGAAGGTCATGCTAAAGGGGTTCGGAGCAGGGGTCAGCTGACGATGCCATAGGTTTTGGGGCGGGTATGGAAAACCGGTTTGCCTAAAGTTTTCAATTTTCTTGGCATGGTTTCAACGGCTGTCACTCTATGTGCACCGACGTAGTTGCCTTTAATGCCCGCTGCGTTTAATGCCTCACGTATTGATCGAATATGTGTTATAAACTTATCTTGACGTCCAACAAATCACGGCCGAAACAAATGACATCGTAAAATAGATCCTAATATACGTGCTTGCACTGAAACGCAAACCTAATTAACTGGTTGAGCTTGTAAACATTTTCGCATCAGGAATATCCAAAATTGGGCTCCGAAATGAAATTTTTCTGATGCGCGGTTTGCACTACTCGCTTGACTCGCGTATCAGTTTCAGCAACTTGTCTTTCAGCAATAATCATAGGGTTTACAATACACAAACAGTAACTCTCTTTAACGTCGTTTGCTCCTAGAAGGAAAAATAAGAAAACTTTCGAAGTGAAGTGACCTTTAAGCTTTCCGATACATCTTCAATCGTAATTTAAGATAAGCAAAACGATTTGTTCTATGAAAATGCTGAAAGTGCAAAAACCAGAAACTCCATGCGCAGCCGGTTTTCTGCCACGAAAGAATCTTTACTATTCAGTCAAACATGCAGTTGTTTTATTTTTCAACTTGCATTTCTTGCTTTCCTCTTGTTCAAGTTGTCAAGCGCTGTGACAAAATCGCTGTAAACCTCAGCGCAAGACCTCTAATTCCGTTACCAGGTGAATAACACAACCTCTAGGTCACAGTTTTTCTGTCTTGTTTCTGAATCATGTGTTTTAACTTGTGTGGTTCATCCGGTTAATGAGCTCTGTCAAACGCGTCTAAACCTTCCTTATATCTGCAGTTGCCATTGCATATTTCAAGGCCGTAAAGGAAGAGTGAACAACACATTGACACGAAGCACAGCGCTTTTGCTGGTTGACAGCGTAGCTTCGCTACAACGCATCACTCAAATTAGTTCATAACTCAAAACTTTTTCCCAGCCTATAATAAAAACGATTGGTTGAGGAAAAAATTTCACACCCAAAATATTTAAGGTTCAGTTAAATTCCAGCTTGGTTCTAGGCATCTAACAATCAGACCACAGTAAGCCAACAAAGGTTGGTGCAATTACGTGTCTATGGTGAGCAAACGCTTTTCACCGATTTCCTTACACTAGGTGAACCTTCATGTTTTGTAGCTATGCATTTCGAAAAATAGATGTCGGATACATGCATAGTTGCGCCAAGGCATCGCTGAGGGTGGGAAAAGTAATGTATGCATGCGCTCTCTTTTCAGGATTTTTAAGATTAGTTTTAATTCACTACACAATGCACAAGCAGAAGGAAACCCCAGGTCTTGAACTTGGCAATCGATGAGTTGAATTTCGTACTTGTGTGTCAACAGCAAAACGAACTATGTAAAACTCAAGCACTAACTTAGCAACGATAATGACAAACACAGGCTGGTTCGTTCGTTTGGCACATTTCTCGTCAAAACACTCACAAAACCACGTAAAATGTCTTCGTTGGGCACATTCCATATTTTTCTGCTTTTTTTTCGCATAGCAAAAACCACGCTACTTCTTACTCCTTTGAATAAAAACTAAGGCTATTTTCATAGCTACTATTTTCATAGCTCATGTCAGCACAAATAAAAACGCAGCAAAAGCCACAGGGAAGAAATAATCTGCAATGCCATTATGTGTATGTGAATGCACACTTGAGGCAATCCACGAAAGCGGAAAAGACGTTTCGAGGTCAGGAAAGACTTTTAGGCTGACGAAGTAAAAGCTTAACTGAACCGACTTGCACAGCACAAGTTGCGTGGCCTCCAATGATGTGACCCAGTCTACACCTGAAGCACCAAAAGCTTTCTATGTTATTCGTAGTATGACATGGTACTAACAGTAGCTGGTAATGCTAACAGCAGCCGAAACTAAATTGACAACTCGAAACATTAACCAGTCTCATTGAACGTTCTGTAAAGCAAAACTACAGCGTGGAAACTTCATATTGTGTAAACTACGCTTTGTCTTCAAAAAAATTTGTCCATGCCTTTTAGTTCCTCGGTAATCAATTTTTCAGTTTGAAGTATTACGACCAGGTACCTAACATTTTTACAAATCAGATCGTGTCGGCATAATGAGCAGTACAACATATGTAACTTGATTATGGAATATTATACCAATGCAAATGTCGAAAGCATCCTTGCCTAAACGATATCAAGGAAAGTTTTTCAATTAAATATTCGTTTTTTCCATACCTGCGTCCACAAAGTCAAGCGTATAGTTTTACAAGTGCTTTGGTTTTAATTCACGCGGCAAGTGGGCCGACGACCAGAACTGACGAACGAATGCTACAAGCAGCAAGCACTATGTCGAAAGAAAATGGCGGCAAATGAAAATTCACTGCACNNCTCCGCGTGCTGACGCACTGTTTTCTTGATGTAAGTCAAACAGATGTTGCCAAGCAAAAACGGAGCTATGNNTTCAATCGCACTGACTGGTGACTGCGGCATCAGAGATAANCTCGTTAAAGTAACATTTGCAAAATGACAATGTTCCTGTACGACAGATCGATTTACCGATTTGAAGTGTACAAAGTTTCATGATGACTCGAATCGCTTCTTTGCTGTTGATAGCCATTTCTTACATGGTTGTTGAACACACACGGCAGGAACTGCTCAGACCTTTATCCTAAGCAAATAAACATTTTCTGAGATAAGTTGGCCCACTTGCTTCGTTGTCATTTTTCATGGAAGCGTTGTCATTTTTTTATTTGTTTGGCAATGGAAGTATAATTAGTTGATGTGTGGTCTCTTTTGTGATTAGTATTCGTCGGTCTTCTTTCGTTTTTACAAAACTTTGGCAATGTTAACATGAATCAAGATCATCCTGTTCTGCGAAATAAGTCAGAATTGCTGGGCCTGATCACTGCCGTCCTTCATGGCGTAAGTTTCAGTAGATTCCGCTATAGCGAAGCAGGAAGCAGATTTACTGCCCTCGTTTGCGATTTTAACATCCTTTGAAGTAATGCAACGTTTACGACGTACGCACGAATTCCTGTCGATGTAGCTTCTTTCCACCCGACAAAGTTAGCAGTTGCTGCATTTCTGCTGCTGTAAGCCTGTACGCAGCAAAGCGTCCTTTTGAGGTTTTGCTGCAGACTTCATCAGACACGTTTGACTGACTATGTATGTCAAAGCGTCACATTTTTGTAAGTTCTTGGATAATAATAGGCCAATTGCGTTAATCCACGTGAGTTTTCCGAAAAACATCTACGTAAACTATTGTTAAATGCTCTCATCGGTACAATCAACGTAGAGGGGTGAAAAAACTCTAACGATTGGAACAAAATCCCCCCCATTGGGAAGGTCAAGAAGTACAGCAGTTTTTCTCAAGGATTTAGCGATTTTTAGGGCAAATGATCGATAGTGCGGAGCAGGAAACCTCGTTTCAGTGCAGTGCGCAATTCAGTGGGCGAGCGGTTAAAATCTAGTCCATATGTACAACCACTGACTTCTTTCAATCAATATATCTCCACCCACCCGTCTATTTTTCAACCTGTTCTCGCTTCCATACGTTCTGAACTCCATACAGCATAGCGCCACAGATGGCGAGCTGCGGAAACTAAAGGAATCAAATGCCGGCACATACTCGGCTCGGCTGAAGTTTTTGACATGGGCTTGCATGACGTGCCCGATTGATTTGCAGTATACTCTCGTTACTTTTGCAGCAATTTTAAGATGCCCACCCGGTCCATCAAGTAATTACGCACCACGTTGAGGCCGTTACACTTTTGACGAAATTCAGTTAGTTTCTTACATCATGACAATTACAGAAACTCAGATATGACAGCAAGAAACACTGTGATCGTACGTACGGGAATCGATAGCGACGCGATACAGTTTAACACTATATTAACCGAGGCGTCGTTTTTGACACCAAGTGATTTTTAAATTCAATTTTTGCAAAAGTTGCACATCTCTTGAGTTTGAGATTTACTGACGTTTCCTAAAAAACGTATTACTTTTTAAAAATATGATCGATGCGATTCTGTTTCATTTTTGTGACAGTTAATTGATATCCTTAATTTTAGCACCCTGCCATTTACCAAGGTGTCATTTTCGACATCCAATGCCTGGTGATAGCCAAATCTAATTATTTGTTTGTCGCGGTGCTTTTCTTCACACCTCAATGTTTCGATTGTTTCATGCACCAACTGATGTTTTCAGTCTGGTGGCAAACACGCTGTTTTGTTCAAACTTATCGTTTGTCAATGTCGTTTGTCAAGTTTTACTGCATATATATTGGAGATACCGTCAGTGCATTGAGTGAAGTTATTTCTTATTGCTGAACGTGGTTGGGGTTGCTTTTCCTCATGTCGAACATTCTAATGACAGCGGAGGATGTTGTTGCTGTGGCCCTTGACTGGTGTGTGGATGATGACACATCATATGAAGAGGAACAGAAACATAAATCAGGTGACGATGTAGCTGTACCTGCTATTATCAGGCCGCACCAGCTGAGCAGCAGTTCAGATGAAGAGGACAGCAGTAATGAGGAAGTTGATGCATGTACAAGAAATTCGCGTAGTGTGTTAGCTGCGAGCTCTGCTGTTTATGGCAAAAAGAGAACAGCATGGACATATTCTTCATCATCATCGGTNGGAAGAATCTTAGGGCACAACATTTTTACTGATTGATACCTCCGGTGTACCCACGCGAATCTCTAAAAGTGTAGGAACTACATTACTATTATGCATGGAAGCACTTCACACCAGATGTAATTCTCCGTTCAATTGTAAAATACACCAACGAAGAAGCTTACAGAAGAAGAGAGAACGATTTTGACTTGAGCATGGGTGAACTAGAGTGGTTCATTTCTCTCCAGTATGCCAGAGGACTGTACGGCAAAAATCACCCACTTCATTTTCTTTACAATGAAGCTTACGTTACGCGGTATTCCAATATTTTCAGAAACAATGTCACATGGTAGATTTACTGCTTTCCTGATGTATTTGACATTTGATGATAAACCGAACTGAAGATGAACTGGGCCAGAACCAGACCGATTCGCACCAATTTGTGCTGTTTTCCAGACATCCGCATGCATGTGTCAGTGAAAATATATGTGAAATTTTTCGTTGACGGTGAATGAGCAGTTGATGCTTCTGAAGTCACATTCTTCTTTCATTACATTTATGCCACCCGATAATTACGGCATCAAGGAAAAGCGTTGTTTGAAAAGTTGACTGGCAAAATATTGAGGAGATGGAAATTAATTCTTCAACTGATAGACGACTTGCGTATGAAAAAAGTTTCACTTGAAAATGTTATGGTCAATCCCTGTTCCATCAACTCAGATCTCCCTCGAAAATGTCATGGAACAAGATGCAACAAAGTGTATGTGCATCACTTGCAAAAAAACTTGTGGCATATGTTCTGCTGGCATTTCAAAATAACTTACGTAGAAATACAAAGGATGTTCAACCCTACATGTTTCAAGCACTTAGGTTTAGAAAACAGGAAAAAAGGTTTGCAGCTTTGTTTCCAACTTTCAGTAAATGTGCTTTACGTTGATGGTATCTCTGTTACTTTGCATTACTTTGCCAAGATTATTTTCACTACTGCATTACAATTATGTAAATTGCTGCTGCTGTCTCACAGCGTCTTACTAGCTATATTAACTAATTGATCAGCTGTCAGAGATAGTCATATACGTTCGATCATTTGAAGTATTGCACTGTAATGCCACTCCAATAACATAAAAACGTAGGAAGTGTGGATAGGTATTTGTACAATTTAGTAAATTCGGCATTGTTTGCCTTTTACGCGGCTGTAAATGCTTTGATGTCGTTTTCGACACCTCGTTAAACGACGCGGTAGAAAAATGGCGCTAAACCAAGTGTCAACGAGCTTTTTAAAAAACAGATCGCCGACAGTGTCAAAGTTGGGCAAAATCAAAATCTCGACATTCTCTCCACCAAAATGTTTCTTCTCTCCAGACCTGGTTGGTTGGTTTCGGATATTTGAAGCCATCCTGCGAGTTCTACTTTAACCGAATCGGTGTCCGTAAAGCTTCTAGCTGACCCATGGAGACTGCGTTTTATAAGCGGTGTACCTCTTTTTGTGACAGCTAAACTTACACACAGGCTCGGATTTTCCATATAGGCTTTCGGGGCTATAGCCTGTGGCGGCAGAATTTCCAGGTGCGGCAAAAATTGTTTTCAGAGTTTTTTGGAGTTGCTTTGCTTAGTCATTTTGCAGCACCCATTCTAGGGCTACCCCCTTTCTGTTTTTTCCTGGAGCCATACCTTGCTACAACTACGAGGTTAAGCCGGAATATCAATCTCCGCTTGAAACAAAATCGATATATTTGAGGATAATTTTTCAAAAATTGAATGATCGTGCCTTCGGCACTCACACGGCGCGGACAATATTTTTCACTTGAATGAAAAGGGGACAACAACATTTCTATAACCTGTGGGCGGCCAGCACTAGAAATCCGGCCCTGCTAACACAAGTGAAAATCGTAAGAAAAAGCATTGTTTTGTATTCAGTCTTTATTTATTTATTTTATTACGTATTTTGTCGCAGCCTCGTGGTCCATATCACAAGCACATTCGAAAAACACAAGAACAAAAAAATGGTTAGCCATGGCGCATTACAGAATACGTATTAGCACACAATCAACACTGAGAGGAGCAAAACACTTTAACAACGCCCCAACTATAACGTCATTCACTCATCATCATACAGGGATCCGGCAGTGGAAGAAAAATGAAGGCATTCTAACATCAAATTTTGAGGTAAACAGCTAACAGAAAAAAAGTAAAAAAGAAATCGGATAGGGGTGCAAATTGGCGCACAGTGGTATGCAAATTGTTCCGATGAAGGTTTCAAATGTTTGGCAACGTATTTAGCATGAGGCCGACAGCCAACTGTTTTTACTGAATTGAAAGCAGGATTTGTCGGTTAGCGTTTTACCAGTTATATATCTTACTTTTTGTACGTTTAATGTGCACACGTCGTCTACATGTAGGAGGTGGGTAGAGGAATCATAAGAAAATGTAGATATCCTGAGGCGCCAAGAAGCACACGGAAGGTTTTCGTTGTTACGCAAAAGCAATACTGATGAGACGCATACAACCAAACAACGCACCAACAACTATTGCAGTTGGTCACCGCCATACGGGAGCGTTAATTAATTGAGGGAAAGTGAAGATTTGTGAAAAGCATCAGACATCTAAAGCGATCGGATAAAGGTGAAGATCCACAGTGTTTAAAATATAAACTTAAGTTAACGGATCCTAAGAAAGTGTGGACCCGTTGAGGTCAAAACCCATGAAAACCCAGCAATGGTTTATTCAAGTTATTAACTTTAATTTTTTAGCAGTTTTGTTGCTTTTCATTTTTTCTACTCACCGAACTAAATATCAACTCGTGAAACACAAGCGTTTTTAACCAGAGTCTTGTAAGGAATCTAAAGAGATTGAGCACAGGAGGACATGTTTTGAAGCATCAATAATGTTAGATCACTACGTTGTTTTAAAACGAAAAACTCTTTCCACTGAGAACGATGCAAGCAATCAACTCGGCCTTTACCAAGCATTTGTCCCAATCTCACTTCTGGGAAGTATTAACATTTCCTACCCTATAACACCTCGTATTCAGTATCTTGACAACGTTATAAAAAACGCCGTTAGCATTTCGTGCTCTCTTGACGGGCAAGCTTTTGTATGAAGCGGCAACAATGTTAATAATAGCTAAAGAAATAATACACTGACATGAGAAAATACATCACACTTCCTACTTTGTATGGCACTGATGTGCTACTCGGAGTGACAATCCGACATTTTAACCACCTTATGTAGCCTTAAGCCTATGCTATACTCGAAAAACACGGCATACAGGGCTTAACAGCTTTCAAGGCGATCTAGGAACTTTTTCCTAATGTGGCAGACTGATGGTTTGAGCGTGGTAAAAGTTAAATTCAGAATGCAAGTAACTCTTTGAGGAGATGCGCTCGGCGCGCGTTCCGAGCACAGCATCGATTTCGCCGCCTGTCCGCAATATGTCGCCAATCGATCGCTTTTTGCACATCTTGCGATGCCTGCGTTGTCCATCTAAGTCTCCATAAGGACAACAATCAACCTCGCTGACAAAAACAATTAAAAGCTCTAGGTCTGCTGCAACCTTTCGAGGAATCTCAGTTCGCTGGGATGCGCTTTCATAAATCTTCGACGGTTCGGACTTCACATATCTACAGTATATTCAAGTAATTTGTTTACGCAAAGGTGATGCAGTCAAATCAGTGTGCGAAATTTTCGGCTGGCAAAATGTTTCTTCCAGCAGGTCTTTCCATACATTAGATTCGTTTTCAGTTGAATTGTAGCTTCCAATGCAGGAACACACCTTTGAAATCCTTTAATGTGTTTTAATACGCACTGCCTACAGTCCAAACAAAAATAAGGCTCACGTTTCCCCATATTGAAAGATGAGTGTGTTGCCCAATTTTGACCTACGATGTTGTTCCAAATAGAAGTATTGCCATAACAACACGTAAGTACTCTTGCAAACTTTAGAAAATTTTCACATGCTAGTCAAGCCGTCGCATTTCATCTTAAAGGATGCTATACTTCAACATACGTTTAGTACAAACTTGGATGAAACATAAAATGCAGCAACTCACTGTCAAACGGCATTTGAATGCGTGATAGAGATGGCACGGGCCGCTAACAGTCCAGTCTTCGGGTAGTCCGCTAAAGGTTTTGAAACAGTATGCTAACAATTTTTTAGCGGTGACGTCGTTCCGGGCCGCTGCGGTCTGCTCGCCAATTAGGCGAAAATTTTTGTTTTTGCAAAGTTTCAAAATCTAACAAGGAAATGTTTTGCTGCTGTTCTCTCAATTTTACCGTTCTGCTAATGTTCTGTTTCACTTGTTTCCATGCAAACCAGTGAACCATGTTATGAATCAATCAAAGCAACAAACACTTTTATTTATAGTCTTTCGCTGTCGCCGAGGTTTAGGCAGAACCGTTTCCAGAAAGTTTTCAATAGGGGGGCTTTGCGTTTGTGCGGGGTAGCTTGACATTCTAAAAATTGACAAAAACTCCACTGATTTATAGTGTTTCATGTTTCAATTTAGGTGCGCTTAGAGCTTTGTTTGGGGGACTAAGCCCACCAAAGCTCCCCGTGGCGACGGGACTGGGTTTAGGTTTAGGACAGGTGTTATCAAACTTTCTCTGGCCATGTACCTCTTCAGCATTTCGATAGATGAGCATGTACGCCCAAAATTTTATATGAGAAAAAGGCTATGGAAAATAACAAGAATGTATTTATCATTAAGCATATAATGATTTTGAAAATAGTATTCACTGTACGTATAAATATTTCGAAATAAATAATATGTCAACATATTTTTTCCCTTCTATTTCTAACCTCAAATGTACCACTTCAGATAGGCAAATGCACCCCTACTAGCCTAGGGGCACATGTACCCCAGTTTGGGAACCCCTAGTTTAGGATTAGGTGTTAGGTTTAGGTTAGGGTTTAAGGTTTAGGTTCAGTATGTTACTAGCAAGTGTAGTGCAGCCCAGCAAACACTTGTCGTGTGTTGGTGTCACGTTACACGCGGCGGACGAATAGTTTTCAAAAGTGCTCTGGCGGACCTATAGCCATTAAGACTACTTGGTTTTATTGTCCATAGGACAATGAACTGAAAACGTAAGTGTTGTTACTTTGCTTTTGACGTTACGGTATATTACGGGCCGGTCCGGGCCAGAAAATACGTTAAGGTTTAGCACAGACGGGCCAGGCCGGGCCGGGCTGCAAAAGTGCTGACTGGCCCGTGCCATCTCTAACGCGTAGTTTCTTGACTTTTTAATTCTTTAGTATCGCTTTCAATAAAAGTGAACGTTTGTTCTCTGCGCGCAAAAAAGATCCCGGGGCTTATCGCAAGCAAGTGAGCACAACGGCGACTTTTACCTCGGAAGGGTCATCGCTACGGAAAGAAGCCTGCTTCTTGCAGAATAAAAAATAATGCACTCTTTTGCTTCTGTTCTGCTAAGCATTGAAGTTAACCTTGCTATTGAAGAGTACCTTAAAAACTTGAAACAAATGAGGTCCAAACAAATGAAATGAACTCATTAATATTGTTTTGTTATGTTCAATGGGCCAGACTGAAGAGTTTCGCTGGCCTTGTGTGGCCTGCAGGCCGTAGTTTTCCCCATCCCTGGTCCAGACTACCTCCTGGAAACAGTCAAAGCACTTAAAACGCACAAACCTCCCGCTTAAAAAGCTCGAAGAGCCAAATTGACCAACATAAACTTGCAGAGGGCCGCAAAATCTATTTCATTTTGTTTTTGTTTGAAAGAAATTCTGGAACGACAATTAATTATATATCCGAAGTCGGGCTGCTGCAACATTTTCTGCAATTGCGAAAGCTGTCGAAGGCCGTATGTCGTACAGGCCTGCGCTTAGGCATCAGCTAATTCTTTCACTGTGCACAAAAAGAAACGTACGTGTGGCAGATGAATAAAATATTGATTTGGTAGACGTATGCACAACACAAAACGCGATTACTGCAGAAGACCTTTGCCGTCCCTCCACAACTGACTTTCCCAACTCTTCCAGTTCGCCTGACAGGAGGTCAAGAACCTTTGGTTTACCTGCAACCAGTGGTTATTGGTAACTGCTGTCATGCGCAATAAACGAAGGTTAGCGAGAACCAAAATCCTATGCATTCTTTGATAGGCAGTTTTGCGAAAACCCTTGACGAGATACGGGTTTCTCGCGGCTACGCAAAAAAAGTTGCCGGTTTAACCAATACTTGGACCAAACAATCATCACTTCTTCCTGAAAACATTAAACTCCTGAGAATTCCCTGGCACTTGATGCAAGCATTTTTAAATCTCCAGTAAACAAACTGGTGTGGCGCTTGTCAATAGCACGTTTTTTGGAAAGACCTGAGGAAAAGTGTCCAATTTGGCTGTTTACCCACTGCAACTCAGTGTCACTGATTGTATGGCTAGCACGAAACTTCATGTATATGATGCGTAACCAAATGTCCGGCCGACTATGACAGTCACAAAGCAAATAATGTTCACAAGAAAAAATTTTTTCAAAAGCTGTAACCGTCGCATGAAGCTTACACCACGTTTTCTTCTCATAAATTGTGACTCAAAATATAGGCCGATCAGGGTAGGTCTTCTCATGAAACAGATTCAATACAGTTTAAGACTGAACCAAACCAAACTGAAACAGAATTAGCTACTGAAAGAAAGAAGTCTCGGGATTTTGATCGTAAGTCTAAAAAGAATCAGAAATGAAACTGACTCGTGTGTAACGAAGTAATGAAATTCAAGAAGTCAACACAGCAAGCCAGAATAAGCGCCTCGGCTTGAAAAGGCATACAGGGTACACTGGACCTGAAAAAAGTTATTTTGTAATATTTGAAATTTTTCTTAAACTACGAACAATTCTTCCCCAGAAGATCCACAGTGGTTGTGCCAGCACTGCGGACTAACCGGACACCGACCGCTCGACACATCCGTCAGTTTTGTCTTTATTTCACGCACAGATTGATATCAACAGGTTGCAATGTTTTCATCAACATACTCCCTCAGTGGCAGTTTTGGTATCAAGGCATTATCAACGTGATGCATAACATGATGGTTATTGTTCAAAAACCTTTTGGTAATTTCAAAGCTTTGCCTATGTGCTTTTCCATTTAAAACTCTCCTGGCTGATGTCTGCTCTTTGATGTTATTGTTCTTCGTCTTGCTACATTCGTG